>WNFY01014451.1_pt1 | contig 17557 bp, 19 predicted proteins | sample 5400091 | NCBI WGS metagenome assembly WNFY01 (sample SAMN13153364, study PRJNA577476) | soil metagenome | isolation source: 60 cm soil or saprolite under grassland replicate 1 | place: USA:California | collected 2016-06-15
CCTGTTTAACCCCATCCAGCCATTGTAAAGTATTCTTAAATCCAAAGATGGTTCCTTTAAAGAGTTTGAATAAAAATATTCTGGAAAATTAGGAAGCACCGAACACTTTTTATGTAAGATCTTTGGCATGAGATTGTACCGGTTTTCATCAGTCACAAGAATTTTATTTACAGGCAAATAAATCAATAGTTTTAGCCAGTTGAACTTTTTATGAACCAGATTTTTTTTAAGAAAAAGGGAATCAAATAAATCTAATACTGTATGTTTAAAAAAAAGAAAAGGATAAAAAAATATGTACAATTGTTCATTAATTATGTGAATAGTTTTGGTCTTTTTTGTTACTAAAACTTTTAAAAAATAAAATATCTGTTTTAATAATACCGGTAAGGAGTTTCGCTTTCCTTTTACAAGAATAATTTTATCGCAGTATGCAGTAACGTAACAATTTGTCGTTTTTCCAACCCCAAGAAAAATTATATTGAACTTTTTATGTAAGGATTTAATTTCTTTGTTTATCCGTGTGTCTGATCCATCATTAGTGCAAACATATAATAGCGTGGGCGAATCCATTAATTAAGATTTTTATTCAAAAAATTAACAATCCTCGAAACAGCAAAACCATCCCCGTAAGGATTGTGAGCCTTTGACATCTTAAAGTAAATATCTTTATTTATTAATAAACTTTCAACCCCCTCAATAATCTTATCTCTGTCAGCTCCTACAAGTTTAACCGTGCCTGTTTCAACAGCTTCCGGTCTTTCTGTAGTATCTCTCATTACCAAAACGGGTTTCCCTAAACTGGGAGCCTCTTCCTGAACACCGCCTGAATCTGTTAAAATGAAATAGGATCGTTTCATGGCATATACAAAATCAGGATATGATAATGGTTTTATCAGATGAATATTTTTAATTCTGCCTAATATTTCTATCACTGGCGTTTGCACATTCGGATTTAAATGAACGGGATAAACAATACTGACCTCAGGATAGTCAACAGCTATTTGCTTTAATGCATGACAAATGTTAATAAATCCTTCTCCAAAGTTTTCCCGACGATGCCCGGTAACCAGAATAATCTTTTCATTCTCTTCAAATAGCCTAAGTATAACAGGATCATTAACGTCATCAGTAAAACAATTAACTTTGTCTTTTGCATATAACAAGGCATCTATTACGGTATTTCCTGTTACAATAATTTTATCGGAACGGATACCTTCAGCTTCTAAATTTTGTTTATTTCGGGTAGTTGGAGCAAAATGAAAATCTGAGAGCCTGGTCACCAGTGATCTGTTAGCTTCTTCAGGAAAGGGCGACTGCAAATTTCCGGTTCTTAAGCCGGCTTCAATATGCCCTATTTTAATTCCAGCATAAAAAGCAGCTAATGAAGCTGCCATACATGTAGTGGTATCTCCCTGAACAAGGATAATATCAGGATGATCTTTTTTAAACAAATCGCGTAACCCATTCAATACAGCACAGGTGATATCAGTTAAATCCTGACTATGCTTCATAATATTCAAGTCATAGTTGGGCGTTATTTCAAAAAAAGAAAGAACCTGATCAAGCATTTCCCTGTGCTGTGCTGTAACACATAACCGATGTTCTACATCCGGGCTCTGATTCAATTTCTTAATTAACATCGCCATCTTGATGGCTTCCGGACGAGTTCCAAAAACAGACAGTATTTTCACCATTCTAAAAAGCTTTAGCAAAATCAGACCATTTATATTTTGATAAGGTCTGAAAATTATTTTCACCTATCTGCTCCAATTTTTCTTTACTTAATTGCTTTAAAACTTCAAATGATTGTTCCAGTGATTCTTCATACAATAATTCCGTCTGATTTTTTAATCTTTCCACTAACACCCCCATTCGGGGAGCAATGACAGCCTTTTTAAACCCCATAGCTAAAATTACAGAGCCAGAATTTTCAATTTCTCTAAAAGGACAAGCCACAATATTGCAAGCATTAAAATAGTATTGGAGTTTCTCTTCAGCCTGATGTCCTACAAATAGTTTAATATTATTATTACCAGAAATTTTATTTTGAACCCTCCCTGTATAAGTTTTGTCATAGGGATAACCTGCTATTATCAATTTCCAATTGATTTCTTTAAAATCCAGAAAAGCGCTTATTAATTCAAGTACCCCTTTATAGGGACGAATACTTCCTAAGCACAAGATTACAAAATCATTTGTAGACAGGCCAAGTTTACTTCTTGCATCTACCATAGTAACATTATTTGGGTAATATCCTACGTAGCTACCCTCCGGTAAAACATGAAACTTTTTAATGTTTACATTTTTCCATTTCGTGACAATCTTACATTTTATTTCCTCATTAAAAATTCTAACAAAGGAACATAGTGAAAATACTTTCTGATGAGCTATATGGTCAATTTTACTATTGTAATACTCATGCCTGTTAAAATTATGAAGTGTAAAACCAAATTTACATTTTGTAAAAATCCGAAGAAAGCTTAACTGGAACAAGAACCAATACAGATATAACCATTTTATTGGAAGAGGTAAATTAACAGAGTAAAGAGAATAAATCCAATCAAAGTGAATCCAATCCGGCCTTTGAATAAAATAAGTTTTTAATATGCCAAATAAGCGATTTTTTGATCCACGTTCTACTATCAGACCTCCTTCTCTTAACCCATTTGCCATTAATTCTTGGTAAGGGTTTTCATTGCCATATATAGGGAATAAACAAACTTTAATCTGTTTTTTCATGTGAAAATTTATTTCTTAAATCAAGTATTTCAAAAATAAAAACGCAACCCAAAATCCTAACCATTTTATGGGTAAGAATAAATCCTGCTTTTTTGATGCCTTTATTAGAAGCTTTATTAGAAGCTATTGCGTAAATAAACACGGGAATTTCAGAATAAAAGCTGCTTAGATGATTTATCAAATTTGGATAATATCCTAATCCTCTGAACACTTTAGGCGTAATGCAATCGTAAATACACAAGTTTTGTTTTTTAAAAGATAAAAATTTATTGATTTCTCCAATAAAATGTTTTTTTCCTATCTTAATCCATGCAAAAGAACATGGAACATTTTTTTCGTTTTTTAGGCAAAATAGCTCACTGTTATCTAACCATCTCTTCCTGCAAACCTCTTCAGAATAGAGCTTATATACCTCTTCAATATCTTTGTCATTATCCGGAGAAATCCTGTGAACAGAATATCCCAATTCATAAGATTTACTTTCGTCCCTATGCTGATAAAGATAAACAATGGATATGCGTGGTAAACGTAGCTTCAAATCCTGATTTTATAAAAACTGTTTAAAATGCTGTTGGAAAACCTAACAACAGTAAAATAATTTACAATATCATTCATGTATCGAAACTTATAATCCTCTAAGCCATACCCCATATCGAAGATTGACAATTTTTTTTCGACCATATAATCAAAAATTGATTTTAATAGCACAGTTCCTGATGATTTTTGATTAATATTGAAAGCGGGAATTTGATATAGAAATGAATTGTTTATAATGAAGCCAAAATGCATTGCTAAATATTTGTCATCCGACTTCATACAATTCAACACCGGCACACCATATTCCGTAATTGAAAGCTGTACCAATGCCAGATAAATATCTCTGTAAACTTCATCTTTAAACTTACTGTTAATGCCCTCACTTTCCCACCTTTTAATATGCAGGCTAAAAAATTCATTTAAAAGTTCTTCAGTAATGTTTGCCGTATAATGCTGAACTTCAAAATTGGTTTCTTTCTTTAAAACTTTGTAATATCTAACTCCATCCTTTTTCTGACTTGCTTTAAATATAGCATTTCCAATATCCTTTATAATAGGGTTTGACGTAATAGAATAGATAAAACTATTCTTCACTTCCTTTCTGAACCATTCAGTATAAAAGCCACTGCAATTATGATAGAAAAATGATTGTCCTGAGGTGCCAGTATCAAGCCCATTGAAAAATTCCCTGTAATTACCCGGAGAAATAACAGGCATATTGTATTCTGCTATTTTAAACCCTCCTGGTACCAAACAAGCAATTTTTATGCCTCTTAACATAAGTTTAGTTTTCCTAAATGTTGCATATCCTATTAGTTTATTTTCTTTGAAAACTGAAAATAAAAAACAAGGCTCTACTTTATTAAAAACTTTCAAACATTCAAATGAAAACTTAGGATGATTAAAGTAATTTTTCAAATGAGTAGGCAGCGATTGGTATAATTCCAAATATGTTTTTGACAATAAAACTGAAAAATCCTTATTCCATTCTGTTCTAATCATTGAAATATTTTATTTAACCCTGACAATACTCCAAAAAATTTCTCTTTCGAATTAAGGTTTCCCATACTTATCCTTGGTATAGATAAATCATTTTTAATATTGTTATTACAATTCATAAAAGCATATTCATACCCTGTTTCTTTTGTCAGACCTCTCACAATTCCATTCACTTCTGCTGAAGTACCATAAGGATATACAATTGTATTACATTCGCTAATATTTTGTGAGAGAAAGGTTTTAGATGTTTTAAGTTCAAACAAAATTTGATCCGCCGACAACATTGATAATTTTCTATGAGTATGGGTATGAGAAACTACAAAATGACCTAACTTGGATAGTAACTTTACTTCATCTAGACTCATGGGAAGATACCTGGAACGGTTTACTTGGTTCTTTTCTATCCGGATATTATTTATGGCCTTAATTTCCTCTAAATATTGATAAACTATATCCATTTTTTTATTGGTCTGTATAAAATTCGTTAATTCTAACGCTACCTGATTCAGATTAGTTGAACTTATCTCACTGCTTGAATTAGTTGACAACTCGGGAAAGAAAATTTTTTTATTCATCAGGTTCTGAAGCAATAAGAAAATCTGGTCACGCCAGATAAAGTCGATTTCTCCATTTAAAAGTCCCGAACATACTGCAAACATTGCTGTAATGCCATTCCTACTTAAAATAGGGTGCACAATATCCATATTATTTGACATTCCATCATCAAAACTTAAAAATATTCCATTGCAGGACGGATTAAGAATTTTAGACGCTGGTTGGATGTTGAAATTTTTGAGTAAAGTCTTTATATGAAATTGAAAAACGTCTTTAGAAACATCAACAAAATTTGTGTAATAGGGGCCAATTTCTGTTGATGGTAGAACATTGTGGTATGTCAGAATAACCTTCCTGTTCTTTTGCTGTTTGTTAAGGATATTTTTGGATATTCCGGTATAGAAAAAGAAATCATAGTATGCTTTATGTAATAATCTTCTCATCAATTTCCTTTAAAAATATTTTAATCATTTGGTAATTTAAACCAAGGTTGGTAATTTAATTCATATTCAAGAGCACTTTGCCTGGTGCCTATTATTTTGGCAGGAATACTTACTTTCGAAAAAAGTCTTATCCAATTCATTTTCCTTGCAAAGAATCTTCGGCAAAACCTGTGAATCTTCAAGTATTTTGAATCATGTGGAATGATATTATGGGGTGTCCAAACCAGTTTACAACCAAAAATATAGCGGGCTATATAAACCTGTAACAGGAAAAAGGGAATATTTAATTGATAGGGATTTTCTATGCCAGCAACAGGAAGACAGGAAATTCTAATTTTTTTTTCCAAATTATTTAAAAAATGGTTTATAGTTTAGTGTATACTTCAATTGACTTTTTCTATATCCAATCGCTTTTGCCGGAATACCTCCAACTATGGACATAGAAGCAACATCTTTGGTCACAACAGCATTTGCTGCTACTGCCGCCCCTCGTCCAATAGTTACCCCTGGCAAAATGGTTACCCTCGATGCGATCCAGACGTAATCTTCAATTATGACATCCCCGCCAATGTCTTTATGATAATCATCATGTACATCATGTTCCAGAGTCCAGATATTGGTTTCCTGCGCTATATCAACATTATCTCCAATAATTAATTTTCCGCCACGTCCATCTAATAAAACATTCTTATTAATAATAGAATTATTACCAATAGAAATATTTTTCCCTTTTCTAAATTCTACTCCCATTAAAAAATTTGTATGTGTCCCTAGCGATTTTAAAGTTCTCCGAATAAAAAAAAGCCTGATAACATGAAAAGGGATATACATAATGAACCTCCGAAATATATAATCCTTAAATCCTATCAGGGCTAAATATATTTTCAAAATAAAGTTCTTCATTGAGAAATAAGTCGTTTGCAAAATTCAGAGAATGACTGTAACGGAAATTCTCTTTGCACTTTATAATTGATCTTAAGAAATTTTGTGGGATTGTTTGATTTTAAGAACCTGACATAGTCTCCCAAATTTTCCAAAGTGTTTTCCTTTGAAGGATAGCCCAGGTATTTATCATTTTGGTATTGATGAATAAATGCATAAACTGATAAACCATTTGTTTTTTTATAGCCAAAATTAATGATGAAACTAGGCGTTTCAGTAAAACAAGCTTCCAAACCGAGCGTTGTACCTAAATGCAAGAATGCTTTGGCATGCCATATTTTTTCAAACTTGCTATAAATTTCAGCATCACTAATTGACAGATCCTTATTCCTGAAAGAATCGTCCAATATTATATTAGGCAAAATTTTTAGCTCACCATAGAGCGACCATTGGTCGAGTACAGGATAAGGTCTTACAACAAATTTAAGATCCGGCTTTTCTTTGTATGTCGCTTCGGCCAATTGTTTGATCACTTCTACTTCTTGTGGTACAAGCTTCTTAATCCCAATTCCACATCCAAAGTATATATAATCAAATGCGTAAGTTCGGTGCAAGTACTGAGACTTACTATTTAAAAACTCAAATATGTAACCGAACTGGCTAGCCCCCGTAACGGTTATCTTTTTAGGATCAATTTTTTGCAATTCTTCAATATCTTTCTTAATGCCTTCGCTCCAACAGTAATACTGAACTTGCCTGGAAAATCTGGTGTGTTTGCAGGGATGGTCCCAACTATAAACATAAGTTACGATATCTTTATTCTCTCTCAATAAGCGGCTAAGTAAATAATCATCAGTAATTTCGGTAAAAAAAATAAACCGATCAATATCGCTGATTTGTGTTTTACAGAAAGAACGCAGCCATTTAAGTAACTGATCATAGCTGATCAAGCAAGGCAGTATCTGCTGTAGTTTTATGATCAAATTCCCCTTCCTGACCGCTTTTTTTGATTTGAGGTTAGATATTTTTAATAACTCCATCAAAAAATAATTATTCCTGCTTGCCGGCAATTTTTTCAGGTAAAGAAATAGTTGCTCGGCAATAATATTTTTCCAGTTACTCTTTCGTTCAATTATTGGCCGATATTCCACACCTGGTAATTTATGATTTAATACCAGTGATTCATCAGAGGATTTAAAAAATACTACTACCTTATGACTGACTGATAAAATTTCAATTACCCTTCTCACATCATTTCTGAAATCAAAAAAAGAAACAATAAATCCTATTGTCATAATTGTTAAGACCTTTGCTTATATAAAAAATTAAATGAATGTAAAAAACTATTGGGCAAAGAAAAGAACATTAATTTTATGTAAAACTTTTGTTTTGGCAAACTCAAATACATACTTTATTCGATCTTTTAAAACAAAAAAATAATTTTCTTGCCCTTCTAACCGGATATCCGAAAAAGGATAATGATATTCTTTCATCCATTTTTTGCAGGTTTTTTCGCTCAAATTTACCTGGCTGGTCTTCAGTTGTTTTTTCCAGGAATCTAGTTTTGTTTTATCAACACCTTTAAACTCCTTTTCTGTATAGTCATTATTGACCGACCACTGCGGTTGATAATAATGGAAATGTATCATCTGGTCTTCAACTAGTATTCCTAAATATTGACAAATTTTAGCAAGCGTATCATTAAAATTGATTAGCAGTTTTTCATAAACAACCTCCATATAATGTCCCGGGTTTTTTGTTCCCCATTTCTTTGTTAGTGAAACAGAACTATTCCATCTGATACATCTATAAGTGAACGACTTTGAAGGCCATCGTGCAAAGCTCGATGCTATTGCGGATCTGGGATCCCGAATCATATTAATAATCTTTATCTCGGGAAATATTTTTTCCAAAATGTTCAAATGAAGCGCAAATTCAGGATATTTTATCAGTAATTTATTTTTCCAATTTCCGGCGTATAACCTCTGATAGAACTTGAGAATAAATTCTTCCAGCGAAATTTCGATTAACCCTTCATAAAGAGATTGTAACGTTTCTAAACTTAGTCTTTCTTTAGTTTTTTTGTAAAGGTCTGAACCTGGTTTAGGATATTTTTTATGATTGTAAAGAAAGGTAACTGCTTCAGGGATATTTGTAACTTTTAATCCAAAAATTTGATACATCTCAATGATATAATGAGGTTCAATACAATGAACATTCATTTGGCTTGAATTATTCAAAATTGAACGTAACATAGTTGTTCCGCTTCTTTCGTAACCGACGATGCAAAATATATCTTCAAAATATTGCTTACTCATTTATATTAAGGGGTTTAAAGAATTTTATAATGTTTTATTATCAAATAATAGATTATTAAACTACCATGGCAATGGCTTCTTATCAAGTATCTTTTCAAGCAGTTTTTTATCTTCACTGTATATTTGCTGAAGCAATTCTTTGGTTTCAAACTTCATTTCTTCATATTTCCTCACTACTGTTGGAATATGGTTTAAAATAAGACTTGCTATCCTGTATATTATCCGGTTATTCTTTCCCCAAACATATTTGATATAAACCCATTTACGAAAAAAGCGAATATATTTTGGAAGTGGCATCCCGTGCTTATCTACAGAAAAATTAAAATTGAAATTTGGATCTATCCCTAAAAACATACAGATTTGCTTCAAAACAGTTTTGGGATCTTTGTATAAATCTTCAGAAAACAGGATAAGCATATTTTCTTTCCGGAAGTAATTTAGAAAGTTGGAAAGTTGCTTGCCATAAAATCCTCTTTCTACATAAGACTTATTCTTTTTATTACAATAATCTGTTGATATTCTTTCTTTTTCCTTCTTTACTGCTTCTTCAAATGTAAACCATTCTCTTTTCTTTGAAACCTCATGCCAATAATGAGAATAGGCTCTGTCTATCGGATTCCTAAGCAGGAAAATTAATTTGATACTTCCAAGATGCTTATACAATAATTCAGGTACCCATTCATGAAACATGTATGAAGGAGTTATTTCTCCTATCGCCTTCTGCTCCCTATAATCTGAAAAGAAGGATGAATATACCTGAAGATCCACTTTTTGAAATTTATAATACTTATCACTAAAATATTGTAATTCTTTATTTTCAGGAAGATATACTTCAGGATGTTGCATCAAAAGGTTATGCAAATAGGTAGATCCGGATCTTTGCGAACCAACTACAATGAAATTAGGAAGCACCATTTTACTCAATTTTTTTAATCCTTTTAATAATTTCTTCCAATTTGTGCTACCACTTTTATTTTTCTAAAATTAACCAAATAAGATTTTGGGTTCCCATATCATATTGTATAACGTTTGGTGTCAATCCTTTTTTTGTTAAATATCGTAGCACTTTTTTAGGTGATATAAAACATCCGGCCCCACCCCAATGACTATGATTAATCTTTCGAAAAACAGGAATTGGAATTTTTGAGAAATACTTTAAGTAAAATAAGAAAGTGTAGTTTTCAAAATTTATTGAACTTATTACTTGTACTCTTTTTTTTGGATTGAAATTATCTAAGAATCTAATTTGAAATATTAATTTTCCTCCCTTCCTTAATAACCTTGTCATTTCATCAAGTGCGAAATAAAAATCTGATGTTCTCTTGATGTGTTGCAAAACTGCATAAGAATAAACAAAATCAAAACTTTCCGCAGGTAAGTTAATTTTCTCTTTTTCCTTAATGACTAAAAACCTTGCTTTCCCTTTAAGAGGAAAATATTTATTTGCAAGTTCAATTTGTGTTTCGCTAATATCAACACCAGTACAGGCTGCTCCCTTAAATGCCGGCTGCAAAATAAGCCTACCCATACCACATCCAAACTCTAATACTTTTTTTTCATTTTCATCTAATAAAAAATAAGGGCCCAGATATCGGTCCCAAAGAACTTTACCTTTCAAATAAAAAGCATCAAGTTGTTCTTGAGAAATATCATCAATATTTGCATTTGCAAAAATATCATCAGACATAATTGCAAAAAGAGGATTAATTTTTGCCTTATCATTCCATGATAAATCATGTTTAAAACTTTTATTCATTTTTTGCCTTTTTTATTTTATCATACTCCAACTTCTGGTAACTATTTAACACAACAAACATCATATAACTGGAAAGTTTTAAAAATTTTAAGCCTTTTTGTTGTCTTAGAGTTTGAACTTAAAGTCTTAGAGTTTGAACTTAAAAAATATTTAAACATTCATTGATTCTAAGTAATTTTTTAGTTTAAAAATTTTCCAGTACCGTTTTCCCACTCATAGGATCTTGTTCTGAAATAGCAGGGTCTGTATAAAAAGAATCATTTCTAAAATGGATAGTTCTGATTTCTTCTATTATACACCCTTATTACTTGTAAATGCATGTCTACTCCTCTTGTAATAGTTAAAATGGCTTCTTTAATTAATATCCTGTTAATGCCATTATTCGTTGCTATTAGTTTTCCACTAAGTACGTGAAATGTTTCTTCTTTTTTGCCTTCCTTTAAGGGATCTTCTAAAGACTCAAAAACTTTTGCTCCCCTGGTTATAGAATATTTTCGATATGCTTGTCTAATTCAATTCCTGCTTGTGTATCAATCTTATATTCTTCTTTAATCTTAATAATTATAAGTTCTCCTGCAGAAGAGTCAACATCCAAATGAGACCTGAAGTCTACTTTGTTGAAATTTAATAATATAAGAATAGAATTCCGCTCTTAATTTTTGTAATAGTAAGCTACTTTCTGTTGGTGTAGTGCTGTTATCATAAATTTTGCGGTAATTGTATTTATAAGAATTATTCCATTCTTGTTTTGAACAAGTGGGATTCTGAAAAACTATAGCACAAGAATTGCAATAAGAGTATGCAATATCAATTATATGATGATATTTATAAAAATTGCTAAAATTGCTTTTATTGCATAATGGACAATTTTTCAAAAATAATTTCTGCTGCTCCATTTAATATATTATTTGTATTCACAAAATCTTACAGGCAAATTTAGCTGTAAGCCATATCTTTCAACAGCTAATATATAATGTCAAAATTAGAAATGGTTATTCCTTTTATAAAGTTACCTCGTGGCATAGTTACTTAAAATAAGTTCTGCAAATTCCCTTACTACACCTTCACCGCCTTTTAGTTGAAGTATAAATATATTCTCTATATTCTTAACTGCCTTCATTGCGTCTAAAGGGCATGCAGCTATTCCAACAGCCTTCAAAAGATCAATGCAATTTATATCATCTCCTATATAAGCAACATTTTTTAAACTCAGGTTTTCTTTCTTGCATATTTCCAATACTGCACTGAGCTTGCCGCCCTCCCGTATACCCTGGTATAGATAATCAATTTTTAATTTTGCTGCACGTCTTTGAATAAGCAAAGTATTTTCAGAAGTAATAAGACCTGTTTTAATGCCTGCTTTTCTAAGAAGTTCAAACCCCATTCCATCTCTTGTATTAAATTTTTTTAATTCATCGCCGTTTTCACTATAATACATACCACCGTCGGTGAGCACTCCATCAACATCAGATAAAAAAATTTTTATAGGTTCATTCATTTATTTCAGATTATAAAAAAGAGGAGTATAAAATGTTACAAAATAGAACCTCTATAATTTACCATGCAGTCCAGCCGCCGTCAACCATTAAAACAGAACCTGTCATATAACTGGAAGCATCAGATGCCAGGAATGTAAAAGGACCATTTAGTTCTTCCCGGTTGCACATGCGACCCAGTGGGCTCATACGTGAAAAATTTAAAATGCCGTGTGGCACTATTGCGTTGCACCTGATATTATTTTTTGCATAAAATGTGGCCACATACCTCGTAAAATTAGGGATGAAAGATTTAGAAGCTATATAATCAACAGGTTTAAAATTTTTAATTCCTTCACCAAAATCGTATAAGCTTTGGTTAGGTGCAACAACAGAATAAGTGGATGCTACATTAATGATATTACCATGATTTTGTTTAAGCATTTGCCGGCAAGCATATTGGGTCATGATAACGGTACCGGTAAGATTTACATCTACCGATTTTCTAAGCAACTCAATTGGATAATTTTCGAACCGGCTTTGATTTACTTTAGACGTTCCCTCTTTATCAAATTTTGCGTCTATGGCGGCATTGTTGATCAGCACATCTAATTTGTCGAACTTGTTTAGGCATGCAGTTACAGATTCCTCACAGCTTTTTTCTTTGGTAATATCTAATTTCAAAAGCAAGAAATCAGCGGCAGCATATAATTTTGAAAACTCTTCCTGTATCTGATCCATCATTGTTTCATTGATGTCTGCCAATATTACTTTTGCTTCCTGATCAAGAAAATTTTTACAAATTTCCTTGCCGATTAAACCAAAGGCTCCGGTTACAAATATTACTTTATCTTTTATGGTTACTGCATTCATTTTAATTGGCCAATTATAGTGATCGTTCTACCATTAAAATATTTAGTGAGACCTGCATAGCATGCAAATTTTCTTGCTATTGATCCAAAAAATGCCGGAGCAAAAGAAAGAAATTTTTCGGATACAAATTCATCTATTTCTGAAACACTGCAATTGAAATTATCATAGAGTTTTTGCAAACTTTTCCTGGAAAAGTAACTTATATGAAAAGGAAGATAAGCAGGCCATTGTTCTTTATAAACACGCCTGTCATAGCTGTCATGATTGGGTACTCTTATGTATAAAATACCGCCCTTGTTTAGTTTGCTAACAATTAGTTTCATCGCAAAAATTACATCTGTAAAATGCTCAAGTACGTGGTTTAACATGATGACATCATAAAGAGAGTCATCTTTAAATTGCTCAAAATGATTTTGATCAATATCAAGATCCAATTTTTCACGTGCAAATCTTACAGATGGATCCGACGTTTCAACCCCTTTAACTGTGTACCCTTTGTTTTGAAAATATTTTAACGCAAATCCACCACCTGTACCTATTTCGAGTATTTTACTTTGTGGCTTTAAATATTTTGCCAGATACTTTTCGTGTAATCTGCCTGTTTGCTCAATTAAATTGTTTATTTGCTCCTGCGAAATATTTTTCATCTTCACCAGGTATGGGATCTACTATTCCGAAGTAACAGGAAGTACATTCCAGCACTTTAAAACCCCTTGAATCAAAAGGAATTTTAAAAGAGCCGTTACCGCATATTATACACTTGAATTTTTCGGATTGATGATTCATTTACATATTTCAATTATTTGTTCAGATTGTTCTATTTGCCCCAGGCTATCTAACAGATTAAAATTCCAGATTTTGGTCATAAAAAATTTACATTGTTCTTCAAACATATGGTTTCTTTCAAAACTTTCTGCTTTTATTATATTCTGTTTTTCTTTGGTAGCCATCATCATTTTGTTGTTATAATAATCTACTTCAATTGAGCCTTCTTCAAAAACAAACCTGTAGAATCGATTTGGTATTTTTTCGTAATAATTTAGATGACAATGCCCTGTTATTCCATTTATATACTGAAAACTTATATCAATCCCTGCTTCAACATTTACTTCCAGATTAGAGCGAAAATTTTTTATTGTACAATAATTATTTAATTTACTACCGCACAGCCATAATACCAGATCAATATCATGACTTAATGTGAGTGCTACACCACCTCCAAGTTCTTTTCTGGCTGCATAAGATGTTCTATAATCTTCCCATGGATGCCAGTCGGGTAAATAGTCACCCCAATAAGTTTGAAAGCTTATCAATTCTCCAAATGTCTTTTTTACTATCGACTCTTTTATTTGTTGCATTAAGGGATGATATCTAAGCATGTATGCAACCTGAAGATAAACATTATAATACCGTACCTTTTCTTTGAGATCTTTAAGACCGGAAGTATCTTCTGCCAATGGTTTTTCTATAAGTAAATGAATTCCTAAACCTGCACAATCCATGGCTTGTGAAAGATGTTGTGAGGTGGGAGTGCAAATAATAGCTGCTATCGGTTTTATTTCTGTAATTCTACTCCAGTCAGTAAAAATATTTATTGTTTGAGGGGGGATAGTTCGTAATGGAAGATTTCTTTGGCGATAAACAAAAATGTTACTATAACCAAGCTTTTGTAAAATTCCTATATGTCGTTCACCAATTGATCCTGCTCCGACAACTAACAATGGTATATTTTTTTTATTGATCAAATTTTACACAATTATTTTTTAAAATAACTTCTTCCGCCTTTTTAAAACTTTGAAGATCATCTATATCAACAGCAAATACTGGTTCTACCAGGTATGGTAAAATTTTATTTCCCGACATTGAATTGTTTTCAGTAATAATACAGGTTCTTATCACATCCAATGTACCAATTTGCCAATATACTTTAGGTAAGCGTTGACGTGGTTCATTATATGCTTCTTTTAATCCTTCTACCGTAAGTAATGGCTTCATATAAGGATTTTCTTCAGAGAGCGTCCACATTTTATATGGGCTAATGGGAGCTTGCGTAATAATTCTAAGACTATCTGCATCAGACATAATTAATCTATCTATACATTCATCAATCAGTTCAATTTTACGAAAAGGTGAAGTGGGTCTCAACTGAACAACTAAATCGGGAACATAATTTTCATATTGTTTCAGCCACGTCAGGGAATGTTTAAAAACCTCCAGATCCGTGCTCCAATCCTGGGCAAATTCAGCAGGTCTTACAAAAGGAACTTCTGCTCCATATTTAAGTGATATATCGGCAATTTTTTCAGAATCAGTTGATACTATTACCCTGGTTATTTTTTTAGCGTCAAGTGCTGCTTTAATACTATAAGTAATTAATGGATGATTTAGCAATGGCAATATATTTTTATCGGGCAAACCTTTACTTCCTCCCCTCGCGGGAATAATTGCTAAAATCTCAGACATTGTGAAGTTTTCTATATTTTAGTTTATCCCTTTGAATTTTTTCAATTTCTAAAATATCCTGATTCTTATAAATCAATGATTCAAAAGCATGAAGCAAATCTCTCACAAGCTTTTGAAGTCCGGGCACTTCTAATGAAGCGGCATGATCAGTCCCCTTCCATGTCCTGTCCTTCGTGAAATGACGTTCAATCCAGGTTGCACCCAATGTATAAGCTGCAACATCAATTGCAATACCTAAATGATGACCTGAAAATCCAATGGCCTTCACTCTTGTATCAAATTTGTCATGCAAACGTTTTATCTCTAACAAACAAACATCTTTAAAGGGAACAGGATATCCTGAAGTACAACTATATATCACCAAACGATCTCTGGCACTACCTGTTTCTTCAAAAAAACTAACTACGTCTTCAATCTCATTTTGAGTTGTCATTCCTGTTGAAATATGAATATCTCCCTGATAATTATCTCTCAATTCTGCCAACATTAAGAAATGATTGTTACAGGCAGAAGGTACTTTTATAAAATCAGGATTCAATTCAATAATTTCTCTTGCACTTGTTAAATCCCAAACTGAAGTGGAGTATCTGATACCTATTGATTCCGCATACTTTTTTAAGTCAGCATGTTGCTCCTGATTAAATTCCAGAAATTCTCTGTGGGCACCATACGTATTTCCATAAGAATGATAAGGAGCAGGATGCGGAGAATTATATTGTTCTTCTGTTAATAGCTCTTTGGGGTTTCTCTTCTGAAATTTGCCATAGGTTGCACCACAATCTTTTGAGAGTTTCAGTAATTCTTTAGCTATTTCTAAATCACCCATGTGATTGCATCCGATCTCTGATACAACAATTGGTTTGGAATAAACATAATTAAACATAGTATAAGTTTTAGGTTATAAATGGTTTTTGAATTCTAAGAGCAATTTTCATTTCTGCCTCCATAGGATGAATTTAGTTTTAAATATAAATTATTTACCTTGCTCTCGAATAAATTAAGGTCAAAAGACTTACGGTTGCGATGATAAGAGATATCTTTTGAACAGAAGATATTCCGGAAGAAGAAATTTTTGTTTTGTTAGGTTCTACGTATACAACATCATTTTGCTTTAAATAAAAATATGGTGATTTGAAAATGTCGGAAGAATTAAGATTTAAACGAATAAATTTTCTTTGTCCATTTTCCTCTCTTACTAATAATATATTTTCTCTTTTACCATAAATAGTCAGATCACCTGCCATTCCTATCGCATCAATCACGCTCAGCCGTTCACTTGGAATAGTGTATGTAGAAGGATGTATTACCTCTCCCAATACAGTTATTTTATAGTTTAATAAACGTATATTAACAATAGGATTGCTTAAAAAGGTATCCAGTTTATGCTCTAATGTATCTTTTAATTGAAAAGTTGTATATCCGTCTACTTTCATTTTCCCTAAGACAGGAAAATCAATCCTTCCTTGCTTGTCTACCAGATAACCTGTAACATTATTATTAGCTACCGCACTATTACTGCCCGTTACTGGTGTAGCAGCACTACTATAATTTGTAGTGATTGCACTGCCCAAATTAAACGGAGCTGTAGCCTCCGGATTGATGCTGCTGACAATAATTTCAAGTATATCGTCTGGTTGAATCTTTACTTCATATGCTTCATTAATTATCTGAGAAGAGATTTTGGAAGTATCCTGCAAATCCTGGAAGTAAACTATTTTTTTTGTGCTGGTGCAAGAAGATAAGGAGAAAGAAAAGGCAATAAAACCAATAACAAACGTTAGCGACCTAAAAGAAAAAAAGTGTTTCTCAATCACAAATGAAAATTTAGGTCGCAAATATAATAGTATAAACAAGATAAAACAATGTAAAGAAATTTTTGCCGCTTGCTGACTCTCTTGCTTCTTTATAAATGAGAAAAAATCTGCTTTATATAACAACTTCCCAATTTTACCGGATGCAATTTTTCTTTGAGGTTTTGTGCCATTTCAACTTCGAGATTTGTCAATAGCTATATTGCAGGTTTTCTCCGCAAGTATGATGCCTGTTGCAAAACCTGTTTATCCTGCCCCCTACCGCAACAATTACCACCTTATTGCTGAGATCAAATAATTAATAAATTAAATTCATAATTATTGAAAATTAAGTTTTGCTCCTTTTGAAATGGATTGATGCATCAGTAACATTAGTTCAGTGTTAAGAACAGCATGCTGAAAATTTAATGGATGCTGTAGTTGATTGTTATGAAGAATTTTTATAAAATCATTCAGTTCATTCTTACAATTGGTTTACCTCGAATTCCTCCGGCAATGAAAGTTCAACAACCTGTTCTTTATATTTTTTCAATATCAATTTATTTTCATGCCAGTTCCAGATTATCTTTCCTTCATCACAAAGAATTTTGATATTCCTGTCATATTCTTTTGCAAATAATCGAGATGAAGAGTCACTATCTTATCATTGTATTCAAAAATGATTTCTGCAATTTCTTCCACTTCTATGTCAAGTTTCTGAAGATTT
>WNFY01003366.1_pt1 | contig 17551 bp, 16 predicted proteins | sample 5400091 | NCBI WGS metagenome assembly WNFY01 (sample SAMN13153364, study PRJNA577476) | soil metagenome | isolation source: 60 cm soil or saprolite under grassland replicate 1 | place: USA:California | collected 2016-06-15
GGCGAGACGAACTGGTAGTCGATGTCCCAGGGGAAGTAGATCCACTTCTCCTGCTTGAACTCCTTCACGAACGTGTCGACGATCGACCGGCCGAGCGGCTTCGCGTAGAGCGTCGCGAAGTGCGCCCGGGGCAGCATCTCGCGGACCGCCTTGGCGGTGCGCCCGGTGTCCACGAGGTCGTCGATGAGCAGCCAGCCGTCGCCGTCGCCCTGGACCGTCTTGAGCCAGCGCAGCTCGCCCTGCTTCTGCTCCGAGGCGCCGCTCTCCTCCGAGCCGTAGCTCACGACGCACACCGTCTCGATGAGCCGGATGTCGAGCTCGCGCGCGACGAGCGCCGCCGGGACGAGCCCGCCGCGGGTGATGGCGATGATGCCCTTCCAGTCGCCCATGTCGTGCAGGACGCGCGAGAGGTAGCGCGCGTCGCGGTGCAGCTCCGGCCAGGAGATGATGATCTCGTCCTTGTACGGGTTCGACTCGGCGGCGTCGGGTTCGGTGGCCATCGGGTCTCCTTTGCGGCGCGCGAGCGAGGCTGCTGCTCGATCGCGCGAGGGTGGAGCGAGCTTTCAGGAGGAGCGCTCCCACGCGCCTTCGTGGAGCGCGGCGGCCTCGTCCTCGAGGAGCGGGCCCACCACCTCGACCGTGCGCTGGCCCGCCGCGAACACCGTGCGGCACGGCAGGTCGAGCGTCGGGTTCTCGGGGTGCGCGCCGGTGACCTGCTTCAGCCGGCGCTCGCCGAGCGCGTAGACCACGCGGCCGATCCCGGCCCAGTACGCGGCCGCGGCGCACATCGCGCAGGGCTCGGCGGAGCTGTAGAGCGTGCAGCGCGCCAGGAGCTCGGGGCGGAACGCCTTCGACGCCGCCGTCGCGAGGAGCCGCTCCGCGTGCGCCGTCATGTCGCGATCCGGGAGGTAGCCGTTCTCCGCCTCGAGCAGCACGTCGCCCGAAGGGCCCGCCAGCAGCGCGCCGAACGGGTGATTGCCGTGCTCGCGCGCGCGGCGCGCGACCTCGAACGACCTGCGCAGGAAGATGCGGTGGTCCGCTTCGGTGGGGACGAACGTCGTCATCGTCGGCTCGCGGGCAGCTCGCGTTAGGATGGGCGCACGCTAGCACACGACCGGACCTGGAACGCATGCCCGCCCCGACCCGCTCGACGCTCCTCATCCGCGACGCCACCGTCGTCGCCACGCTCGACGACGAGCGGCGCGAGCTCCCCGGCGCGTCCGTCTTCGTCCGCGGTAACCTCATCGAGTCCATCGGCCCCGCCGCGGAGCTGCCGCAGGTGGCAGACGAGGTCATCGACGCCCGCGATCACCTGGTCGTCCCGGGGCTCGTCAACACGCACCACCACATGTGCCAGTCGCTGACGCGCGCCGTCCGCGCCGTGCAGGACGCGGAGCTCTTCTCGTGGCTCCGGGGCCTCTATCCGATCTGGGCGGGGCTCACGCCGGAGATGATCCGCGTCGCGACGCAGGTCGCGATGGCCGAGCTCCTGCTGTCCGGGTGCACGACCACGAGCGACCACCTCTACATCTACCCGAACGGCGTCACGCTCGACGACAGCATCGAGGGCGCGAAGCTCGCCGGCATGCGCTTCACCGCCACGCGCGGCTCGATGAGCTTCGGGAAGAGCAAGGGCGGGCTTCCCCCGGACCATGTCGTCGAGCGCGAGGACCACATTCTCCGGGACACGGAGCGCGTGATCGGGCGCTACCACGACCCCGCGCACGGCTCCATGCTCCAGGTCGCCGTCGCCCCGTGCTCGCCCTTCTCCGTGAGCCCGGACCTCATGCGCGAGTCGGCGCGGCTGGCGCGCGCCCACGGCGTCCGGCTCCACACCCACCTCGCCGAGAACGACCACGACGTCGCCTACACGCGAGAGAAGTTCGGGTGGACGCCGGCCGAGTACGCCGAGGACCTCGGCTGGCTCGGCGACGACGTGTGGCACGCCCACTGCGTCAAGCTCGACCGCGAGGGCATCGCCCGCTTCGCGAGCACCGGCACCGGCATCGCGCACTGCCCGTCCTCCAACATGCGCCTCGCGAGCGGGATCCTGCCGCTGCTCGCGCTGCGCGAGGCGGGCGTGGCGGTGGGGCTCGGCGTGGACGGCAGCGCCAGCAACGACGGCGCGCAGATGGTCGCGGAGGCGCGGCTCGCGATGCTGCTCCAGCGCGTCGGGATCGCGCACGAGCCGTTCGGCTGCGATCGCGGGCCGGCCGCCATGACCGTCCGCGACGCGCTGGAGCTCGCGACGCGCGGGGGGGCCCGCGTCCTCGGCCGCCGCGACATCGGGCACCTCGCGCCGGGGATGTGCGCGGACCTGGCGCTCTTCGACCTCGGCACCGTCGCCTTCGCGGGCGGCGCCGTGCACGACCCGGTCGGCGCGCTCCTGCTGTGCGCCCCGCCGCCCGCCGCCTACACCATCGTGGACGGGCAGGTCCGCGTCCGCCAGGGACGCCTCACGTCCTTCGAGCTCGAGCCCGTGGTGAGGCGGCACGGCGAGCTCGCGCGCGCGCTGGTGGATGCGGCGCGGACATGAGCAGGGCCGGGGGGACCGCCATCGCGGTCCGCTCCCGGCCCCGGATCAGCGCGGGATCACTTCCCCGACGGGACCTTGCCCTCGACGCCCTTCACGTAGAACGCGATCTCGCCGCGCCACTTGTCGTCGGCGACCGCGTCCTTCGCCAGCACCTCCTTGCGACCGCGTCCTTCGCCAGCACCTCCTTGCCGGCGTTGTCGAAGAGGGGCCCCTTGAAGACGGCGACGGCGCCGGTCTTGAGGCCCTCCTTCGCCTCCTCGACCTTCTTCTTCACGTCCTCCGGGATGAAGGAGGCGATCTTGACGAAGTCGGTCATGCCCTCCTTCACGCCCCACTTCGTGACCTCGGGCTTCCACGTCTTGTTGAGCACGTCGCCGAAGGCCTTGTCGTAGTAGACGCCCCAGTGCAGCACGCAGGAGCCGAGGTGCGCCTTGGGCGCGAACGCGCTCATGTCGCTGTCCCAGCCGAAGGCGTACCTGCCGGCGCGCTCGGCGGCCTGCAGCACCGCGGTCGAGTCCGTGTTCTGGAGCAGGATGTCGGCGCCGCCGTTCATGAGCGACTGCGCCGCCTCGGTCTCCTTGGGCGGGTCGAACCAGGAGCTCACCCACACCACCTTCGTCTTCACCTTCGGGTTCACGCTCTGCGCGCCGAGGGTGTAGGCGTTGATGTTGCGCAGCACCTCGGGGATGGGGAACGAGGCCACGAAGCCGAGCGTGTTCGTCTTCGTCATCTTGCCGGCGACGATGCCGGCGAGGTAGGCGCCCTCGTAGAAGCGGCCCTCGTAGACGCGCAGGTTCGGCGTCGTCTTGTAGCCGGTGGCGTGCTCGAAGTAGACGTCGGGGTGGTCCTTCGCCACCTTGTCCATCGCGTCCATGTAGCCGAAGGACGTCGCGAAGACGATCTTGTTGCCCTGCGCGACGAGGTCGCGGATGACGCGCTCGGCGTCGGGACCCTCGGGCACCTTCTCGACGAACGTGGTCTTCACCTTGTCGCCGTACTTGGCGACGGCGTACTTCCGGCCCTCGTCCTGGGCGAAGGTCCAGCCGGCGTCGCCGACGGGCCCGACGTAGATGAAGGCGGCCTTGAGCGGCTCGGCGGCGGGCGCCGGCGCGGCGGCCGCGGCAGGGGCGGGCGCCGGCTTCGGCTCGTCCTTGCAAGCCGAGAGGCTCGCGAGGGCGACGGCGGCGCCGACCGCGAGGTGCTTCATGAGCGAACGCTTCTCCATGGATGAGCTTCTCCTGTTGCTGCGTGGTTCACTGACGGCGTTGCGGCTCGCATCACCCCGGCTCAGGAGCCCGGGAAGAACGGCTTGCCCAGCGAGGCGGGCATGTTGAGGCGGATCCAGCCCGCGTTGCGTGAGATGAGCACCAGCACGACGATGGTGGCGACGTACGGGAGCATGGACATGAGCTCGCTCCCGATCTGCACGCCCTGGGCCTGCAGGTGGAACTGGAGCATCGTGGCGCCGCCGAAGAGGTAGGCGCCGAGCAGGATGCGGCCCGGGCGCCAGGTCGCGAAGACGGTGAGCGCGAGCGCGATCCAGCCGCGCCCCGCGACCATCCCCTCCGCCCAGAGCGGCGTGTAGACGACGGACAGGTACGCGCCCGAGACGCCGCAGAGCGCGCCTCCCACCACGACCGCGGCGAGGCGGATGCGGCGCACCGGGTAGCCGAGGGCGTGCGCCGACTCCGGCGACTCGCCGATCGACCGGACGATCAGGCCGGCGCGGGTGCGGTACAGGAAGAGCGCCGTGGCGACCGCGAGGGCCATCGCGAGGTAGACCATCGGGTGCTGCTGGAAGAGCGCCGGGCCGAGGAAGGGGAGGTCGCGCAGCACGGGGATGGACGGCGCGGGCCGCTCGACGAGCTGCTTGCCCACGTACTCGGTGCCGACGAAGGCGGAGAAGCCGGCGCCGAAGAGGCTCACCGCGAGCCCGGTCGCGTACTGGTTCGTGTTGAGCCAGATGACGAGCCAGCCGAACACGGCCGCGACCGCCGCCCCCGCCACGGCTCCGGCCGCGAGCGCGAGCGACGTGCTGCCGGTGTGGAATGCGATCGCGAAGCCCGACACCGCCGACACCAGCATCATCCCCTCGGCGCCGAGGTTCAGGATGCCGACCCGCTCGTTCACGAGGAGCCCCATCCCTGCGATGGCGAGGGGCGTCCCCGCCGAGAGCGTCGCGCCGGCCAGGAGGGCGAGCTCGTTCATCGCGAGGCGCTCCAGCGCGGCCGGTAGTGGATGAGCGTGTCGCAGCCGAGGAGCGAGAGGAGCAGCACGCCCTGGAACACGCCCGTCAGCGCCGACGGCAGCCCCACGCGCGACTGCGCGAGCTCGCCGCCGATGAGGAACATCGAGAGCAGCACGCTCCCGAGCACGCAGCCCAGGGGGTGGAGGCGCCCGACGAACGCGACGATGATGGCCGTGAAGCCGTAGCCGTTCGAGACGTGCGGGGTGAGCTGCCCCATCGGCCCCGCCACCTCGAATGCGCCGGCGACGCCGGCGAGCCCTCCCGAGACGAGGAGCGCGGTCCACAGCGCCGCGCGCGACGAGAACCCGGCGTAGCGGGCGGCGGCGGGCGCGGGGCCGCCCACCTGGAGCTGCATCCCGCGATACGTCCGGAAGACGAAGAGCCACATCACGAGGGAGGCGAGGAGCGACACGGCGAAGCCCCAGTGCAGGCGCATGCCGCGCACGATGCGCGGCAGCTCCGTCTGTGCCGCGAAGCTCATGGTCTGCGGGAAGTTGAAGCCGTTCGGGTCCTTCCACGGCCCGAACACGAGGTAGCCGAGGAAGAGGTTCGCGATGTAGACGAGCATCAGGCTGACGAGGATCTCGTTCGCGTTGAAGCGATCGCGGAGGAACGCGACGATGGCTGCCCACGCCGCGCCCCCCGCCGCGCCCGCCACGATGACGAGCGGGAAGAACGCCCACCGCGAGATCCCGACGTGCGACGCGGTCACCCACAGGGCGAGGCCGCCGCCGGTGATCGCGCCGAGCAGGAACTGCCCTTCCGCGCCGATGTTCCAGACGTTCGAGCGGTAGCACAGCGCGAGCCCGAGCGCGCACAGGATGAGCGGCGTCGCCTTGAGCCCCAGCTCCGTGAGCGCGCGCACGCCGTGGAACGGCTCGACGAGGAAGACCGAGAGCGCGCTGCCCGGGTCCTTGCCGAGCGCGAGGAAGAGGATCGCGCCCGCGAAGACGGTGATGAGGAGCGCGATGAGCGGCGAGAGCACGCCCATGAGCGGCGACGGCGCCGCCCGGGCCTCGAGCCGGATCATCGGGAGTCTCCCGCCGCCGAGGGCGACTCCGCGGGCGCGGCCGACCACAGCCCGCTCATCCACACGCCGACCTGCTCGACCGTCGCGGCCGACGTCTCGACGGACGGCGACAACCGGCCCTTCGCCATGACGTAGAGGCGATCGGTGATGGCGAACAGCTCCTCCAGCTCCTCGGAGACGACGAGCACGGCGCACCCGTCGTCGCGGAGCGCCAGCAGCTCCGCGCGGATCTGCGCGGCGGCGCCCACGTCCACGCCCCAGGTCGGCTGCGAGACGACGAGCACCTTCGGAACGGCGTCGATCTCCCGGCCGACGATGTACTTCTGGAGGTTCCCGCCGGAGAGGCTCTTCGCGGTCGCGGCCGGCCCGGCCGCCTTGACGCGGAAGCGGTCGATGATCCCGACCGCCTGCCTCCGCAGCGCGCGCCGGTCGATCCACCCGAGCGCCCGCAGCGACTCGCGGCGCGTGAGGAGCAGGTTGTGCGCGAGCGAGAGCAGCGGGACCGCGCCGCGGCCGAGCCGCTCCTCCGGGACGAAGTGCAGCCCGAGCCGGCGCCGGGCGCCCGCTCGCAAGTGCCCGATGCCACGCCCGAAGAGCTGCACGGCGCCAGCGCCGGCGCGCGGGTCCTCCCCCGAGAGCGCCGCCAGGAGCTCCTGCTGGCCGTTGCCGGACACCCCCGCGATGCCGGCGATCTCGCCCTCCCGCACCTCGAGCGACACGCCGTGGAGCGGCACGCCGAAGCGGTCCTGCTGCGGGAGATCGAGGTCGCGGACCCGCAGCGCCAGCTTGCCCAGGCGCGGCGCGCGGCGAAGGAGCTTCGGCGGGTCGGCGCCGATCATGAGGCGCGAGAGGCTGGCGGTCGTCTCCTGCGTGGGGTCGCACGTGCCCGAGACCTTGCCGCCCCGCAGCACCGTGCACTGGTGGCACAGCGCGCGGATCTCGTCGAGCTTGTGGCTGATGTAGAGGATCGAGCATCCCGTGGCGGCGAGCTGGCGCAGCGTCACGAAGAGCCTGTCCACCGCTTGCGGCGTCAAGACCGAGGTCGGCTCGTCGAGGATGAGGAGCTTCGGATCCGCGAGCAGGGCCCGCACGATCTCGACGCGCTGCCGCTCCCCCACGGAGAGCGTGTGCACCGGGCGAGCCGGGTCGAGCTCCAGGCCGTACTCGGCCGCCTTCTCGCGGATGCCGGCCGTGACCGCCTGCAGCTTCACCTTCCTCGAGAGCCCGAGCCAGACGTTCTCGGCGACGGTCAGCGTGTCGAAGAGCGAGAAGTGCTGGAACACCATCGCGATGCCGAGGTCCCGCGCCTCCTGCGGGCTCCGCACGTGGACCTGCGCGCCGTTCCACACGATCTCGCCGGCGTCTGGGCGGGCCGCGCCGTAGATGATCTTCATGAGCGTGGACTTGCCCGCGCCGTTCTCGCCCAGGACGGAGTGGATCTCGCCGGGCTGCACCTCGAGCGCGACGTCGTCGTTCGCGACGACGGAGCCGTAGCGCTTCGTGATGTGCCGGAGCTCGAGCCTGGGGGCGGTCACGTCGTGTCGTCTCCGGCGCCGACGATCGGGCGCAGGCTGCCTGCTGCGTGCCGTTCACACGCCGGCGTCGGAGTGATCGGGCCGGTACGCTAGCCCGGGAGGCTGACACCGCGCAAACGGGTCGGCCGGGGCTCGGGGTGGACCCGATCCGCGAGAGCGAAAGCCGCGCTAACCCATGAAGGTCACTGTGGATTCCTCCTCGTCGATCGATGACGTCGAGCGAGGGCGCGACCGAGGGTAGCGAGGGCCGGGGCGAGCGGGCGCCCGCCCGTGAGCGCGGAGGCCGGTTCATCGTCCGCAGATCTGCGTAAGGACGCGGGCGGCGCGAGAGGCGGCTGCGGATGATTAAGCCAATGGGAGGAGAGGAGATCGCGCATGACCGAGATACCGGCGCACCTGCCGCTCACCTACGTGGCCGGGACGGTGAAGACCGCCTTCGAGGAATTCGAGACCACGCTCCCGGGTGCCAAGGGCTTTCGGTGCCTGGCGTGCAAGAAGGACTACATCGTGTCGAGCGAACGCGAGCTGCCCGCGCACGACTGCACCGGCACCTACGCCAAGGAGGGGCGGCCGGTCACCGCCCTGTGAATGGGGCGCACGGTCAGACGATCGCGCCCAGCACGAGCACCAGCGCCAGCGCCACGACCGAGATGACGGTCTCCACGATCTCGTCGATCGATCGCGAGACGTCGACCGTGATGCCGCGCTCGTCGGGGCCGAGCGGCTCCAGGATCGCGTACTGGGAGTCGAGCAGGCTGGTCGGCATGAAGTGGCCGGCCCGGTGCCGCATGCGGTCGAAGATCAGCTCGGGGCGGCCTGCCAGGTGCACGAAGGCCACCCGCGGCGACGCGGCGCGGAGCACGTCGCGGTAGGCGCGCTTCAGCGCGGAGCAGGTGACGACGGCGGTCAGGCTCGACCGATCCCGCTCCGCGATCCAGGCCGCGATGTCACGCAGCCAGGGCCAGCGGTCGGCGTCCTGGAGCGGGATGCCCGCCTTCATCTTCGCGACGTTGGCGGGCGAGTGGAAGTCGTCGGCCTCCGCCATCTCGCACCCGAGCCGCTCGGCGAGCATCGCGCCGATCGTGCTCTTGCCCGATCCCGCCACCCCCATCAGGACGATCTGGGCCACCGGCGCCTCGGTCACGGCCTACCTCCTCGGCAGGGTGGACCCATGCACCGCGAGCGAGAGGTCTGCTTCGCCCTAGCGGGACGTGCGACGCAGGGTACGCGACCGGCCGGGGGGGCGGGCGCCCAGGATCGGTGGCCGTCCCGGCGCGGCGCACCCAGGATCGAGAGGATGCGCGCGCTCATCTTCGATCTCGACGGCACGCTCGTGGACACGGTCTACGCGCACGTCTTCGCCTGGCAGACCGCGCTCGCCGAGGCCGGGATGCCGATCGACGGCTGGCGCATCCACCGGCGCATCGGGATGAGCGGCGGCCTCTTCACCCGCGCCGTGGCGCGCGAGCTCGGGCGCCCCCTCACGCCCGAGCAGGCCCGCTTCCTTCAGGACCGCCACGGCGAGATCTTCCGGAGCCTCATGCCCGCGCGCCGGCCGCTCCCCGGCGCCGTCGCGCTCCTCCGCCACCTGTGCGAGGCGGGCGTGCCCCACGGCATCGCGACCTCCGGACGGCACCCGGAGATCGACGCCTCGCTCGCCGCGCTCGAGGTGCCCGCCGACACCGTCGTCATCGACCGCGGCGTCGTGAGCCGCGCGAAGCCCGAGCCGGACCTCTTCCTCGCCTGTCAGGAGCGGCTCGCGGTGACGCCGGAGGAGTGCTACGCCGTCGGTGACTCGGTCTGGGACCTCCTCGCGGCGCGCCGCGCCCGGATGCTCGGGATCGGCGTGCTCACCGGCGGCTACGGGCAGGACGAGCTCCTCGCGGCCGGCGCGTACCAGGTGTACCGCGACGCGGCGGAGCTCGACGCGGCGCTGGACGAGCTGGGCGTGCTCGCCTGAGGCGTTTGCGCCGCCGCCGACGATCGGGAAGGCGCGGACGGGGAACGCGCCCATCGCGCGCACCTCGGACGACGTCGTGCGAGAGGAGAGATCGACGAGCAAGGTGAGCCTCCTCGCGCGCGCGTGCGCCGCGCAGTCGTGTCGTGGCCGGCGGCGATCGGCGCGTGCACGTCGCGGCGAGTCGCCGGGAGCCGCCCAGGCGCACGCCTCGCTTCCCGTGTCCCCGGTTTCCCGTTGCGTCTCCGCGGCGGGCGGAAAGGCTACACACGAACCCGTGAGCGGAGGTGTGGCGCATGGAAGGAATGGGGCAGACGACTGGACAGCAGCAGCAGACGACCGTGGACCCGTCGCTCGAGGCGACGCGGAAGAGGTTCAACGACGCGTTCAATAGGTTCGACGCGAAGGAGGTCGCCTCGTACTTTGCCGAGGACGGGACCCTCATCGACCCCGTGGGCGAGTTCGGGAGGGGCCGAGCGGGGGTCGAGCGGGTCTACGGGAAGAACGTCGAGACGGTTCTCGAGGGGACGACGTCGACCTTCACGATCCTCTCGGTACGCCAGGTGGGCTCGGACTGCGCGCTCCTCGACCTGGACCACGACATCCGCGGCTTCAACATGCCGGACGGATCCAAGGGACCCATGAAGCTGCACGTGGTGCTCCTGGCGCAGAAGAAGGGCAACGCATGGCAGTGGCTCGACGTGCGGCCATACGCCTTCATGCAGCCGCCGCAGCGGCTGCAATGAGGTGAGCGCGAGCGGAGCCGAGCGCGCCGGTCCGGACCGATCCGGGCCGGCGCTCTCGCGCCGGCCCCTCGCGAAGGCCGCACGGGCGCGGGACCCCGCGTGTCGGCCCGTGGCGAGCGCGAGCCATCCGCGTGTCCCACGCCTGACGGGCGCAGTGATGCCGGTCGCGTACTGCCAGGACGCAGCGTCCTATCGAGGAAGTCACCGCGCGCAATGATGTCCCATGAACGCGCGACCGCGGTGTGCGCGCGCATCCGGACACGTGCGCCCGACTCCGACACGTGAGCGCAATAAACGCGTACAAAGTTTGCGCCTGGCTTGGCATCGGTGCCCCGCTGGGGACAGAATGTCGCAGCAGTTCGATCGCCGGAATCGCGCCGCAATCGCCGACACACCCCCGCAGGGAGCGGAAGGACCGAGCTCACGATGAGTCTCTCATCGCTGTTCACCGGATTGCTCGAGGTGACCGACGCGCTCACGGCCGATCGCCGTGGCGCGCTCCTCGAGGCGACGAAGCCCGGGACGGCCGGGCGCAGCGCCGCAGCGCTCGCCGCCGCGACCAACGAGCTCTCGGCGGCGGGCAGCGCGGTCGGCCTCACGCGCCTCGAGCTGCTGCTCGTGAAGGGAACGAGCCAGGCGACGGTGACCGCGGTGCGGCCCGACGCGATCCTGCACGCGGTCGTGCAGGCGTCGAAGGCGACGGCGCAGGTCGAGAAGGTGCTGCACGCGTGGGCCTCCGGCGAGAGCGTGGCACCCGCCCAGCGTCCCGCGCCCGCCCGCCCGGAGGCGGCCGCGGCGGCGAGGTCGACCCCGCCCCCGAGGCTCGAGGCGGCGGGCGCCGCGCCGGGCGCGCCGGCAGCGCGCACGATCACGCCTACGCCCACGTCCACGCCGCCGCCCGTGACCGCCGAGGCGGTCGCGCCGGCTGGTCACGACCCGTGGGCCGCGCTGCGGCGGTCGCTCGTGCGTGGCCAGCTCACCGAGGCCGCGACGCGGCGCCGCGAGCTCGGCGACGCCGCGCCCGCCGAGCACGCCGGCGCGGAGCCGGTCCCGGCGGCGGAGCGGGAGCGCGCGCTGCAGGTCCTGCTGGAGGGGATCGGGAGCGTGCTGGCGGGCGACGGTCTCGGCGGCGGCAAGACGCTCGCGGAGCTCGCCGTCCCTTCGCAGCAGAACCTGTCGTTCCGCTGGATCGCGCTGCACTGGAGCGCGCGCGCCGCCGTGCGGAGCGGAAACTTCGCCGGCGCGCGGCAGCACGCGAAGGAGGCGCTCGTCGTCTCGCAGCGCCTCGACATCGACGCGCGGGCGGTGAGCCAGTGGACGGCCGCCGAGGTGCTCGCGAGCGAGGGCGATCACGCGCGTGCGCTCGCCTGGCTCGGCGAGTCGCGGAAGCGCTTCGAGCGGCTCGCGGACCGCTGGGGGCTCGGCCAGGCGTGGCTCTCGGAGGCGAGGGTCCTCGCCTCCATGCAGCGCGAGCAGGAGGCGATCGCGGCGGCGGGACACGCCTCGGCGGCGGATCCGGCGTGGGAGGAGCCGCGCATCTTCCTCGCCCACCGCGCGCTCGGCCGCGGAGAGCTCGCCGAGGCGGAGGGCATCCTCGGGTCCATCCATGGACCGGCCGCGGAGCGCTCGCGCTCGCTCGTGCGGGCCATCCGCGACCGCACGGTCACGCAGGCCGACGCGAGCGAGTTCCTGCGGGAGTGCGACGCTCCGCCGACGGCGCGCTCCATCCGCGCGCTCGAGCGGATCGCGGGCGCCGCGCCGCGCTTCGTGCAGGCCCGCGAGGCGCTCGCGTGGATGCTCCTCAAGCTCGGGAAGTACGCCGACGCGAGCGCCATCTTCCGTGGCCTCCTCGCCCAGCAGCTCCCGCCCGCCGATCGCGCCTCGGTCATGCTCGGGCTGGCCTGCAGCGCCCACGCGCAGCAGGCGGGAAACGACCCGGCGGCGACCCTCCGCGCCGCCGCCACCACCGCGGGCGCGACGCGCGCGCGTGACGCGGCGGCCGAGCCGACGCCGCTCCCGTCGCTCTCCTCGTCGTCGATCGCGGTGCGCAGCTCGCAGGCGGGGAGCGCCGGCTCCGTCTTCTCGGGGCAGCTCAGCGTCTTCGCGCTGCCGGACGTCCTCGAGTTCCTCCGCAGCGCGCGCCGCACGGGGCTCCTCGTCTGCAGCTCGGCGAAGGGGATGGCGGCGCTGCGCTTCCGGGACGGCTTCATCGCCGGCGTGGGGTCCGCGCCCGGGATGCCTGGCCTGGGCGAGATCCTGCAGCGCGCGCGGAAGATCTCGAGCGTGGCGCTCCGCGCGGTCGGCCCCGACACACCCGATGACGTGCTCGGCGACCAGCTCGTGAAGGAGGGCCTCGTGGACGCGTCCGCGGTCCGGGAGGCCATCGGCCAGCAGGTCGAGCTCACGATCCGCGAGCTCGTGGGTTGGAAGGACGGCGAGTTCGCCTTCAACTGCGACGACGAGGGCGCGCCGGCGGGCCTGTGGACGACCGTGAAGGTCGACGTGCAGGGCGCGTTGCTCAACGTCTTCAAGCAGATGGACGAGGCATCCCGGAACGCCAAGGGACGCGCCGCGCAGCGGTAGCCCCGCCTCGACCGCATGACCCGCCCACCGCCCACCTCCGAGCCGCGCGCTCCGCCCTCGTCCGACCTGACGACCCTCGCGGGCGTCAAGCTCGGGAACTACCGCCTGGAGCGGCTGGTGGGACGCGGCCGCATGGGCGTCGTCTACCTCGCGAACGACGAGGCGTTGCTCCGCCCCACCGCCATCAAGGTCCTGTCGTGGAGCGTCGCGGAGGCGCGCGGGCACGATCCCGTGCAGTGGTTCCTCGCGGAGGCGCGGATGGTGGCCCGCATCAGCCATCCGCGCGTGGTGCAGATCTACGGGGCCGCGCGGCAGGCCGACTACTGCTACATCGCGATGGAGTACGTGCCGGGTCAGTCGGCCGAGGCGATGATCGCCCGGGGCGAGCCCATCGCGCCCGAGCTCGCGACGGACATCCTCATCCAGGCCGCGTCCGCGCTCCACGGCGCGCATCGCGCCGGGGTCATCCACCGCGACGTGAAGCCGGCCAACCTCCTCGTGGGCACGGACGGCGTCACGAAGCTCGGCGACTTCGGGATGGCGCTCGGGCCGGCCGAGGTCCGCACCGGCAACGCGAGCGTCCGGGTCGGGACGCCTTACTACACCGCGCCCGAGATCTGGAGCGGCGAGCCCGCGACGGCCGCCTCCGACCTCTACTCCCTCGGCGCGAGCTACTTCCACCTCCTCACCGGCCGCCCGCCGTACCCCGGCCACGACGTCGCCACGGTGGAGAAGGCGCACCTGCGCGCGCCGATCCCCGACCCGCGGGCGCTCGTCCCCAAGCTCCCGGCGTCGTGCACCGCGCTCGTCCGCCGCGCGCTCGCGAAGGCGCCCCGCGACCGGCACGCTTCGGCGCAGGTGCTCCTCTGGGAGGCGACGCGCGTCCTGCAGGAGCTCACGTCCCTGCCCGCGTCCGCGGCGGACCGCGCGCCGCACCGCGCGGAGCCGACGCGCGAGGACGAGCCGGCGCGCTCGTCGCTGCCGCCCGCGAGCGGACCGCTCGCCCAGGCGCTCGGGTTCGTCCATCAGCCCTTCTCCGACGTGGACCTGAGGGAGTGCCTCGCGGAGCCGCTCGCGGCGGCGCGCGACCAGATCCTGGAGCGGGTCCAGGACGACGCGACCTCCGTCCTCGCCGTCACGGGCGCGGAGGGGAGCGGGGCGGCGGGGCTCTGCCGCCGCATCGCGACGGAGCTGGGACGGTCGCGGCTCGTCCTGCTGCTCAACGTGGCGCGCGGCTCCGACGGCCGGACCCTGCTCCAGCGGCTCTGCCGGGCGGCGGGGGTCGAGGAGTCGGGCGAGGACGAGGGGCTCGAGGCGCTCACCGCGCGCCTCGGCGAGGAGCGCCGGCGGCATGGGCACGCGCCGCTCGTCGTGCTCGACGGCGTCGCCGTGCCGCACCCCTCCACGGCGGGCCTCGCCACGGTCGTCGGCGCGAGCCTGTGGACCCGGTCCTTCAAGATCCTGCTCAGCGGCGCCCCTGGGCTCGCGCCGGCCCTCACCCGCGCCGGGGTCGACCTGCGGGACGAGCGCGTCCCCGAGATCGCCGTCTCGCCGCTCGACCGCGATCAGCTCGCGCGGTACCTGCGCGGCTGGATCGAGGCGGCGCTCGCGCCGGACGCGCCGCCCATCCTCGTCACGCCCGACGCGCTGCTCCTCCTCGCGCTGCGGTCGGAGGGCGCCCTGGAGCGGGTGGACTGCATCGCCGAGAACATGCTCCACCTCGCCGCCGCCGAGCGGCGCCGCACGCTCACCTCCTGGCACGCCTGGACCGCCCCGGATCGCGAGCGCTGGTCGCAGAGCCGCGGGGGCGTCGCGCTGCCGCGGCGGCCCGACCCGTGGCCTCCCGCAGAAGTGGTCGACGTGATCGACGCGTGCCGCCGCGCCGCTGGCATGCCACCGTGGCCGCGCGGCGCCGTACGGAACTCAACGAGGGGAGCGAGCCGATGATCGACCTGGCCACGATCGCGAAGGTCCCGGAGGTGAAGAGCGCCGTCCTGGGCGATCTCGCGGGCGGGTACCTCGACGCCTTCGACGAGCTGGACGGCGAGAGCGTCGCCGCGGTGATGGGGTTCGTGTCGAGCACCCTCACCGACGCCGGCGACCAGCTCGGCCTCGGCCCGCTGCGGCGCATCGCCGTCGCGGGGGAAACGGGGGCGAGCGTCGTGCTCGTCCACGAGCAGCTCGTGATGACCGCCTCCGTGGAGCCGCCCAAGGCGCTCGCGGCGGTCGAGAAGGCCCTCGACAGCGCAGTCCTGGGGAAGGTGTGACATGGAGACGATCCTGCAAGGACTCATGGAGCTCGGCGGCGTGAGCGCGACCATGGTGCTCGACGCCAGGGGGGCGCTCGTCGGCCACCGGGCGCACGCCGTCTACGACCGCGCGACGTGCGAGCACGTCGGCGGCACGCTCATGAAGGCGATCGAGTCGCTCCAGCTGCAGCAGGAGGACTGGGACACGATCACCGCCCAGTTCGCGGACGGCAAGATCCTGCTGCGCAAGCTCGGCGCCGGCGCCGGCAAGCACGTCCTCGCCGTGGTGGCGGACGCGACGCTGAACGCGTCGTTCGCGACCGTCGCGCTCCGCGTCGCCGCGAACAAGCTCAGGGCCGCGATCGAGGGCGGCGGGTCCCACGCGACCTCCAGCTCGCACGTGGCGCACGGCTCGGGCGTCCAGGCGGGACCGGGCGGGTCCGCGCCGCTGTCGCGCTCCGCTGCGGCCTCCGGCCTGCTCACGCCCGCGGACTCGGGGCCCATGCTCGCGAACAGCGGGCTCAGCTGGACGAAGAGCTCGAACGTCGGGAGCCAGGTGGGCGGCATCTCGGGCGTGAGCTCCGCGGACCCCGCCTCGTCGGCGTTCCTCGTCCGCGCCGCCAAGGAGCTCGCGAAGCACGTCGGACCGATGTCGAAGGTGTACGTGCAGGAGGCCGTCCGGCGCGTGTCGCCGGACGCGCCCTTCGCGCTGGCGCTCTCCGGCGCGATCCTCGAGGACCTGGCCGGGCAGATCGAGGACGCCGAGGACCGCGCGCAGTTCCGGAAGGCGCTCGCGAAGGCGTGAGGCAGCTCGAGTGCAGTGGTGCAGCGCAAGAAACCCGAACGACTCACAAACCTGGAGGTAGACGATGTCCCTCGTGAGCGCCGTGCGAAGCAGGCTCAGCGCGAAGGTCTCGCTGACGCTCGCGGCCGTGCTGCTGGTCCTGACGGCGGGTGCCGCCACCTACATCACGATGCACCAGGCGAGGCAGATGGAGGAGCTGACGCTCGAGAAGGCGCGCGTGGCCGCGGCCATCGGCGCGCGCGAGTTCGGCGACGTCCTGGACGGCGCGATCGACAGCGGCGCGCTCACCGTCGGCGACGTGTTCGACCGGAACTACGTCGAGATCAAGGGCTTCAACTGGGGGACGAAGCCGAAGTACCACACCCGGTACGACTCGTTCATCGACCCGACCATCCTCGTCTTCGAGGACAAGTTCCTCGAGTACGAGGACTTCGTCTACGCGGTCGGCGTCGACGAGAAGGGCTACCTGCCCACGCACAACACGCGCTACCAGAAGCCGCTCACCGGCGTCCCCGAGAAGGACCTCGTGGACAACCGCACGAAGCGCATCTTCGACGACCCCGTCGGCATCACCGCGGCCCAGAACCTCGAGCCGAGCCGGCTCCAGGTCTACAAGCGCGACACGGGGGAGACGATGTGGGACGTCTCCTCGCCCATCATCGTGAAGGGCAAGCACTGGGGCGGCTTCCGCGTGGGCGTCTCCATGGAGAAGGTCGACGCCCGGAAGCAGATGCTCCTCGGATCGCTCATCGCCATCTTCGGGATCTTCGCCGCCGTGACGATCGGGACGATGTTCCTCGTCGTGCGGAACGTGATGAAGCCGGTCGTCGCGCTCACCGAGGCGGCAGACCAGATCAGCCTCGGCGAGGGCCTCGACGCGCCCATCAAGTCCCGGTCGACCGACGAGATCGGTCGCCTCACCAAGTCCATCGACCGCCTGCGCGCCAGCATGAAGGCCGCGATGAGCCGCCTCGGTCAGTAGGCGCGAGCCACGGAGGAATGACACCATGATGACGCCCTCGTTTTCCAGGTACGCCGTGCTCGTCGCGCTGTGCGCCTCGCTCGCCCCCGCGACCGCGCGCGCCCAGCTGCAGGTCAAGATCGGCGGGATGACGCCCGTGGAGAGCCTCACGTCGCAGGAGCGGGAGATGCTGGTCCTCGCGATCGACTTCTCGAAGCGCTGCAGCGAGGCGCTCGATCGCTGGATCGCGGGGAAGGAGACCTCGGAGGAGAAGCTCTTCGGGGCGCTCTACTACCCCGTGGTGAAGACCGACCCCCCGAAGTTCACGACCGAGTGGGATCGCCTCTCGGATCGCGACGTCCTCCCCATCGAGGAGGCCGTCCTGGCGAAGTCGCCCGTGATCATCTACGCGGTGCTCGTGGATAGGTACGGCTACCTGCCGACGCACAACCAGCGGTACTCGCAGCCGCTCACCGGGAACCTCGCGAGCGACCTCGTCAACAACCGCACCAAGCGCATCTTCAACGACCGCACCGGCTTCGCGGCGGCGAGGAACAAGGCGCCCTTCTTCATCCAGCGCTACCAGCGCGACACGGGCGAGACCATGGCCGACCTGTCGGTCCCGGTGCTCCTGCACGGCGGGCACTGGGGGGCGGTGCGCATCGGCTACCGCGTCGTCGAGCGGTAGGAGGCGGCGCGGCGCGGGCCGGTGGCGAGCCGGCCCGCGTCCTCATGGCCGTGCTCGGTTGCGCTGGTCCCGTGAACGAGCCCGCGCCCGTGCCCGCGCCCGGCTTCTTTCGGGCTCGGACTCGGGCTCGGACTCGGGCTCGGGCTCGGGCTCGGGGCTCACTCCAACTGGGTAGCGCCATCAGCCCCGCACGACCTCGCGGGCGACCTCGAG
>WNFY01004787.1_pt1 | contig 17551 bp, 21 predicted proteins | sample 5400091 | NCBI WGS metagenome assembly WNFY01 (sample SAMN13153364, study PRJNA577476) | soil metagenome | isolation source: 60 cm soil or saprolite under grassland replicate 1 | place: USA:California | collected 2016-06-15
CAAGGGGTGGCAAATCGCGCAGCGGCGGACCCGGCGGAATTACGCCAAAACCGTTGCCGTGGGTTGCGACCGCTATGGTAAGGACTGCCATGAAGAAGGGCCTCCTCCAGTGACAGGCTCCGGCTTGTCGTCTGGAGCTATCGAGAGGAGGCCCGAGTTCAATGTTGAACGCCGGTTTGGATCTCAGCCGCAAGCGTCTCGACTTCCATCTGCTCGACGCTGATGGTGCGACGATCGAGGTCGGTGCGGCGCCGCCTGATGCCGACGGTCTGCGCGGCCTGAGCGAGCGTCTCGCTCGTCACGGCGAAGCGATCCGTGCCGCGATCGAGTCGATGAACGGGGCGCGCTTCGTGCACGACCGGCTCGAGCTAGCGGGTTGGCAGGTCGAGATCGCCGACGCGCAGAAGGTGAAGGGGCTGGCGCCGCTGGCCTGCAAGACCGACCGCATCGATGCTTGGGTGCTGGCCGAACTCGCGCGCCGCGATTTGGTGCCGGCGATCTGGTTGCCCGATCCACTCGTGCGCGCAGAGCGGGAGCGGGCGCGCTGGCGGCTGCACCTGGTCCGCCACCGCTCGAGCCTGAAGCAGCGCGTGCATGCGGTCCTGCTCACGCACGGCAAGCCCTGCCCGGTCTCCGATCTGTTCGGTGTCCGCGGCCGCCAGCTGCTCGCCCGGCTCGGCCTGCCGGAGCCGTGGCAGGGCACGATCGAGGCGAGCCTGCGTCTGATCGACGAGCTCGACCGTGAGATCAACGAGTGCGAACGCGAGCTGCGCCGGCTCGGCGCCGACCACGACTACGTGCCGCTGCTCTGCACCGTACCGGGCATCAGCTGGGTACTCGCCTACACGATCGCGGCCGAGCTCGGCGACATCACCCGCTTCCCCACCCCCCGCAAGCTCGCCGGCTACAGCGGCCTCTGCCCCCGCGTCTACCAGTCCGGCGACCGCGACCTGCGCGGCCCGCTCAGCAAGCAGGGTCCCCGCTACCTCCGCTGGGCGCTCGTCGAGGCCGCAACACACGCCTGCACGCATCCGGTCTACCGCGACCGCTACCAGCAGACGAAGACGCGGATCGGCAAACAGCGCGGCGCCAAGGTCGCCCAGATCGACCTCGCCCGCCGCCTCACCGAAGCGATCTGGCACATGCTCAGCCGCGGCGAACGCTTCGCTCCCAAAGGCGCCACCGACCCCCTGGCCGCCTGACGGTCCGTAAGGAGATGCGCCACCGGAGCGAACCCCAATCGGCCTTGTCCCCCTTCGAGGAGGCGATAGAGAGATGAGCCCCGCTCCCCACCACCCACCGTGACGACACCCGCCATGGCTGGGCCAAGCACGAACCGGAGGTTGACGCACGGCCCTTCTCAAAAGAGAGGTTGACGCACGGCCCTTCTTCATAGAGAGGGGGTCGACGGATGCTCGCCCTGAGCGCCTGGAGGAATACCAAGCGCTCACCGAGGCCACGACCGAAGAGAAAACCCCGCATTTGCGGGGTTTTCATGGAGCTAGCGGGACTCGAACCCGCGCCCTCCTGGGTGCGATCTCGGCGCTCTCTGGGCCGAAATTCGGCTTGACTCGTGGGTTCCCGAGCCGACGAGTCGGTTCCCCCAACAGCTTCCCCAACAGTCTGCAGCCCGTTCTCCAGTAGGACAACGCCCAGCATTGCGCTTCGCGGTCAGCGCACGTCGACGTACGAGACCTCGATCGCGTTGTTTCCGTAGCCGAGCCGGTTCCACGGTGGGACGTCGGGTTGGAGGTTGCCGGCTGCGTCGGTGGCGCGGGCGCGGAGGGAGTGTCGGCCGATGTCGGTTGCGTCCCACTCGAACGCCCAGTCCTGCCATTGGTAGGGGCCCTTGGGCGGTTCAAGCGATGCCGGGTGCCAGTCGCCTTCGCCGGTGAGGCTGAGGTCGACCTGGGTCACCGGGCCGGTGCCCGACCATGCCTTGCCGCGGACGGTGTACGTGCCGGCGGCGATTGTTGCGCCGGGAGCGGGGTCGGTGATGCGGGCGCGGACGCGCATCAGGTCGACGCGCTCGTGGGGTCGATCGGGCCATTCGTACATGTAGTGGCCGGTCTGGAACTCGCCGACGAACGGCTCGGTGAGGACGTCGATCCGCCTTAGCCATTTGACGGAGGCGACGGCGTACCAGTGGGGCACGATCAGGCGGAAGGGGGCGCCGTGGTCGGGAATCAGCGGTTCGCCGTTCATCTCGTAGGCAATCAGGATCTCCGCCTCTGGGTCGCTTGCGTGATCGAGAGCGAGCGAGCGCGCGAAGGTCAAGTCGTCCTTGTTTGTTTCTGGGAGGACGGGCTGGAGGTGATACGAGCCGTGGTCGGCGCCTTCGAAGCGAACCTCGACGCCGTCCGCTGCTGGCTGCGCGTGCTCGAGCACCTCGTGCAGGAGAGCGCCCCTCCAGCGGGCGGTCGAGACGGCGTAGTCGCCCCATGGTTCGCCGATCGGCAGGGGTCGCATCTCGAGGCGTCCGTTCCCGGCGCACTCGAGCGTGACGGCGCGCTCGACCGCCGGCATCGCCCGCAGGTCATCGAGTGTCAATCTGATCGGGTGTGCGACGGCGCCGCCGATCTCGAGCGTGCCGTCGTGCACCGGCACCGCGAAGTTGCTGCGGACGTAGTGCAGCTGGACCGGAGTGATGTCTCCGGCAAGCGCCTCGGGCGGGGCCTCTGCGTTGTAGGGCGCCGGGTTGATCATCCGCAGCGCGGCGCGCGCGCGTTCGAGGTCGTCAGCGACAGCCATGCGCGTCAGCCTCCTCGTGAGTAGCTGGTTGGTTTCGCGGTCCGGTCCATCAGTAGTCGGGGTCCTGGAACGTCGGCTCGCGGTCGTCGTTGAAGGCGCCGATGCCCTCGATGCGGTCGGGATGCACGGCCGAGCGCCAGTGCGCCTCCATCATGATCGCGATCGCCTGCTCGATCGGTTGCCCTTCGCCCATCTGCACGGCCCGCTTCACCGATTGGACCGCCGTCGGCGAGTTGCTCGCGATCTTCGCTGCGATTCGGTGCGCAGCGTCCATCAGCTCGGCCTGCGGGTAGAGCTCGTTGACCATCCCCAGGCGGTAGGCCTCTTCCGCGGTTATCGGGTCGCCGGTCATCAGCATCTGCAGTGCTTTCCCTGGCGGCAGGACGCGTGGAAGGAAGACTGGTGAGCCGCCGCCAGCCGCAAGGCCGATCATCGCTTCGGGCTGGCCGAAGGTGGCGTTCTCGGAGGCGATGATGAAGTCGGTGCTCTGGGCGATCTCGGAGCCGCCGCCGTAGGCGATCCCGTTCACGGCGGCGAAGATCGGCTTTCGCAGCTGCCGCAGCGTGTAGAGCGTGCGATCGAAGTCCTGACGCTGGCGCAGCCAGTCCTCCTTCGTCATGTCCTTGCGTTGGCGCAGGTCGCTACCCACCGAGAACGCGCGCGAGCCGGCACCCGTGATGACGGCGACGCGAATCGAGGGACGGACCGCGATCGTCTCTAGGATCTCGGTCAGCCGTGCACCCATCTCGGTGGTGATCGCATTGTCGGCGTGTGGCCGGTTCAGGGTGATCACGGCGACGCGCCCGTCGGCGACGTAGTCGGCGAGCACGGGCTGGTCGGGCTCGGCCTCGCCAGCTTGCGGCGGGCCGAAGTCGAGCGCCTTCCAGCGATCTGTCTGGGTGGTTGCCACGTCTTCTCCTTCCGTCACGTCGTGAGCTCCGCCAGCCAGCGCAGCGCTCGCAGGCCCGGCGCGAAGCAGTACTCGCCGCCGCGGGTGACGACGAAGGGCGGCAGGTCCTGCAGGCGGCGGCGGATCGGCCGTTGGGGGATCGTGAAGCTGCTGGATCCTTCCTTCGGCCCGACGAGGGGGTCTTTCTCGGCTGGGGCGCCGATGAAGATGCCGTCGTTCAGCCATTGGGTCTTGACGAACTCGAACTGGCGCTTCGGGTGCGCGCCGGCGAAGACGAAGATGATCCCGCGGTCTTCGCCGTCGTCCTCGAGCACCCCGTCGGGCAGCATCGGCCCGTAGCTCGTGCCGCGTCGGATCATGCGGTGGAGGCGGACGTTGACGCTTCCTTCGTGGTCGAGCGCGTCCCGCGGGTTGGCGCGGCGCGCGTGCGCACCGGCCGGGCACTTGAGCCCACGCAGATCGTCGCCGTAGAGGAAATCGTTGTTGCGCTTCGGGTCGGCGCCGAGCTCGGGATCGTCGCGCTCGGGGGTGAGCGGCAACGGCGCCCCGCTCTGCCAGCGTCCGACCATCTTCGCGCCCAGCAGCGCCTCCTCTTCGCGGCTCGCTGCCTTCGCTTGTAGGTATTGGCGGTAGGCCGCGACCCGCGTGTGCAGCTTGCGGAAGACGACGTAGGTGCCGTTGCGGCCGAGCACCTCGGGGGTCGGCATCGGCGGCAGCTCTCCCGTCTCGTCCGGGTAGCCGAGGATGATCTCACCGGCCTTGATCGGCCGCTCCTTCGGGTTGGAGGGCGAGATCCCGCTTCCTTCGACCGCCGGCTGACCGATGCCGTCCTTGAAGCCGAAAGAGGTGCGTCCGGTCGGGAGCTGGTAGCAGTCCTGGCGCCAGATCACCTCGACGCCGGGCAGCTGCTCCTGCGCCTTCCGTGCCTGCTCAGCGAGCGCCTCCAAGCCTGCCGCATCGGGCGAGAGCACGGCCAGCGCGACGTGCACATCGGCCGTCCCGAGCGGCTTCTCCCAGTGCTCGGGGCTGCTCTCGCCGACGTCGCCGAGGTCCGCCGCGCGCGCCGCCATCCCCTGCTGGAACTCGGGCGAGAAGCTGTCGAGCGAGCCCTCCGGCACGCCCAGCGCCTTGAGACCGTGATAGGTGAAGGCGACCGTGATCCAGGCGTCGTGCGCCGGATCGGCGGACGGCCGGCCGGAGTCGACGAACGGGTGCAGCCGTCGCACCAGCTCCCGTCCCGCCGCCCGGTCGTCGATCCGGAGCAGCAGATACCTGCCCACATAGGGCGTGGGTCGCTCGTGCAGCGCGCCGCTCTGGATGTCGTCGAGCTCGAGGCGTGCGCCCTCGCCGTTGGTCAGGGTGCCCTCAGCAATCTCCATCAGTGGTGCTCAGGGGGCTCGGGCGGGTCCGGATTCGCGGGCGCGAGGTACGGGAAGCTGCGCGAGGCGGGCCTCGTCGACTGGTCGACGCCGTCGCGGATCACGGGGCCGTTGCCGGCGTTGATCAGCAGCGTGAAGATCGTGTCCATGACGTCGTCGTTGAGTGCTCGTCCACCGCACGTCTCGTGCGCCCGGCCCTCGCGGGCGGCGCGCTCGATCTCCAAGAATGAGCCCTGCTCGGCGTACGGCTTGCCGGGGTCGACGACGAGATAATCGGCGAGAACGAGTTCGGTCAGCGGGTGGGTGCCGTTCCCGTCCGTGGGCCAGTCGGTCTTGCCGTCGAGGCCGTCCCAGAAGGCGAGATTGGCGCTGAGCCGCGCCCGGTATGCGCCCTGGTACCCCTCGGCGAGGTGGAACGCGTCCTCCATGTTGTAGAGATCGCGGATCTCGAGGTCGCGGTTCACCGGATCGAACTGCTTCGGCGCGAGCATCATGTTCTTCACCTCCGGCCGGCCGACCCGCTCGATCCGCACCGCGAGCTTGCTCCGCGTCAGCGTCTCGGCGACCACGCCAACGAGCTCTACATCGTGCAAAACCTGCGTGTAGTCGAGCTCGACGACGAGGCTGAGGACGTTCTTACCGTCCATGTAGATCGCGCCCGGATCGGTGAACGCGAGCTTGCGGGTCGCGATCGTCTTCAGCGCGGCCGGGGCGTCCATGATGAAGGGATCCCAGCGCGGACCGGCAAACACTCGCACGCCATGACCGGACCCGCCCTGGTCGTCGTTTACCCGAAAGGTGACCGTGTCGCCCGCCGGCGTCGTGCATGCGCCTTCCTGTCCCCGCGCGCCGTCGCCCGCGGCCGGGTCGGAAAACACGCAGTCGAACACGAACTCTTCCTCGGCGACGGCGAACGGCGCGGGATCGCTCGGGGCTCCCGGGATTAGCGGCCGCAGCCGGAAGCGGTAGACGAGCCCGTCCGAGAAGAGGGCCGAGGGCGGCGCAAACGGGAGCGTGTTCTGCACGAGCACCAGATGCCCCTGCCGCTCCGGGCTTGGAAACGCGTACACGTCCGTGATGTCCGCGATCGGCTCCGCCAGCGCCCGCGGGCCCGAGATGTGATCCGACATGCCTCCCCCCCGCGCCGGTGCCCGGTTAGTCCGCCGCCTCGTCGAGCAGCGGCTTGAGGGCAGGATGCTGGAGCGCCTCGCCGGCCTCCGGATCATCGAGCACCCGCTGGAACGCGTCGTTCACACGCAACGCTTTCCTGATCTCCTTCACGGTGCCTCCGTAATTCCGCTGATAGGCCGCCGCCGTCTCCTCGGCCCCGAGGATGAACGCCTTCAGCTCCGCGCGGTCAGGCAGGCCCTCGTAGCCCTCGACGTGCCGGAAGATGACGTCGAAGAGCCCCAGCGTCGGCCCTGACGTGAAGAAGTCCTCCATGTAGGCGTCCCAGGGCCCGTCGAAGCTCGTGATGAACGCGAGCCGCGTGTCGTCGTCGAAGAGAACGAACCTCGCCTCGTGGATCGTCGCGATCGCCATGCCGTAGTCGCCAGGCCGGTACCCCGGCGTCTCCTGCAGATCCCGCAGCGCAGCTCGAATGTTTTCGCCCTCACCAGGCTTGACACGGAAAAACAGGCTGAACTCGCTCGTGGGCCCAACCGAAAGGCCCGGGCGAACCGTCCCCGTTTCAGATGCTGACATTCCTACCTCCCGTCCATCCGGCGTTCCGCGACGACACTCGCGTAGCCATCGCCCGAACAAGAGCTTAAACCCGAAGTGGCGCCGCACAGCTCGAACCGCCGGTGTATGTCGGAATCGATTGAGCGTACGGAAGGCGCAGTGGCACGCACTCTCTCTCCGGGCGGCGGGTCGCCGGCGAAGGTCAGATACTTGCTGGCCGGGACGGGCTCGGTCCACTCGTCCGCAGCCGGCGCGCAGGCCCCAGATCAGACCGCCGCACATCGGATGGCCTGCACGCGTGGGCACGCGTGCGAGGACGCAGAGCGCCCGAACCCCGCGGCTCGCTGCGCTGGTGGCTCCGTGGATGGGGGTGAAGGATCGATCGCAGATCTGCTCGCCGCCTGTTCGTCTGTCGCGTCGCGCGCATCATCGTCGGGTGAGCGGCCCGGCGCGCTCGGCTAGGCGGCGGATTCAGTTGTGCCAGCTGCTTACGTCTTTAGGCCCCGCGCTGCTCGGCGGAGGTGTCTGCACCTGCCTGAGTCCTCTACCTCGCCGCCCTTGTGGCGCCTGAGCCCTCTCGGCGACCAGTCACCTGCTCCTCGAGTGAGTCCACGCGCCTCTCCAGATTCGCGACCCGTTCGTCGATCAGATCGCCTTCGCTGACCACATCGGCGGCCGTACGGGCTAGCGCCTCGAAGAGGCCAAGCGCCCCGGCGAGCATCCGCAGCGGGAGGGCGACGAGCTTGCGCATCGCGTCCTAGCCCGAGTCAGCCCGGGCGATCGCGTGATCGCTGCTCGCTTCCGCTTCCTGGGCCATGCCGAGACGATAGCGCGTTCCTCGAGCGAATATCGGCTGCCACACTGATCGCATGACCAACGTCGTGACCTGGACCGAGTACGTGACGGACGGGAAGTACGCGGAGGCGCCGTCGCTGGAAGAAGGTGGTCGCTGATGCGCGGTGCGGTGATGTACGGGCCGGGAGATGTGCGGGTCGACGAGCGCGACGAGCCCCAGCTCGTCGAGCCGACGGACGCGCTCATCCGGGTGTCAGCGACGTGTGTCTGCGGCTCGGATCTCTGGCCGTACCGCGGCGTCGAGGATCTCGCGTGGCCCGCACCAATGGGTCACGAGTACGTCGGGATCGTCGAGGAGGTCGGCGCGAAGGTCGAGACGGTCAAACCGGGCCAGTTCGTGGTCGGTTCGTTCTGGGCTTCCGACAACACCTGCGAGATCTGCCGGGCTGGGTACCAGAGCGCCTGCGTGAACCGCGTCCCGATGGGTTCCTTGGGCGCGCAAGCCGAGTTGCTGCGCGTGCCGCTTGCCGACGGCACCCTCGTCCCCACCCCCGACCTCCCGTCCGACGATCTGATCCCGAGCCTGCTTTCGGCCTCCGACGTACTCGGCACCGGCTGGTTCGGTGCCGTGGCCGCTGAGGCCGGCCCGGGCAAGACCGTCGCCGTCGTGGGCGACGGCGCGGTCGGGCTGCTGGCCGTGCTCGCCGCCAGGCAGCTTGGGTCGGAGCGGATCATCGCCATGAGCCGCCACGATGCCCGGCAACGGCTCGCGCGCGAGTACGGCGCGACCGACGTCGTCGAAGAGCGCGGCGACGAGGGTGTCATCCGGATCAAGGAGCTCACAAACGGGCTCGGGGCCGACTCCGTCGTCGAGGCGGTCGGCACGCAAGATTCGATGATGCAGGCGATCAGCGCCTCCCGGCCCGGCGGGCACGTCGGCTTCGTTGGCGTCGGTCACGAGGTCACGGTGCCCGGGATGGAGCTGTTCTGGAGCCTTGTCCACCTCCACGGTGGGCCCGCTCCGGTGCGCCGCTTCCTGCCGGAGATCATCGACCCGATCTGGAACCGCCAGATCGACCCAGGAAAGGTCTTCGACCTCGAGCTCCCGCTCGATGACGCCGCTGCGGGCTACGCCGCAATGGACGAACGGCGCGCGATCAAGGCGCTCCTGCGCCCGTAATCGCTGCCGTGTCCTTCGGTGCTAGCGGTTGACATGGCGCGCGTCTTGATCACGGGATCGACGGCCGGCCTGGGTTGGGCGGCGGCGCGACACCTTCTCGACGGCGGGCACGAGGTGGTGCTGCACGCGCGGAACTCAGAGCGTGCGGGCAGTGTGGGCGACCTCGCTGGTCGAGCCGCTGGCGTGGTGGTCGGCGATCTCGCAAGCGCGGACCAGACGCGCGGCGTGGCGGATCAAGTGACTCGGCGGGATCGACGCCGTCATTCTTGACGACGCGGTCGCGAAGCGCCCGCCGCGCACAGTAGATACCAGCCTCGGACCTTCCGATTCATGCCGACGAACCGGCGGGTGGTCAAGCCTCAATACCTTCTTCCGCCTTGAGGGCGTCGAGCCTCCGCATGCGTTCTTCTTGGTAGGCGACGTTGCCGCGGAGGAAGCCGATCAGGAACTCGAGCTGTTCGTTGGTGTAGGCGGCGAGCGCGTCAGCACCCTCGTCGGGCGTGCCGTAGAGCTGCGCGGCCATCCGGCGTAGCTGGGGTGTCACCTCCACGAGGACGCGGCGCCGGTCTTTCGTGTCGCGGGTTCGGCGGGCGAAGCCTCGCTGTTCGAGGCGGTCGAGCAGGGCGGTCATCGCGCCCGGGCTGAGCCGGGCGCGCTCGGCGAGGCCGCCGGCGGTCATCGGGCCCTCCTGGTCGAGGATGTCGAGGCAGCGGTAGGCGGTGCGGTCGAGTCCGACGTAGTCGGCGACCGCGTGGTCGAAAGCGTCGGTCGCGGTCTGTGAGGCGCGAATGGCCGCGATGAACTCCGGAATAAGTTCGTTCCTGGAACGTTTTGACAAGTGAAATACCTCTGTGCTAGAACCTTTCTACAGTCGAACTATAGCTCGGATCGGAGGAGCAGTGAATGCGATCGAAGCATCGAACCTGAGGAAGACGTACAAGGGCGACGTCACCGCGCTCGACGGGCTCAGCCTCGCGGTCGAGGCGGGAACGATCTTCGGTTTGCTCGGCCCGAACGGCGCCGGCAAGTCGACGACCGTGAAGATCCTGACCACGCTCTCCCGTCCAGACAGCGGCGAGGCGCGCGTGGCCGGATTCGACGTCGTCCGGGACGCGAGCCGCGTACGCCGTTCGATCGGGGTCATCGGGCAGAAGCCCGGCCTCGACCCGGAGGCGACCGGCCGGGAGAACCTCGAGATGCAGGCCGAGATCTACGGGATCGTCGGCGCCGCTCGGCGCGAGCGCGTCGAGCAGATCCTGGACCAGATCGGCCTGGCCCGGGCCGGCGACCGGCTCGCCAAGACGTACTCGGGCGGCATGCAGCGCCGGCTCGACGTCGCGCTCGGGCTCGTCCACCGGCCGAAGGTGCTCTTCCTCGACGAGCCGACCACCGGGCTGGACCCGGAGGCCCGCGCCGAGCTCTGGCACGAGATCGAGCGGCTCGCGCGCGAGGAGGAGATGACGATCCTGCTGACGACGCACTACCTCGAGGAGGCCGACCGCCTCGCTGCGAGGCTCGCGATCGTCGACCGCGGGCGTGTTGTCGCCGAGGGGACGCCTGAGCAGCTCAAGAGCGAGCTGCGCGGCGACACCGTCCAGGTCGAGCTGGTCGAGTCGAGCAACGGCAACGCCCTCGCGGCCCTCCAGAGCCTGCCGGGCCTGAGCGGGCTCAGCGTCGACGGCCGACTCCTGCGCGCCCGGGCCGAGAACGGCGCGGCCGCGGTGCCGGCCGTGCTCGCGGCGCTGGAGCAGAGCGGGCTACAGGTCGCCTCGGCGACGATCGCGCGGCCCTCGCTCGATGACGTCTATCTCCGCCACGCCGGCCGCTCGTTCGAGCAGGCCGAAACCGACAACAGAGAGGAGGCACTGTGATCCCCCTGCGACATACCTGGCAGGTCGCCCTCCGCCACATCCGGGCGCTCCTGCGCCAGCCGGCCTGGGTTGGCATCTCGCTCACGCAGCCCGTCATCTGGCTGCTCCTGTTCGGGGCGCTCTTCAAGCGCACCGCCGACATCCCCGGCTTCACCGGCGGCTCCTACATCGAGTTCCTCACCCCCGGCGTCGTCGTGATGCTCGCCCTCTCCTCGGCCTGGGTCGGGATGGGCTTCATCGAGGACATCAACCGCGGCACGATGGACCGGCTGCTCGTCTCGCCGATCTGGCGCGGCGCCCTCAACCTCGGCAGCGTCGCCCAGTCGGTGCTCAGCCTCGTCATACAGAGCCTGATCGTGATCGGCCTCGCGCTCGCCGTCGGCGCCCGCTTCCAGAACGGCATCGCCGGCGTCGCAGCGCTCGTCGCTGTCGCCGCTCTGCTCGGCGCGGTCTTCGCCTCGCTCTCGAACGGGGTCGCGGTGCTGACGCGGCAGCGGGAGACGCTGATCGGGATTGTCACCATGGTCACCCTGCCGCTGACCTTCCTCTCCACCGCGCTGATGCAGCAGAGCCTGCTCCCCGGCTGGATCCGCTGGGCCGCCAGGTTCAACCCCGTCAACTGGGCGGCCGAGGCTGGCCGCTCGGCCGCCGGGGCAAACGCCGACTGGGGGCTGATCGCCACCCGCGCCGGCTTCCTCGCGCTGCTCCTACTCGCGAGCGCGGCCTTCGCTACCCGCGCCTTCAACGCCTACCAACGCTCCGCCTAACACAGCGAAAGGAGAACCACACATGACCATCGCCGCCCTCAGCTGGCCTGCAGCCTCCATCTACATCGCCGTGATCGTTGCGATCGCCCTCGTGGTCGCTGTCCTCATCCACTCGATCTTCCGAACCGGTCAGACCGCGATCCAGAGCGACAGGCGCGATCGAGGCTAGACGACAATGTTGTGCACGAGGCGGCAATCACCTCGGGTCTCGTCAGGCGGTTGGTGTCGCCGTTTCCGCGCTGGCCGCGCCGCCATGGAAACGGCAACTTGCAAATGGATGAAACCAGCCGAAAGCCGCGGGTTGGCCCCACGAGCGACCTCCGGTTGCTCGAGTCAGCGGTTCTCGAGGTCGCTGCGAAAGTCAGACCCCGGATGGTTGACAGGCAGCGGCTGCCGCTCACGCCCGCTCTTCCCGCCTCTGACTTACTCGCGCTCGATGCCGGTATCGAACGTCAGTGATCGCCGTGAAAGACGGCTTCTACGTTATTCCCATCGGGGTCGAGGACGAATGCGGCGTAGTACCCGGAGTGATAGTGAGGTCGCAGCCCGGGCCGTCCGTTGTCGACCCCTCCCGCGATGACGGCTGCGGCGTGGAACGCATCAACCGTTTCGCGGTCTGGCGCCGCGAACGCAATATGCACCGAAGCGGCCGGCAGTTCCTGTTCCGTGATCCAGAAGTCTTGATCGTCGAGCGCGAAGCCGGGTCCCAGCGGGTTTTCAACGACCGTGACACCGAAGGGCTGCAGCGCCCGCTCGTAGAACGCGCGACTCCGTCCGAGGTCGCGTACCGGCAGCCGCACATGATCGAACAGGCACGGTCGCCCACCTGGCACGGGTCAAGCATCCCGCACTAGGCGAAGGCTCGCTCTCATGTGCCAGCGTTCACGAGTGTTCCCCGGGCGCGTGCGTCAGGCTTCGGTGAGGATTACGAGCGTCTCGGGTAGGACGCCGTCGTAGTCCATCGCGCTGGCCATCTCGGACGTCTGCATCGCAGCCATGACAGCGTCCATGTCGGCAACGTCCATGAGCACATCGTGGTACGCGATGACCGTCGGCATGCTCGTTCCCTTTCGTGGTCGAATTGACTCCGCCACCGCCACTATCTCACGGCGAGTCGGAGCAGCCAGCTCGCCTCTTCTCTTCGCGTTGCCGTAGGGGATGACGGCTCCGTGGACCAGTGCGCGGCAATCACGCCTGAGCGCCAGCCCTCAATGCGACTGCGTATTCTGGCCGCCAACAACTGAGGAGATCCTGATGAGAGCCGTCACCCTCGATGCCTTCGACGCCGCTCCTGCCGTGCGCGACGACCTGCCCGATCCGACAGCCGCGGCCGGCGGGCTCGTTGTGCGCGTGCGCGCGTCCTCGGTCAATCCCGTAGACAACGCGATCGCGGCGGGGATGCTCCGGGAAATGGTCGCCCACGACTTTCCGATCGTCCTCGGCCGTGACTACGCGGGCAGCGTCGAAGCAATCGGCGCGGACGTCGATGGCTATGCGGTGGGCGACGAGGTCTTCGGCTTCCTCTTGCACGCGAATCCCACCGTCCACGAGGGAAGCTGGGCCGAGTTGATCGCACTCACCCCGGAGATGCAGGTCGCGCCGAAACCCGCCTCACTCGACCTCGCCGCGGCCGGCGTCGCCCCGCTCGCTGGCATCGCCGCACTCGCGGCCGTCGACGCGCTCGCGGTCTCCGAGGGAGAAACCGTCCTGATCGTCGGCGCGACCGGCGGCGTCGGCAGCTTCGCCGTGCAGCTCGCCGCCCGCGCCGGTGCGACGATCATCGCTCCGGCGCTCCCCGAGGATGGCGAGTATCTGCGCGAACTCGGTGTCACCGAGCGCCTCGACCGAGACGGCGACGTCGTCGTCGCCGTCCGCGACGGCCACCCTGACGGCGTCGACGCACTGCTCGATCTCGTCTCCTATGCGCCGGGAGCGTTCGACGGCGCGCTCAGGGACGGTGCGCGCGTCGCCTCTTCGAACGGCGCAGCCGGAGAGGGGCCGGGCCGCACCAACGTAATGGCGGTGCCGAGCGACGACAATCTCCGCCGCCTAGCGGCACTGCTCGACGACGGCACGCTGCAGGTACATATCCACGACACCTTCGAGCTCGACAGCGCCACCGACGCGCTCCAGGCCCTCGCCACCGAGCACGTCCGCGGCAAGCTCGCGATCACCGTTCGCTGAGCGACACTCATCACACCCGTTCGGATGCGACAAGGGACGACGAGGTGGCTTGGGCCAGCGTTCAGGAATGACGCCTGAGACCAAGCGTCCTAGACGGCCGACTACACGTGGTGGACGGAGTCGTGGATGAGCATCAGCCGCATCGACCACAGCCTGGGTCGGGGCTCGGCTAGCCCGTGCCGCGCCGAGAGGAAGCCGGTCAACGTCACGGGCACGGTGGCAAGCCAGATGATCACCCCGCTGGCGACGACCCATGGCGTAGATCCGAACGCCAGCGCAATGAGACCCGCCAAGGCGATAGCCAGCCCGACGTACCCCACCCGGAGCGCCCAGACGGCCATCCTCCAGGATCCGTTCTGCTGTAGTTCCAGCCGCTCCTCCACACCAGGAATTGTACGAGCGCCACCGTTCAGCGAACGGGTAACTCTGGTCCTGCGCGGCGGCAATTGCCTGGGCGATAGTCCTCTCGCCTGACCTTCGCATGACGCCCCATGGAGGCGGAGCCGGCTCCGGCACAACCCTGCAAGGCGCGCGGAGCTGTTGGCAGAGCCGTTTCCGACCGCCGCGCTTACCGTTTTGGAAACGCTTGGAAACGGTCGTACGGCGATCGCCTTCGCCGCGCGTGTGTACCTATAACGACACCGCGTCGTTGCTGGCCGGATCGCGTCCACGACTTGTGTGCGAGACCGGCATCTGAACGCGATCGACGACGGACCGCCGACTGCTCCCATCAGTAGTCGCAAGAGATGACCTCGCATCTCGATCCGTCACGGCTCAGAATCCCGGTGTGCGACGCGTTCAAGCGGCGGCTGGCAGCATCCTGTTTCTGGCGCTCGCACCCGGCGTGGTCGCTGGGCTTGTGCCCTGGCTGCTGACGCGGTGGCACTCGGCCGGCGCACCCGCTTGGCTGCAAGCGCTCGGGTGGATCTCGGTGGCTGCGGGAGCGGCTGTCCTGCTCGAGGCGTTCGGCCGTTTCGTCGCCGAGGGCGTCGGCACGCCCGCACCAGCCGCGCCGACCGAAAAGCTCGTCGTCAGCGGCTTCTACCGCTACGTCCGCAACCCGATGTACCTCGCCGTTGCCTCGGTCATCCTCGGACAGGCGGCACTGCTGGGGCGATGGCTGCTTGTCGGCTACGCGCTCGTGTTCGGCGCAATCGTTTGGTCGTTCGTGCACTGGTATGAGGAACCGTCGCTGCGACGGCGATTCGGAGCACAGTATGAGCAGTACATCCGTGTGGTCCCAGGCTGGTGGCCTCGACGTCCACGACAACCCGTGGGCTGAGAGCAGGCTCCGCCTTGGCGAAGCCACCGAGAGGCAAGGCGAGCGACGCCGTTCGCCGTTGAAGCATGATCGGCGTGTAGCGCGGGAACACTTCTGGTCGATGGGAGCCGAGGCCCCAAGCGGCGGGCAAAAGACGATCGTCGTCGGCTATGACGGAACGGCGCCCGCCGAACACGCCCTACGGCGCGCGACCGAGTACGCCCGCGCCTTTACCGCGAAGGTGGTGGTCGTCAGCGTCGCCGCGCCGGAGCCGCTCGCAGAGGTCGGCGCCCCCGGAGCCTTCGGTCTGATGCCGTACGGCGCATATCCGGCCGGCGACCTCGATCAAGTTGTGAAGCGGGACGAGCAGCTGTGGGAACAACATCGCGAGCGGGTGCAGGCTCTCTTCGCCGACGCTGACCTGCAAGTCGAATTCGCTGGCGTCGCCGGGGAGCCGGCGCAGGAGCTTGTCGACGCCGCCGAGCACCGTCAGGCCGGGCTGATCATCGTCGGCACGCGCGAACCGGGCTTTCTCGAGCGGCTGTTCGGCGGCAGCGTCAGCCAAGACGTCGCGCGTCAAGCGCGCTGCGACGTCCTGATCGTCCATCCCGGCGGCGAGTAGAAGCTTCACCGTTCGTCACGCACTTAGCGCCAGGCGTTTGCGGGAGCAGCTGCGATCGTTCACGCTCGTCAAGGGATGGCCAAGATCTACCGGCGACACCTCGGAACCCGGCTGATCAACTGGTGGTTCCGCACGCTGACCCGGCTCGGGTTGGGAGCGTCATACCGCCACATCCTCACTGTACGAGGGCGGAAGACCGGACGGCCACACTCGACCCCCGTCGACGTGATCGGGGCGGGCGGCGAGCGTTGGTTGGTCGCGGGCTATGGCCCCGCGAGCTGGGTGCTCAATGCCCGCGCAGCCGGCGAGGTGACGCTCAGCCGCGGCGGCCGCTCGAAGACGTACAAGGTTGAGGAAGTCGGGACCGAGGACGCGATCCCGGTGCTGCGCAGGTACATCGCCGAGATCCGCGTGACCCGGCCCTACTTCGACGCTGGCCCGAACTCGTCAGAGGAGGCCGTTGCTGCGGAACTCGCGAGACATGCCGTCTTCCGGTTAATTCCAGCAGCGTGAGCCAGCACGGGAACAGATGAGGAAAGACGTCCGCGAGTTCATCCGTCGGCTGGAGGCCGCCGGCTTGACCGTCGAACCGACGCCCGGCCACTATCGCGTGCTGCGCAAGGGCAAGCCGCTCCGCAGAGCGAACGGGATGCCGTTCATGTTGCCGTTCTCGCCCGACACGATCCGCTGGCGCAGAGCAGCGATGATCGAACTCCGCAAGCTCGGCATCGACGTGTAGCAGACGGTCAGAAACGCCGAAGTCCGCCAACCCTTCGGTCACCCCTCGACAGCGACACGCTCTCACCCACCGCAATACCCTGAGCGGGCGCGCTCGCTCGTCTCGGACACTCCTAGCCGGCTGCGGGTGTCCAGCGTGGTGCCTATGCGGCGGTGTGTTCGAGGACCGCGCGGACGGTCATCTCCCAGTCTGCTCGATCGACGCCGTGGCCGGCTCCATCGAGCGTCAGCAGCTTCGCTCCGGAAATCTCGTCGGCAAGCGCCTCCCCGTGCTCGAGCGGGAACATCGGATCGGCGGTGCCGTGAATCACGAGCGTGGGCGCGCTGATCGACGACAGCGGCGCGGAAGGCGACTCACCCTCCGCGACGAGACCATGGTTCTGGGCAGACGCCGTGTTGCGCGCGCGTTCGACGTCGCGACGGACGAGTTCGCGCGTCGCGGCCTCGTCGAACGGCCGCTCGCCGCCTGCGAGCATGCGCCCATAGCCGACGAGGTACTCGATCACCGACGCCCGGTCCGACCAGTCCACCTCCGCGCTCGCCAGGAACTCTCGGTAGCGCTCGGTCACCGCCGGCAGCGGGCGGCCGATCGGCTTCGCAGGGGAAGTGCTGATCAGGACGAGCGAGAGAACGCGAGCGGGGAAGGCAAGGGCGAGCAGCTGTGCGAAGGCGCCTCCCGCCGAGACGCCGACCAGGTGCGCAGACGGGACCTCGTAGGCGTCCAGCACCCCTGTGGCGTCCGTGACGAGGTCGGCGCCCGTGTAGCCGGGATGCCCCGGCTCGTAGGTGACCGAGCGCCCGGTGTCACGATGGTCGTAGCGGATCACGAATCTGCCCCCATCCGCGAGCATCTGGCAGAAGCCCTCCTCCCACCAGAGCATCGAGCCGCCGATGCCCATTACCAGGAGGATCGGCGGATCCCCTGGATTCCCAAAAGCCTCTGTGCAGAGCTCGACGCCGTTCGCTTCGACCAACCGCTCGGCCATCATCGACCCTCCTCTCCGAGCAAGCGCTCCCTTCGCCCGACCAACAGCCTGCAAAACCCCTGCCCATCGTCTCCCTGAAGAGAGGCTCACGCATCGGTGCGCTACCCGACCTCGTCGGGTTGGTCTGGATCAACCGGTTGGTCTGCCGGACGTGAACGCGGGCGGTAGATGTGAATGGCGACGCCCGTCGGGTATGTCGTCGCTTCGAGGAGCTCGAGGTGTAGCGGGGCGGGCAGATCCTTGAACAGGGGCAGCCCGGCGCCGAGTGCGGCCGGCTGGATCATCAGCCGGTACTCGTCGACCAACCCCAGTCGCGTCAGCGCCTGGTCGAAGGTGGCGCCGCCGTAGGCGATCAGATCGTTGCCCGGTTCGCGCTTGAGACGCCAAATCTCTTCGCTGAGGTCGCCGCTGGCGATCCGCGTCT
>WNFY01003946.1_pt1 | contig 17550 bp, 17 predicted proteins | sample 5400091 | NCBI WGS metagenome assembly WNFY01 (sample SAMN13153364, study PRJNA577476) | soil metagenome | isolation source: 60 cm soil or saprolite under grassland replicate 1 | place: USA:California | collected 2016-06-15
AGCTATGGACACGTATCCTACCACATTCTACTGATGCCGCGCTCAATGGCCCATTTCCAACGAAGATCGCCCCTGTGATCACTGCCCTGATTTATCTCCTCCCCACGTTTATTGGATTGTTAAACCGTAGCTGGCAACGTGCTCTGCTCTACGCTACATTACCAGCATGGATCGGCCTGGGAGCTTTTGTTATCGCGGCTACGTTCAAAGTTGGCGCATTCTATCTTGTCTCTGCTGATCATGTTACTGCTAATGTAAGCGTGCTGGAATTGTTCGCGGGGCTGGGAGGTATTGGCTGGCTAGTACGACATTTGTTCAGAATGCGGTAAAATAGAAGGATGCACAAAATAACGTTGCGCCCTTTGCGACTGGTCCACACACAAAGCGGCCAGTTATCTCACTATACTCCTCAATTGGAAAGTGATAGCGAAAACCTGATAAGAGACTGGAGAGAGATGAACATCAATATAGATAGAACACAACATATACCAGAAGGCCCGGTACCTATCTCGCCAGGTGCCCTGGAAGAGAATATTATGCAACCAGAAGTTCACCAGGGTGAAGCCGAAGCTCAACATTTGCTCAAGCGCACACCCGGCAGTTATCTAATCAACCAGGCCTATGGGCTATGGTTCCTGATCTCATTGTTCTTGCTAACGATCATCCTCACGCGCAAAGTCCCGACCGACCAGTATGGTGTCTACGCGATTACACAGACAGCTTACAACACGATTCTCTACATCGTTGCCTTTGGTATGGAGGATGCCACCACAACCTATGTTCCGCGCATCTTTGCCGAATACGGACAGGCATCGGCTGCATCACTCATCAGACGCTTGCTCCTGTGGCGTATCATCACCCTTGCGGCGGTCGTAGGCATCCTGCTCTTCGGCATGCCCGTAGTAGCCTCGCTGATCGCCGCTATCCCTATTCACGGTTCAGCGGATGTTGCTGCCGGACTGCGCGACCGCGAATTGCTATCCCACATCACGCCGGTCGCTATCTACGTGTTGGGTAGTAGCATTGGCAGCCTGCTCACAGCCGTGTGTGCAGCTCTCATGCGTATGCGCATCGTCTTCGCGATCAGTGGACTGACGCAGGTAGCTGTATTGGGTATCAGTTTCGTGGTATTACAGCTCGGCTGGGGCATCAATAGCGTGCTCTGGACGCTGGCGCTCTGTTCAATCCTTAACGCTGTGGCTTTCGTTATCTGGCAGGCCCGGCTCATCTTTACACGTGGAGCAACCTACAAACAGCCACTCCTGCCACTAATCAGACTAGGACTTTCAGCATGGCAGACCAACCTGATTCAGGGCGCCTTACTGAAACAGGTCTCCGTCATCTTGCTAGGTATTTTCGCTGTATCGACAATACAGTCACACATCAACACAGGTTATTTCAACCTCTCATTCCAGCTTGCCGATGGAGCCAATCTCCTGCTGGTCGCTGGCTTTGGTGGTGTTGGAGGAGCTGCCCTTGCCGCGGCATTCGTGGGACATAACAACGAACGGCTCTCCCGCTCCTGGCAAGCGCTGATCAAAATAGAAACGCTGCTGGCTGCTCCTGGTCTCGTTTTCTGCCTTTTCAATTCATCGAACATCGTACACACTTTGTACGGCAGCAAATACGACACAGTCGGGCCGCTCTTTGCGATCTTTCTCTTATTTAATATTTTCGTGCGCGTCCTGGGTACCACCGTCCACCAGTATGCGTTGTATGTCACGGGTAAAGCGCGCCTGGTCGTGCTCAGCCAATGGGTGGGCTTGATAGGCGTTGTAGGCATCGGAGTACTGCTTATCCCCGGCTACGGAGCCGCTGGTGCGCTTATCGCTGATGGTATCTCCAGGATACTCTCGGGTGGATTAATGCTAGCTTTCCTCTGGAATGCCCTACCGCATAAATATCCGCTGGGCTTTTCACTCCGTTTCTTGCTCGCTTTGATAATTGCTGTGCTGCCAGGCCTCTTGTGGCATCCGACAAGCCGTATTCTGCTGGTAGTCTCAGGTGTGCTCTTCCTGGTCCTGTGCGCGGCTCTGCTACTGGTAATCAAGCCACTGACCAACGAGGATATCGTAATGATAGGTGGCTTGAATCCACGCCTGGCCCGGTATTTGAAATGGTTTGCACGAAGCGCGGGAACGACGTAAGAAACAAGAGTTAATGCTTCCTGGAAGAGATAATAGATAGATGTGGAGGAGATATGATTAATTGGAGTAGATATTGATCAAACCATTGGGACAGGCTATAAAGGTGCGTGTTTCCAGGAAAGCATTACGTATTACCAGTCAAAAGGGCTCACTATTCCTCAAACAGTGAGAGGATATCCTGAACTGTTTCAGTTGCCAGCGGTTCTCCGTATCCATGCGGAGGGCCTCGCAGAGAGCTCCTTCTTTGAAAGATTGCCTCTGAACCGTCTATGGGTCTCGCTTCTCAAGAGAGCAAGATGCGAGAAGTTTTCCTCCTTCCTCATATGCTATGCTCTCTTCAGATTGTCAACAATTACTTGATCATGCATGAGAAAGGAAGGAAAAAGCGAGTATGCCAACTGAAGAAAACAAGGAACCAGTGGTGTCCACCAAACAAGGAGACGTTGGTTTGCTTCGAGAGCCGATCGCCCAGCACTTGTTGCAGTCGAAAAGTCCCTTACACCTGGCCTACATCTGGCGCGACGGTACGCCCCGCGTCGTGCCTATCGGGTTCCACTGGAACGGTCAGGAGATCGTGCTGGCGACCGCGACGGATGCTCCCAAGACGAAGGTGCTCACGGATGGCTCAAAGGTGGCAGTAAGCATCGACCATAACTCGTCGCCCCCCAAGATCCTCCTCATTCGGGGGACGGTGCACACCGACACGGTCGAGGGCCTCGCCCCGGAGTACACCGCAATGATCCGCCGGACCATGAGCGAGGAGGACGGACAGGCGTTGCTCGCTGAGGCGACCCGCCTCTATCCTCGCATGACGCGCATCTTCATCCACCCGGACTGGGTCGGGATTCTGGACTTTGAGACGCGCCTGCCCAGCGCGGTTGAGCGTGCGATCAAACGGGCCTAAAGCCACATGAGAGGTCTGGCCAAGATGCGGCTTTTGCTCTTGCGTCGGCGTATTGGTGGAATGGTGCGGATCATCACAAACTGCTCCACCTCGCTTGGTTCCCACAAATCCAGTAGACAAGGCCACTTTTTATCGCAAGGGATACTTTCAATATGTGTAACCAATCATGTGAGTCGGTGCCCCTGGTTCTTTATCATGGGGCGCGGATTCTCCAGATGGTGATCGTCGTGATTCCAACCCTTCGCGTCAATTTCCCCTTTCAGCTCGCATGTGCATGACTCTGGAGGCTCATGTACCAGCAAACCTGGTGCGTTGCAGGGCTTCTGGAACACGCTTCGAGGGGAAGTCAGGAGTGTTGTCGTCGTATTCAAGACACCAGCGTCTTGAGGATTCCGTTCATGATGGGCAGATCAACAATGATTCACCCACTACCTGTAACGAGATATGATACTTTTAAAACGGGAAAGGCATTTTTAGCCTTTCCCGTTTTATTTTACGTGTGGGAATTCGTCACCGACGACGACCCAGAGACGACACCAATATCTTGAGGTGGTATAGTCAATTATTGTAGTTATATGGTACGTCGTATCTTTTCCTGAATTATCTCGACTTCCTGGCAAAAGTGGGCACAAACTACGTCGTTGATATGTTCAGAAACGGCTAGCGCCACCATCGGCCAAGTGCGAGCATAGCGATTGTCCAACAAGGCCTCCGGCGGGACGCGAGCGGGACTAGCTAGTGCCTCGTGAGGGGGAGCACTTACGTGCAAGAACCTGCCGTCAGATCGTCTCGGCTCAGCGCTGCAAGCGGTTTGTGAGGATAGTCTGAGGCCGGACCTTCCCGATGATGAATCTCCGTACGCATGGCCTCTGACTTGAGACGGAGGAGGCAGCGTGCGGTCTGGAGCGCGCCAAGCAGATCACGGTTGGAACTGATGCGCGTGATGATCGATCCATCTGTATCGCGTGCGATCACCACGAGTCCATGCGAGATAATGCGACGATCTTTGGCGAGAATGACCAAATCACGACTCGCATCTGTTTTCCCTGATGAACGTGTCGCCCGTTCACGTACCATGTGTTCCACTGCCTGTTCCCGGAGCGCTTCGATGCGCTCGCGCAGGTCTGGTTGGCTGTAGAGATAGGCTTTGCTGACGCGCGCTGTTTTTGCAACAGTGTTGAAGTTGATAGGTTTCTGTTCTCGCAGGAGGGATGTGATGGCATCTTCCACGCCCTTGCGCTTTTGTGCCTTGCGATGTTGCACATGAGCGGTGATCCCTGCCGTGTTCCGCTTCCAGGTCTTCTCACTCATGGGTCCCCTCCTGCTGGTTGTGGTGACGCTGCTCCCATTCTTCGTCGGTGTATTCGCGCTCCTGTTTGTCGGCTTTCGCGACAAGGTGTCCCTGTTTGAGTAAAGCTATGGCCGGGCGGACACGTTCATCGAGGTTTTTCTGGTTGACGAGAGTCCAATGGACATTCCCTGCCTGCTTCCCAATCTCGACACGTTCAAGAATTTGTTGTTCGTAGGCTTCAAGTGCTGGGAGGTCCTCCGGGGTAAGCACATAGGCAGGGCAATGAAAACACGGCAATTCCACAAATTTACAGACAATTTTCGCGGTTTTCAAACAGGAGCCAAGTGCCATCTTCACATTTTGACGATGCTCGCGAACGCGCTCTGGATCAAAAGCATTCGAGCCTGCCATTGGCAACAGTTTCTTGCCTGATATATATTCAGGCTTGCCATCGTTGAACTGGACAAGACCATTCTGCGTGGCCTTTTCCCAGTGTGTGCGCATCGTTTCATCTAGAATTCTAGCGTAAATGAGGGTCATCTCTGGGCTGGCATGTGCCATCCACTGCTGCACCATGACCAGACTCATACCGTTGTTGAGAAGCTCAACCGCTTTGGTGTGCCGGAAAGCATGGAGACCGAAACGAAAGAGGTCTCCTTTCTCGTCGCGAATCTGATATTTTTCTGTCAGGCGATCGAGAGCGCTACGGATGCCTCTGACTCCAAGGGGATGACCACTCAAAAAGCGTGGACCTGTTGCATTGTGGTATTTTTTTGATGCAGGAAAGAGCCATTTCTTAGGATTTTCTTCAACGGTGTAGTGCTGTCTGACCCAGGCAATCTGGGCAAGAAGAACGGCTGCAACCTCTCTGGTAATGGGGATGGTATGTCCAAGTGTGCGAGTCTTCTGAATGTCTCCTGCCAGGCAAAACTTGTCATCGTTCTGCTCCAAACAGGTGTCCAGTTTCAGATACAGGATATCTGAAATGCGCCAGCCGCTGGCTCGCAGAAGGATGATAATGGGAATGTAGACTGGCGGGAGATGCTGGAGATAGGCATCAAGTTGGGAAAGTACAACTTGGGGAATATATTTCACCCCTCCAGATTTCGGGCGGTCATGCTTTGGGTAATGATGTGGCCAAATGATACGAGATGTGGGTTCATGAGGTCGTATCGAATTTTGACTACGCTCAAGATAGCAGAGAAAATCTTCCAGATAGAGGATGTGGTGTTGCAGGTATTGCTGCGTATCCTTCAAATTCTGGGCTGCCGCCTTTGTCTTGAGGACGGCAATGAACACATCAACATCTTGTGCTGAAAGTTCATGCAGGTCAGTCATATGAACAGAGTGATCTACAAGGAACGTCAGAAAATTTCCGACACAGTACACCGCTCGTTGGAGGGTTGGGGCTACTCTCCCCTCGGCAAATTTGAAGCGTGCATAGTCCTTCACGACAGAACGAAATCTTTGGGGGACCCAGTGAAAATCCACATAGTAATGTGTGCCATGTGGAGCATATGGTAGACCGGGAATGTTTCGTGCATCCCAACGGTCTTTAGCGAAATCAGCTTCTAACGGAGAGGATGACGACAGCGCCGAGGTGCCATCAACCAATCGAAAAGAGTGCGTTTCCATACTTACCTCTGTTTCTCTTGAGCTGGAGTAAGACTGACAGCTTCTTGCGTTTTCTCCCATGCCGTTCGCAGCGCTATTGGTGAAGGATGCACATAGGTTTGGTAAGTCTGCTGAAAAGAGGCATGTCCAGCCCGCTCTTGAAGCAGTTCTGGTGCCCATCCTTGCTCTGCCAATGCCGTGAGCATGGTATGGCGAAGCATATGCGGAGTAACCGTAATGCCAGTCCGAGACCGGAGCCGCCGAAAAAGGGAATCAACATCTGCATAGGTCAGCGGCTGGCCAGATCCTGCTCCATGCCGTTTGAGGAACAGATGATTAGTCTCTACCTCAGCGGTGTGTGCACTCCCAACATAGGCCACGATTTCATCAATGAGGTTTGCTGAAATATCGACAGAACGAGGAGCGTGGACGGTTTTGATCTCAGCTCCATTCTCAAGCGGCCCTCGGTCACAAATATGCAGCCTGTTTTCTGCCACATCCACATCCTGCACCCACAGTGAGAGTGCCTCCCCGATGCGAATCGCTGATTCATAAAGGAGTCGGACCAGGAGGCGATCGCGTTGGTTAAGACAGGCGTCCAGAAGTTGCTGCACCTGATCTTTCGTGATGGTCTTTGGACGTTGTTGTTTGGCTTCCTTCTGCTTCAGAATGTTTTTCTCGATCGGTGATCCCTTGGTAATATGATGGAGAAACGATTTGTACCGTCGAGCACGAGAGGGAAGAAAGGTCGTCGTCTTATCCTTCACATTCGTTACGATTTCTTCCATACGCCAGTGGTAGTCGTAGAAGCTCCTTACGACGGTGAGCGCATGATTGATGGTTCGGTTGGAGCGCGCCTGGGGTACCGGATGGGTTGGCAGAACCTTGAGCGATCCAGAGGGTAACTTGAGCCAGAGCACAAAGCGCGAGAGATCATCGAGCGTGACCTGCTGCTAGCCGAGCTGCTGCTGAGTAATATACTCCCAATACAGCCGGAGCATGTGAGCATATGAGCGCAATGTCTGACGAGCTGAGCCAATGTGATCAAGATACTTGAGGTAGCGTACAATTGGCTCGACAAGAACGCCAGCCTCATCAATGACAACATAACGGCATTGGCCATCCTGCGTCTCAATCTCAACTACACGCATTGTTATCTTCCATTTCATGAACCAGCAACGAGCAAGCGGTATTTACTTCTGAGAGTAGTAGACGCCCTGTACCAAATCTTCCTTCTCAAGATAACTTGGTCATAATGTAGGAAATTGTAGTGGAGAAGATACGTTGTCTACGTTCTTGTCATGGGTAAAATGGAGTCGAGATAACGTCAAAAATACACTGACAGGCCAGTTCACCGACTTTCAGCAGGGAGTCAGGCCCTCCACACCAGAAAGGGCCAAGCGATGAATACCCCTGTAGAGCCGTCTGTATCACCTCTCAAGAAACATATGCTGAGGTTTATAGAGAAACATCCAAACCAGGAGATCTACCGTTTTGCGGCTGGTCCTGGTGTAGACGCATGGGCAGCAAGACAGGCCGGAGTGGAAGTAACCTTTGAGCAGCACGTAGAGCAATTGCCGCATCGGATCGGGATTGTGGCGGCGAAAGTCTACCCAGGTCATAGCCCTCAGAAATACTGGGAGGGCAGGTTCCTGGGGAGCATCTGCCAACAGTACCGGAATCAACGGGCAACCGTGCTGGACAAATTCACGTAAGAACACGTCCAGTTCCTGGCACCCCCACAAATGGGTAATCTTACGCATGACGCCCACCGCTCAGCTCAGCTACCATAGTTGTAAGAAGCACGAGGGAGCGCGAGCATCACGCACGCTCCTGGAAGGCTTGGATCACACGGATGTGCAACGAGATGCGCATTTGGCTGAAGTGCCTTCACAGGGTACTTTAACGCTCTCGCCTTTTTCAAGCCAGAGATCAGTAATACCTCTGCCGATATCGAAAACAGGAGAGTCATGAAAGCTGCTCTCAAGCTCAATTCCTGATGAGTTCCATCTCGTTGCGCATCCCGTGGGAAACGTCAATACCGCCAGGAGGAAGAACGTTTCTTGATAGAGAATAAAGTATTCAAGCAGAAGAGATTCGATACGCATCATGCTCTCGTGATTGGTGGGAGTATGGCCGGGTTGCTGGCAGCTCGTGTGCTCTCGGAGCATTTCTAACGAGTAACGATTATTGAACGTGATCAATTGATCGATGATGCGCAGCCGCGCAAAGGCATCCCGCAGGGACGGCACGTGCATGGTTTACTGGCAGGGGGAGCAGCTCTCCTGGGAGAATACTTTCCCGACCTCTTTGCCGCACTCGCCCAGGACGGAGCCGTCCCGTTGGGCACATCTGATATTCGTCGGTATCAGCTTGGTGTGCGGGTGGCAGCAGTTCCAGGCCCTGTCAAGACGCTGTGGCAAAGCCGACCCTTTCTTGAACAGCATGTGCGAGCCGCTCTCTCAGCCAGGAAGAATGTGCAGATCCTGGATGGATGCTCGGTCACGCGCTTGAGTATGAATGATGAGCGTATCACCGGCGTTGTCTTGCGGCATCGCAGTGGGGAACAGCACGAGGACGAACTGACAGCCAATCTGGTTGTAGATGCCAGCGGACGCGGGTCGCGTGCGCCCCAGTGGCTTGCCTCTTTAGGATACAGTCAAGTGGAAGAAACCAGCGTCAAAATTGATGTGGGATATGCCTCTCGCATCTATCGCTGCCCCGATCAGCTTCCCACCGATTGGAAGGTATTGATGGTCTTGGGAACACCCCCCAACAACAAACGAGCAGGAGTTATCTTCCCTATTGAGGACGGGTATTGGATGATCACTCTGGGAGGCTGGCTGCGCGATTATCCACCCGATGATGATGCTGGCTTTCTGGAATATGCCCACAGCCTGACCCAGCCAGAGCTGTATGAAGCCATCAAGGAGGCCGAACCGATCACCCCCATCGCCGTGTATAAGTACGCTGCCAACCGGTGGCGGCACTATGAACGTCTGTCGCGTCTGCCAGAAGGCTTCATCGTCATGGGCGATGCAGTGTGCGCCTTTAGTCCAGTGTATGGGCAAGGAATGCCCGTCGCAGCCATTGAAGCAAAGACGCTGGATACCTGCCTACGCGAACAGCAGAGCTGTACTAGAAACAACCATTCGACCAGTTTTCCGCAACGATTCCAGAAAGCGATTGCCAAAGAGATCAAGACTCCCTGGATGTTGTCAACAGGAGAAGACTTGCGCTATCCAGAAACCGAAGGTCACAGATCGTTGGGCACACGTCTTTTCAACTGGTACATCCGCCGCGTTATTGGTCTGACCGCGTCTCATCCACTCGTGGCAGCGGCTTTCTTTCAGGTGTGGCACCTGCTCAAACCCCTGAGATCGCTGTTCGAGCCGCGCATTGCCTGGGCTGTTCTGAGCAGAGAGCTGCCCTCTCGTCGGCAAAAGCCAGGAGTATCGAGGCCGGCGGACGTGGCGAGTTCACCAGCGCCAATGCGCTCTCTGGATGAAGGAACCAGGTAAAGGAGATCCATGATATGGACCCATCAGTACGCCGAAGTCAGTGGCAGACGCTGTATGATGTGACGACTGGAAAGAAGAAACTGCTCCTGTTTGTGGAGCAAGATGCGAGCGGGATCGGAGAATCCACAGTGATCGAGCCGGTGCAGATAGGCATCGTCATCAAGCATAGCGGCCTCCAGAAAAGACGAGGCAGTTCCGACGTACTCTCTGCTTTGCTGGTATTGTACGCGATCTCGGCAGAAATTGCCAGAAATGGACGCTTTTTGCGTCCATTGTGACTAATATCGTGGCCAGGTACTTCCGCGAGAAAGCGCCTTTTGCAAACCTGAGTCAGAGCGCAAACAGCTCTGAACTTTGAGGCGTTTTATGTGTCGTGGATTTCCCTATGTGACAAGTATTACATGCAAAAAGTGATGAATGTGCAAGCAAACATGCTAGCGATCCTCTAGCGCCACAGTGACAGCCGTACCGTAGCATAGAACTTCAGTGACGCCTGATGTAATCTCTGTGGCATCGTAGCGCACGCCGATGATTGCATTCGCCCCGATCTGCTGCGCGTGCTGGATCATCAATTCATAGGCATCATTACGCGCCTGTTCGCACAATTCAGTATAAATTGAAATATTGCCACCGAAGAGCTGTTGGAAACCTGCTCCAATATTGCCCACCACACTACGTGAGCGCACGATGATACCGCGCACTACTCCGAAATTCCTGACAACGCGGTACCCGCTGAAATCAAAGGCGATGGTGACAAAATTGTGAATATTCGGCCCCTGCGGAGCGCTCTGTGGTCCCTGCGGTCCCGGACCTTGCGGATTTTGGTACATATATAACCTCCAGAATTCAAGCGCATATCTACAACGAATTATGATAAAAAGGCGACAGAAGAACACCATCGCAATAGAAACCACAGAGGTGATGTATCTTGAGTCTGAGCAAATTTTATCATTATCTCAGCCTGCTGTATAGACAGTGCAGAACAAGGGTAGTCTACCTCACAAAATGAACTGTAATCTCTGCTTAGGGCCAAATACTTTCCAGTTTATTTTGCACAGTTCTTTCTGGAGATATAGAAAAATTTCACTTCAATGCAAGGTTACTTCTTCACCTTCAGGCCATCCTATGGTATCATTGGCAACGAAGTATTTCCATTCTTCAACTCTCTCAAAACAAAGAAAACATTTGTGGAAACAGCATGCGAAGAAACACACCCGAACCTCTTAACCCGGCGCTTCTGATTGATGCCTATACACAGGGCATCTTCCCCATGGCCGACCATCTGGGTCGGATTCGCTGGTATGCCCCCGACCCACGAGCGATCCTGGAACACCATAACCTGTATGTGTCACGCTCACTAAGAGCAACTATTCGCAAAGGTATCTACGAAATACGCATGGATACTGCCTTTGAGCAAGTCATGCGCAGTTGTGCCGCCCGCGCGGAGACGTGGATCAACGAGGAGTTCATCAAGACATATACATATCTACACCTCGCCGGGGTAACCCATAGTGTAGAAGCCTGGCAAAACGGTCGCTTGCAAGGAGGGCTCTACGGTGTGGCTCTTGGTGCCGCATTTATGGGCGAGAGCATGTTTTCCTATGCTACTGATGCTTCTAAAGTCTGCCTGGTTGCACTGGTCGAGCATTTGAAGGTGCGTGGCTATGTCCTGCATGATACTCAGTTTACTACGCCTCACCTGGAGTCGTTGGGCGTGACAGAGATCCCACGCAAGATGTATGAAAAACGGCTGAAAGAAGCATTACGCTTGCGATGCTCGTGGAGATAAAAGAGAAAGGTGCGCTAAAAAGTATTATTTCGACGCCTCTTCCTCCTCTTCCTCCTCATATTCCTCTTCTTCCTCGTATGCCTCTTCCTGTCGTCGCTGGTCAGCAAGCCTGGTTCGCTCCTCAATCTGACCGAGCCAGCGGAAGAACAGCGGCGTCATCACCACCAGATCAATTAACCCGGGAATCAGCAACAGCGCGCCAGCTACGGTCTGATCGGCAACGGCAGACATATGCAACTGTGGCGGGATGAGGTAGAGCTTATAAATTGCGACTCCACTGAAGACCAGTACAAACGCCAGGATATCCACCGGTTGCCCATCAAAGAAGGCATAAAGCATCTGCAAAGGATAGGCCATGCGATTTACCTCTTCACGTAGAGAACCGATTAAAGGCCACCAGTTGAGCAGAGAAGCAAGAAAGATATTGAGCATCTCGATCTGATAGAGTGCCTCATTCTGTTGCGCAACTTCGTAGAACTTTGGCACATGCCAGAGCAAGAACGAGAGATTAAAGATGACCGAGGCCACTAACGGCATAGTCAGCAGGCGCACGATAGTACGTATGACAGGTAGCTCTATCAGAGGTCGTAACAGTATTGCCGGAGAACCATACAGGATCAAAGGTGTACACAATGTCGTCAAAATGATGGCCTGCGCCATATGCACTGAAAATAACTGTGTACGAGCAATCGTATCAACAGGAGTCAGCAATACAAATGCGGCAATCAAGATGGCCGCGAAGAAGGCTGCGATATGAGACACCTTAATCGATGCGTCCTCCGGATAACGCCGACGCGCCCTCCGCAAGCCAGGAACATAGAGAAGGCTCATGACCAGTAAAATAATAAGTGTGCCTGGATGCCAGGACCATGATAAAGATAGATCATCCAGCATAGTTAGACTCCATTGTTCACATTTCTTGTATGGACTTATTATAGTACAGCCTCGCAGAAATTCCCAATGGCACAACTTATGACATTTTCTCGTCCAGTGTCTGCTGACCAGCGACGGATGGCACGCTCGGAACCGCGATGGATCTATTAGCGCTCCTCGCAGTCACCCTGGCACGCGTCACACAGGGCAACGTAAAACGAAAACAACTTCCCTCTCCGGGCACTCCTGTACTCTCTACCCAGATACGTCCACCCATGCCTTCAACCAGTTGTTTGCTTACATACAATCCCAGGCCAGTACCACGCACCTTGCCTGACACATCACGCCTCAAACGTACAAATTGACCAAATAGACGCGGAATATCCTCAGGAGGGATGCCGGGACCCTGATCCTTCACACTGATACAGATCTCCGGCGAGGGATGATCTATCTGCACGGTATCACCATACAACGCGGCACTGACGGTCACTGGACTATCGATAGGGGCGTATTTAAACGCGTTGGAGAGCAAATTGCGCAAAACCTGGCGCAAATATTGCCCATTTGCACGCGCAACGAGATGAACAGGAACATTCACCTGCACAGGATACTCTCGCTGCTGGCGGGGATCAAAGTGCTCAACCACTTCCTGTATTACATCGATAAGTGGCAGTTCTTCTACATAAACAGCGCCCTTCTCATTGCCAATCTGAATGGTATCCAGCACGTTATTTACTAACAACTGCAACTCTTCACAGCTATACATCGCATTCTTGAGAAATGTGGCCTGCGTCGGGCTATCCAGTTGTCCGTTATACTCCAGTAACAACTCGAGATAACCATAGACAGCCGTCAGTGGCGTCCTTAACTCGTGGTTCACATTGAGCACAAACTGATCTTTGACCTGACTTAACTGTTGTTGCTGCTCAAGCAAATCTGCCACATGCTGCCTGGCCGCATCCGCCAGCACAACCTGTTCACGTAAAGAACCAATCAGTAGCCCCTCGACAAGCAGTGAAATCATGGCTACTAGAAATGGCATCATGAGTATATAGGACCAGAACATGTGGTGGCTTCTGAGCGTATTAAAGATGACCAGGGCCAGACCAATAGTGGCAAGACAGATAAAAAGCTCACGCCAGGGAAACAACCACGCTACAAGTGCAATTGGAATAATCAGAAAGCTGACCCCATAATAAGCAGGATAAGATATCATATACAGAATGAGGGAAAGCAACACAGACAGAGCAACTATGCAAAGACGCACTGCATATGACAGCCTCAGCATAAAACGCAAAAAATCATTCAAATAACGCAATCCCTCGCCTCCTTCTAGTACGAGACAACGGAGTCTAAAAAATGTCCCGTCTTTTTCCCCGCAGAGCAACACAGGACGTACCAATGGTTGAGGCACACGTGTGAAAACAGGATAGGAAGCTTGACCGGGCATATTCTATCATAGATACAAGCAAAGTAACAATGTATCAAAATATATCATTCCACTCACCTCTATCATAAACCCTGTCCAGGAGCCCGTAGAGCTAGGCCTTGCGTCTGCCGGATGCGTCCCAGATATATACAACGCGCATAGGAATCTTGTGCTATGTTACAATAGATGCGCGAAGATTTGTTGCGTTTTTTTGAAAGGTAGCGACGCCAATGCGTATCATTATTGCTCCACAATCGCTCAAGGGCAGCCTCACCGCAGACGAAGCAGGACACGCCATTGCACACGGCGTACAGGCTGTTTATCCTGATGCAGAGATCGCTATCGTCCCTATCGCTGACGGCGGTGAAGGAACTGTACAGGCTCTGGTTGACGCGACAGGCGGTACATTGATCCAACGCACCGTGACAGGCCCACTTGGTGAACCGGTAGTAGCATTCTTCGGCATCCTGGGAGATAGTCATACAGCGGCTATTGAGATGGCGGCAAGCTCAGGACTCCCACTAGTACCTCCAGAGCGGCGCAACCCACGCATCACAACTACATATGGTGTCGGAGAATTGATCCATGCAGCACTAGAATATGGTTGCCGCCACTTTATTATTGGCATCGGTGGTAGCGCAACCAACGATGGCGGTGCGGGGATGGCACAGGCTCTAGGAGCAAAACTTACTACAGATGCTGGCAACGAGATTGAGCGCGGTGGATCTGCCCTCAGCACGCTCGCTCACATTACCACCGATAGCATGGATGCCCGCCTGCACGAATGCACATTCGCAGTTGCCTGCGATGTAACAAATCCACTCTGTGGTCCTGAGGGAGCCTCGGCTGTCTACGGTCCTCAGAAAGGTGCGACACCTGAGATGGTTGCAGAACTGGACGCAGCCCTGGCCCATTACGCACAGATTATTGAACAGGACCTGCATATCTCCGTGAAAGACCTTCCCGGTGCCGGAGCCGCCGGAGGATTAGGAGCTGGTTTGATCGCATTCCTGCATGCAGAGCTCCGGCCAGGAGCCCAGATCGTACTGGAGGCAGTACATCTCGACGAACAACTACGCACTGCCGACCTGGTCATTACGGCGGAAGGCCAACTCGACGAGCAGACGGCCTATGGCAAAAGCGTTGGCGCTGTTGCAAGTATGGCAAAACGCTACGCACTACCCGTCCTGGCGCTCGCCGGGAGCCTGGGCAAACACTACCGAGCTGTCTACGATCTGGGTGTCGACGCGGTGGTAGCGCTCCCACCAGGCCCCCTGACCCTGGAATACGCGATGGAGCATGCCGCCGAGCTTACCAGCGACGCAACCGAGCGCGCACTACGACTCTTTAAAACGGGACGTAGCACCCATTGACCCGTAGAGGCATGCCTTGCGTGTGCCGGGTGGCCTGCCATGCACTCTGACCGCCTACTCTACCAGGCCACCCGGCACACGCAAGGCATGCCTCTACGGGAACCTTTGAATAGCCCTGACATATCATGAAGTGGACGAAGCACATATTTTGTGCTATTATATTTGTAGAGGTCGTCCTCCCCGGTGTCCCCTGATGGGCAGCTAACTGTAACCACATGTGTTTTTCATTGAAGCTACCTTACTTCTTTACATCCGCACCAGAACATCCTCCCAACGATGTGAGTCCACTCTGGAGGCTTTGTTAGCAATCTCGGACGTTTGTCCATCGACCTGGATTTTTTGTAGTATGGAAGATGCTGTATCTAGTGAAGGGGTTCAGACGTATATCATAACAAGTAGATCATTTAAGGTCTAAGATGTGCTTACACCTGTAGTCCGTTTGTCTTTTTATCAAGGGAGTATCACTACAATGCCAGAACATTCATATACAACAAATGGTGGCACAGACTTTCAGCGTCTACTATCCATCGGATTTTCTGAAAACGAAGCCGAAAGGCTTATTCATATGAAAGATCATGTGACCGAGCAGATTGAATATCGCGAGATGATTGAAGAGAGCCGCCGTCTCGATTTTATTCGTTGGCTTATTGACCATGACCGCATGGGCCGGTAATAGCAATAATTAGCACTATTCCTAATTATCACCTTGCCAGCACGAAGAGAGGCCGAAGGCATCGCTACCTTCGGCCTCTCTTTACGTGCGATGGAGTTGAGGAAGCCGTAAGCCGAATTCTGTACCCGCACCGCCTCTCGATGGCACTGGTGGCAATCATCTATCTGGGCGCCAGTTACCCGACACCTCAAGCGACCAACCCGAAGGTTGACAAGCGAGCAGCCTGCTAGCACGCCTGCCGTGCAGATGTGCTATCCCTTCTGCCTGGTCTTGCTCCGAATGGGGTTTACCCAGCCAGACGGTCACCCGCCTGCTGGTGAGCTCTTACCTCACCATTTCGCCCTTACCTGGGATAATGCTTCTGCCTCTGCTACTATTCCAGGCGGTATGTTTCTGTGGCACTTTCCTTAGGGTCGCCCCCACTGGCCGTTAGCCAGCATTCTGCTCTATGGAGTTCGGACTTTCCTCGGGCCTTACAGCCCGCGATTGCCTGTCTTCCTCAAATCCACTGCCTTAAGAGTAACACATCTCGCCCAAAGCGTCTAGCACTGCCGTGATGCTCCATGGTTCCCGTAGAGGCATGCCTCTACGGGTCAACACAACGACCATACGTTTCGAGCGTTCCCGTAGAGGTCGGATCACCCCTACGAGAACATGTGCTAATCTGCAGAAGCAGCAACACGAACCCGGTTACTCACGCGACAGAGCGCTTCAAGATACCCCATGACCATCGACGGGAAGAGGAAATTCTTCCGTACGTGCTCATGTGCATGCTGCCCAAGCCTGCGCCATAATGCTCGATCTTGTAAAAGCTTGAGCGTATACTCAGCACACGCCTCTGTTTCATCGACAATGTAGCCATTATACCCATCTATAAGCTGAATACGCATGCCGGTCGCTGAAGTACCAATAACTGGCTGGCTCTTCCACAACGCCTCTGTAACCGTGAAACCAAACCCCTCACGTGTTGAACGTTGTAGAATGACGCTTGAATAGCGCTGGAATGCATTCACCTCCTTATGTGTAATCAAATGCGGATCAGACAAAAGGTGAATATCTGGATCTCCGGCTGCATATTCTTGTATGTTAGCCAGTACTTCCTGTGCACTCACATCATCAGCCGCTTCCATAGCACCGATAAGCGCCACCTGTACCGCTGGAATCTCCTGCTTTACTAACCGATACACATCGATCACCTGCCAGGGATTTTTCCAGTGTCCAAAACGCGAAATCTGTGAGATGAGTGGCCTCGCTGGATCGATGCCACAACGCACAAAAGCTTCCGTTCCCTGCGCAGGTGTGAGGAACCTGTTCTTCACTCTGAATGGGTCTATCCCCAACGTCACAACTTGCGTCAAATCAGGTGGCAATCCCTTGAAGACAGATGCCTGCGAATTAAAACCATAGAGCTCATAGGCATCAAGGAAACGCCGAATATATGCCTCTGCATGCGGACCTGGATTGGCAGTATCCACATGACAGAACCAGATCGCAGGCTGCATCCAGGGATACAATTTCGCCAGGGGCACAAGCTGGAAATCATGGACAAAACAGATATCTGCAGGAGATGGCCGCGCCAGTTCCGGAACCCGGCCTAAATTCTCCAGGAGCAGGTGCTGGTCTTTTACGGGCAGCTCATCCGTCCCACCACCTTGCAGCAGATCCACAATACGATCCGTAAAGTGGTTAGATGCCTCATCCAATGGTACTACCTTCCAGGTATGCCTGATGCCAAGCTCTTCCAGGAGCGGTATAAGTACCTTGAGGATCTCTGCCACCCCTCCACCCTCATACGTTGTATTGAGATGAAGTACATGCAACCCTGCTAACTCATCAGCCATCCTATAAATTCTGGAAATCATTTCCTCACCTACGAAACGTTTGTAGCGGTCAAACTGAAGTGATGTTCTCATGATGAACTCTCCTTTGTAATCCA
>WNFY01002473.1_pt1 | contig 17547 bp, 14 predicted proteins | sample 5400091 | NCBI WGS metagenome assembly WNFY01 (sample SAMN13153364, study PRJNA577476) | soil metagenome | isolation source: 60 cm soil or saprolite under grassland replicate 1 | place: USA:California | collected 2016-06-15
GCTACTCGTCGCTCACGCACCTCAAGCGCTTCCCGATCGACACGCTCAAGGTGGACCGCTCCTTCATCCGCGACCTTCCTCAGGACCTCGAGGACAAGGCGATCACCGAGGCGATCATCGCCATGGGCAAGAGCCTCAACCTCACCGTGGTCGCCGAAGGGGTCGAGACGCTGGAGCAGCAGACCTTCCTCCATGATCACGCCTGCGACGAGATGCAAGGCTACTTTTTCAGCAAGCCCATTCCCAGCGGCGAGTTCGTCGAACTGCTGCGCAAACGCATCAAGAGCTAAGCGTCAGTCCGCCTTTAAGCCTGCCTGGCGAACGACTTCGCCCCATTTCACGATTTCCCGCTTGATGTAGTCCGCAAACTCCTCCGGAGTGTTCGTCACCGGATCGGTCGCCATCGCCGCAAGGCGATCCTTCATCTCAGGCGCGTGCATGATGCGCGCGAGCGCCGTGTTGAGCCGCGAGACGATGGGCTTCGGAGTGCCGGCCGGGGCAAGCACGCCGTACCAGGTGGTCACTTCGAAGTTCGGCAGTCCGGCCTCGGCGACCGTCGGCACCTCGGGCAAGGCGGGCGAGCGCTGCGGCGCGATCAGCGCGAGCGCGCGGAGCCTGCCTGCCTTGATATGGGGCGCCGCTGCCGGAATGCCGATGACCACGAAATGGATCTGGCCTGAAAGGACGTCGTTCATCGCGAGGTTCACGCCCTTGTACGGCACGTGCACCAGTTTCACTCCGGCCATGATATTGAAGAGCTCCCCGGCAAGATGGTTCGACGTGCCGCTGCCGCCGGATCCGAAGTTCATTTCTCCGGGCTTCGTCTTCGCGAGCCGGATGAATTCCGCGAGCGTGTTGGCGGGGACCGAGGGATGGGTGACCATTACGTTCGGCACCGTCGCGACGAGGCTCACCGGCGCGAAGTCCCTCACCGGGTCGTAGTTGAGTTTGGAGTAGAGGCTCGGGCTGATCGCAAGCGTAGGCGCAACCAGAACGATGGTGTAGCCGTCGGCGGCGGATTTGGCGGCGGCTTCGGCCCCGACGTTACCGCCCGCTCCGCCACGATTCTCCGTCACCACGGGCTGGCCGAGGCTCGCGGTCAGCCGCTCCGCGATAAGGCGGCCGAGGATGTCCGTGCCACCGCCGGGCGGGAACGGGAGAATGAGCCGCACCGGCTTGCTCGGCCAGGCGTCGGGCGTCTGCGCCGGTGCAGGCCGTGCCGCGAGCGCCATCCCCGCCACCAACGGCAGCACGCGGAGCACCCGCAGGAGCTTTCCGCCGAGGGCCATGACGCCTAGCTGCTGAGGCACACGGGCCCCGCGCCGCGTGCGCGCCACTGCAAGAGCAGCGCGAGGCAGGAAGCGCTTACCGCGATGGCGCACACCGCGATCCATCCGGAGTGCGCGAGCGCGGTGCTCGCGAGAAACGCTCCGACCGCGTTCCCGCCCAGACGTGGGCGCCGAAGACCGTGTTGAAGCGGCTGCGCGCGTCCGGCGCGACCGAGGTGACGAGGGTCTGATTGGCGACGCGCGTCGCGCGAATTTCGCAGTCGAGCAGCACCGCTCCCGCGATCACCGCGATTATCGAGAGCTCGGCGAAACCGAACACGACGTACGCCGCGAGCACCAGGCACGCGCCGGCGGTGACGGTCGGAAAGGCGCCGCGCCGGTCCAGCCAGCGGCCCGCGAGCTGGGCGATCAGGATTCCCGCGGCGCCGGGGATCCCCACCAGGCCGGTCTGCTCGGAGGCGAAACCCGGGTGTGGGGCGATAATGCCTATGCGGGCCAGACGGAGAAGATTCAAGCCTGTGCGCCGGCGGCCAAGGACCTCACGCAGAAGCGCGGACGGTGATACAAATACCTGAGCGAGCAACAGCGTCGGATCAACGGCGCGCGTTCGCGAGTACGCGCGCGCGTCGAGCACGCGATCGGTGTGGTGAAGCGCGTGTTCCAGTTCAACAAGGTGCGCTACCGCGGCATCGCCAAGAATGCCAATCGACTGTTCATGGCCTGTGCGCTGGCGAATCTGTTTATGGCTCGCCGGCGATTGATGAGGATTCAAGGGGCATAGTGCGCCTCGAAATGGCAATGCCGCCGCACCAACGCCGATTCGGGCGCCAAAAACCAACCGATTCAGTGAAAAAGCGCGTCCTTGCCATTCAATTCGCATATGCGCGCGTCAGCATTGGCGATTGTTCAGACATTCCTTTAATATGCGCGGCCCAGTAGTCCGCGGTCATGTTGACGTAGTTCTGCTCCCAGTACTTCTTGCCAATGAATTGGAAGCTGCGTACGTTGATCCGTTGCGAGTCGGCTCCAGAGATGGAAGTGAAGCGATACTGCTCGTCCTGCTCCCAGTACATGTCGGAGGAAAGCTGCGTCAGGCTGCGGAAGCGCTCTTCGCTCTCGCGCACCGTGTCTTCGGTCTGCTTGCGCTGCACGAACTGGCTGATCTGGCTGCCGATCGCGCGGATCGCCTGCAACAGCCGCTCCTCCGGTTCGCGGACTTGATAGCTGTTGAAACCGAGCACGCCGATCGTCTTTCCCTCCGATATGACCGGAAAGTGGAATGCTCCATGCACGCCGAATTCGCGTGCAAGAGTCTTCCGTTCCGTTTTAAGGCGAGCATCTTCGGCGACATCAGAGGACCACTCCGGCTGCCCGGACTGCCATGCAAGGCCCATTATTCCGACGCCTGGGCCGTAAGAAACCTCGCGCGACCTCGTGAGGAAGCGCTGAATCGCGGCGCTCTGAACACCCCAGTCCTCGCTAACGCGCAGCCCGCCGGTGTTGTCTGGGCGGAAGTACCGCCCGCAGTCCCAGCCCTCGGTTTCGCAGATGGCGCGGATCACTGCTTTGAGCGCTCCCGAGACGCTGTCGGCCTCGGCGAGAGAGCGCGTCACCGTATGCTCCAGCCTCAGCAAAAGCTCCTCGCGTTTTTCCTTGGTGACGTCCCTGGTAACGCCGCGATAGCCGCGGAAACGCCCTTTTTCGTCAAAGACGGGCAGGCCGCTCACGCTGAAATAGTGCAGCTCGCCCTTCGAATCGGGGCGCTGGTACACAAAGTCCGAAAACGGTCGCCGCGCTTTCAGGACGGCCTTGTGCTTGTCCCAGCTGCCGCCGTCGCCTGCGGGGACCGCGTCGTTGTCCCAGCGGGCCGTGCCGAGGACCCGCTTCGGATCGACCCCGGCCGCCTCAAGGTCGCCGCCCGTGATCACGGTGAAGCGGTACGAATCGTCCTGCTCCCAGTACCAGTCGGAGGAGAGTCCGATGAGGCTTTCGAAGCGCTCCTCGGCCAGGCGCAAGGCCTCGCTCAAGTCATGCGGTTTCTTCGGATTTTTCCGGCCTACCACGGCGGCGTTGCGATCACGGCAAGAGGCATCGTCGTCGCCTTCGTTCTCAACGCCGCACCCGCGACGCGCAACCCGGCATCGAGACAAAGTGGCTTAGCGCGGAGAGGCGGCCTGCCTCCGGCGTATCGTGGATTACGTGGCGAACCACGCAGAGCCACACGTTGAACGAGAGCATCGTATCAACCCAGAACAGGAGGCAGGCGACGGGAAAGTCTAGCACTGTTTGGTGTGCACAAGAAAGTCGATCGAGCTGGCGACGGCCGATGAGGGCGAAGCGCGCCACGATGGGCGTGTCGGCGGGGATGCGATGTCGGTGGATCGAGCGTCGACGGGGTGTATTTCGATAGAGCTCCTTGTTGGCTCGGGTTGCCCGAGCGGCAACGCGGCGCAGCCACGGCTGGAGAATCCTCCTCGAACGTTATTGATCCGACGCTTGGGTCGGCACCTCAGATCCTAGAGCGAGGCAGCTCTTCCGGGCGCCGGTTCATTCACCTTGCGGGTGACGGAGATGAACCACTGCACCGCTTTTATTTTTCGGCGTTCATCGACGCCTAATCGCTTTTTCTGGCAGCTTGACCGTGCGCAGCCATTACCGGGCAACCTCAAGGAGTATCTTGCCGATGTGCGCGCTCGATTCCATGCGGGCATGAGCGTCGGCGGCCTGAGCCAGCGAAAAGACCGAATCGACAATCGGGGTCACCTTGGTGCCGAGATGAGGCCAGACCCGACCCATGATCTGACGAACTATTTCGATCTTCAGCGACAGCGGGGAAGCGCGCAACTGGGAGCCCGTAACTATCGCCCGCTTCTCCATGATCGCAGAAATCGGGACGCAGAATTCGGTTCCAGCCCCGGCCCCGGCGATTCCGCTAAGATGAACCAGACGTCCGTCGGGGGCCAGCGCATCCAGATTGCGCTTGGCGTAAGCCCCCCCAACCATGTCCAAGATGACATCGGCGCCGCGTCCGTCGGTAATCCGTTTTACGCCCGCGACGAAATCCTGTTCACGGTAGTTGATAGCACTGCTCGCCCCGAGTTTCATGCAGATATCGGACTTCGCGGCGCTCCCCGCGGTTGCCACCACACTTGCGCCCTCCAGACGGGCGAGCTGGATGGCCATCGTGCCTACCCCGCTCGAGCCGCCGTGCACCAACAACCATTCGCCCGGTTTCAGGCGTCCCAGCATGAACGCGTTAAGCCACCCGGTAAACAACGCTTCGGGCAGCGCGGCCGCCAGCTTCAAGTCCAATCCCGCGGGAATAGCCATCGTGACCGGTTCGCGGGCGATGCAGTACTCAGCATAGCCCCCACCATTGACGAGCGCGCAAACGCGATCCCCGGGCTTCCAGCGCGTCACTCCCGCTCCCGTGGCAACGACCTCGCCCGCTACCTCCAACCCCGGAATGTCGGTAGCGCCGGGAGGACCGTAGCCCCGGTTGCGCTGACCGCAGTCGTGGCGGTTGATGCCGGCGTACGCAACCTCGATGAGCACCTCTTCCGCGCCCGGCTGCGGCAGCGGACGGGTGATTGGCTCCAACACCTCCGGGCCGCCGGCGCGGGTGATGAGGATCGCGGTCATGGTTTTGGGCAGCATGGGGCTTCCTCTGAAAATGAATGCACGCGTAGCTCATTGATATCTGCAGCAATCAACCGGCTTTGATTCCCGCGTCCCTTAATTACCTTGCTCATCTTTAAACTCGTGCTGTATCCCAAAATCGACCTCTGTCGCTAAGTCTCCCTCCGCGACGCGCGGTGCCGGATCTTTTCGGCCCCTCTTTTCCGAAGCTCCGGCTTCAATTGACCTCGATATTTTCCGCCTTGATGATCGGCCACCATTTTTCGACCTCCGACCGGTGGTGGCTGGCGAGCGCCTGAGGGGTCTGCTGCTCGCGCGCAGGGATCTCCTGCCCGAGCTGTTTGACGCGCTCGCGCATAGTCGGGTTGGCCAGGGATTCGACGACCGCCGCGTTAAGCCCTTCAATCACCCCCTGGGGCGTTCCCTTCGGTGCCCAAATTCCGTGCCAGAACGCGATGTAGAGGCCTCGCAGCCCGGCCTCGTCGATGGTGGGGATTTCCGGTGCTCCGCTCCAGCGGCTCTTGGCCATAACGGCGAGCACTCTAATTCTGCTGCTTTGCAGGTGCGGCAGCATCTGTGATGCCTCGCCGCACATCATGTCGACATGGCCCGCCAGCAGGTCCTGCATGGCGGGGCCGGCGCCGCGATAGGGCACCAAGGCGAAGCGAACGCCCGCGCTCCGCATCAAGTAAACGCTGCAAAGGTGGCCCGCGGTGCCCACACCGGGCACGGCGGCGGATGCTTTGTCCGGATTCGCTTTCAGCCAGGCGATCAACTCGCTGATGTCGTTGGCTGGCAAGGGCTTCTTGACCGCGATCCCTAGAGGCGAACTCGGAAGCAGCGACACGGGCGCCAAGTCCTTCAGCACGTCGTAGGTGACCGGAAACAAGGCAGGCGCCGAGACGTGACTGCTCCACTGGCCGATGCCGACCGTATAGCCGTCGGGCGCAGCACGCACCACGCGAGCGACGCCGATCGTGCCTCCCGCGCCGGTTATGTTCTCGACGACGACCGGCTGGCCAAGCGGAGCCCGCATATGCTCGGCGAGCACGCGTGCCAGGGTATCGGTCACGCCCCCTGCAGGGAACGGTGTCACTAGCGTTATCGCTCGGGATGGATAGGGCTGGCCTCCAGCGACGGAAGTCGCCGTCGCGACGACGAAGCTTGCAATAACTCGAAGGACGATGCAGTGCAGCGGCTTCATCTGGGCCCTCCTTCTTCTGGCCTACCGTGGGACGACGACGTTAGCTCATTGCTTAAAGACGCTCGCCCGCGGGCGAGGTGCTCCACAACGAGCGACGCAATAACTCGGGTGTCCTCGTCGGCGCCCCCGAGGACTCCGGACTTTCGCTTCCTCAGCCATGCGACGGCCGGTGAAGAACACCTCGATTGGCCAGCTCCGATCACGATGGCATCGAAATATGCATTCATCGTCTGTTCATCCCTTTGGGAGCTGCTTCAGGACCGCACGAAGTACGCGTCCGGGCGGCACCACGTGACGCTCGAGCCCCAGATCGCCCGGGCTCATGCCGAGCGCCAGCCCGACCAGTTGCGGGAGATGCAGAACAGGCATATCGAGCCGTTTGCCTAAGTCTCTCTCGATCTCCTTTTGAAAGCCGTCGAGGACCGTATGACATAGCGGGCAAGGGGTCACCATCATGGACGCGCCTTCAGCCTTCGCCGAGGCGATGTGATTCCCCGTCAGCTTGATCGCAACCCTTTCGTCATGCGCAGCGGTGTGGAACCCGCAGCACTCGGTTCGCCCGCTGTAGTCGACCGGGCGGCATCCGAGAATCTCGGCGAGCTTTTCGAGCGCGATGTTGTTCCGTGAATCGACATACCCGTATTGCCGGGGCGGCCGCGTGATGTGGCATCCATAGAAAGCGGCGACGTCGAGCCCGACGAGGGGGTTGACCACCATCCGGCGAAGGCGCTCCTCGCCGAATTCCTCGAACAGCACCCAGAGAAAGTGGCTGATGCGCGTCGAACCAGAATAGTGAAGGTCCTCGCCCGCCAGCTTGGCGTTCACTTCCCGTGCGAGCCGCGCGTCCTCGCTGAAGGCCGTGTTCGCGTCAAGGAGGTTCAGCGTGCACGTGTTGCAGACAGTCATGAGCGGCAAGGCTTCGCGCTCCGCGAGAGCGAGGATCCGCACGTTCAGCGCGAGAAATCCGGCGGGGTCAATGGCACGGATTTCCCGTGCCCCGGTGCAAGTGCCCCCATCCAGCTGAACCAGCTCAAGCCCGAGCTTCGCGGCGACCTTATGCGTGGCCTGGTTCAACTCGGCGCAAGTGCTTTTGGCCGAGCAGCCGGGATAGTAGGCGAACCTCATTGGCAGCCGTCCGGTCGCGCAAGAAGGCGGCGTGCCTCGGCCGCGGCGCCGGATTTTCCACTTCTCCACGCGGTCCTGAGCGGGTTTATCTTCCCTCGCAGCAGTAGGCGGAAAACTCGGGGCACGTTGCGCAGCACCGCACCGACGCCCTGGACGCGCAGCACAAGCTCGCCCGGATCGACACGGCCGCGGGCCGCCACGATTCGCAAAAAGGCCAGCGAGTGCGTCGCCATCTCCGGGACGAGTTGCGCCGCCTTCTTCTTCAGCGGCTCGATCACGCTGCTTACGATCGGGATGCCAGCCGGACAGACCTCCTCGCACTTGTAGCAGGAGACGCAGTCGAATATCGCCGTCTTGCGCAGTGCCCCGGCTACCTTCTGCTCGGAGTTGCGCGGATCGAGAGCCGTCTGCCCGAGCTGCACCAGGGGCGCCGGTCCCGCAAAGACGGTCAGGTTTCCGAGCCCGACCACCGGACAGGCCGAATAACACTCCATGCAACCGATGCAGTCGAGAGCTTTGGATGCGTGCCGCATGACGGCATGCGTCAAAGGCTCGGGGAACCCGCGATGCGGCGCAGGACGTTCGATCCAGGGCTCAAGGCTGGCGAGCTTGCTCTCGTAGGGGGTTCTGTCCACAATCAGATCCCGGACCACTGGCAGATTGCGCAGCGGCTCGATGTTCATGCTCGGTTCGACCGCCTCCCAGCATGCGAGTACTTCGCGGCCGTTCATGCGCACCGCGCAGGTGCCGCACATCTTCGAGCCGCAGAGCCAGCGATAAGCGAGGTCACTCGCAAGGTTTTCCGCCACGTAGTTAAGGGCGTCGAGCACCCTCATCGCCTTGCGGTAGGGGACCCGGAACTCCTCGAACCGAGAACCGCGGTTGCTCTCGGCATCGAAGCGGCGGATCCGCAGCGTGATGGCGTCGCCAGGCTGGAGCGTCGTGTTCCTGAGCGGGAGCGTGTCGCGCCTCTCTTCTTGACCTATGCGGCGCGCCTCCGCGCCGCGCGAACCGGGCTTCGAGGCGGCCGGCGCCTTCGCGGCGGTGCTTACCATGCGACCTCGAGGTTGTCTTTGCGGATGAAGTCCGGCCGGATGAAAGGCAGCTGATAGGGACGCCGCTGGAATTTCGGACCATCGGCCCCCTTCGACAGCACATTGGCCGCAAGCCAGCATTCGTTGTCGGTCATGGGGTAGTCGCGGCGGACGAACGGCCCCCGGCTCTCTCGACGCTCCAAGGACGAAAGCAGGATGAGCTCGCAGGCATCCAGCATGTTTGCGACGTCCATTGCGTCGACCCATTCCGAGTTGGCGACGCGGGTCCGGTTGCGCAGCGACATAAGGGAATGGAGCTCGGACCGGATGCGGCGAAGCTCGCCAAGCGCCGAGCTCAACCCGCTCTCGTCCTTTTCCACGCCGGCCTTGTCACTCATCAGCGCGCAGATGACTTCCTTCACCTTGACGGGAGGCATCCCCCCTGGGGCGGCTGAATTCAGCAGGGCATCGAGCCGCGCCGCCTCGACCTGCACCTGCCTTTCGGGCAGCGGACACCGCGAAAGGCCGGGTAGATCGGCGCAGATCCCGTCCGCGGCGACCTTGCCGTCGTAGGTGGCCAGCGCGATGAGGCCGTTGCTGTGGCCCGCAAGACCTCCGGCGGCATACAGACCGGCCAGCGACGAGCGCATGGTCGTCGTGTCGACATCGATGCCGCCTTGCCGGTAGTGCGCGGTGACGCCGACTTCGAGCAGTGTGTCCTGGGGGGAAAGACCAAGCTGACGAAAGGGCTTGCCATACGTCGTATAGGCATCGAGTTCTTCCGCGTCGATGTGATCGAAGCCGGCGAAGTACCCGCCCGCATAGCCGGCCTTTGCTGCGCGCACCTGCTTGATCAGCGCCTTGAGCTGGACCGTGTACGGACCGAATGCCATGGGCGCGTCGACTTGCTGATTGAAGAACTCCTCGCCGGCGGCGTTCACCATGCGCGCGGACTTCTCGGACCCGAGGATCGGATTCGGATAGATCTGCATCCGCTGCCACGACGGCGGATGCGCGACGTCGTTAGTGTGCCACCACTGCATCTCCAGATTGACGAGCGTCGCTCCCGCTCGCCAGGCGAACGCCAGTCCGTCGCCCGACATTTCGCGCGTACCGGTTGAGCGGGTGTACAGGCGATCCGAATAGCCCGTCGCGACTAGGACGCAGCGACCGAGCGCCGCGACGTATTCCCCGGTCAGGAAGTCGAGCGCGAAAACGCCCCCGACCGATCCGTCCGGCCTTTGCAGCAGGGCGGTCGCCAGACATTCTTCGAGGCGCGGGATGCCTGCCCGGATGATCTGCTTGCGCCGCAGGTCCATGAAAGGAACGCCTGAATTCCCCTGGACGTTCGCCGCAATGCTGCGAACCTTGCCCGGACTCGTGACCACGTTTCCTTGGTCGTCACGGCGGAAGTACAGCCCGGCCTCCTCCAGTTCGCGGTAGTAGGTGGTCTCGATCCATTCGCCGCATCGTTTTGCCCAGTGCTGATCGATCAAGAACTGGTTGTGATGCCTGACGAGGAAATCGAAGGTGTTTCGCGCCTCCTCTTCGCTGTTGCCAAGAAGCCGCCCTGACACGGCGAGGTTTCCGGCGAATATGGACGCGCCGCTCTTGCCGATCAGCCCCTTGCAAATCTGGAGGACCTTTACGCCGCGCTCGTGCAGCGAAAGGGCGGCGTAACAGCCTGCCGCTCCGCCGCCCACGACGATCACGTCAGTTTCCATGGTTCGCATTTCTGCTGTTCTGTCGGCGCTATATGGCTTGGGAGCGAAAGAAATCGATCGCCGCCGCATTGAAGGCTTGCGGAAGCTCGTAGTGCACAAAATGGCCCGCGCCCTCGAACAGCAGGAGCCTCGCGCCGGGAATGAGACGGGCGACTACTCGCATCACCTCGGGCGGGAAAAGAGCGTCCTGCATCGCCCCGATCACCAACGTCGGAATCCTCATTTCGGCGAGCGCCACAGCATTGGGCCCGGACGCGCTCGTGATGAAAGCCAGCCGGCTTTCGGGCAACGGCGCATTGAGTGCCTCGTTGAGCCCGCGCAACTGCCGCAACAGAAACGCCTCTTCCGCTTTGTTCGCCTGGAAATGCCGACCGGTCAGCGTTTGCCCGGCGTCGTCGCCCCGCTGCGCCAGCACGTCTGTGATTGCGGGATCGGAGATTCCTGCGGTGGTGTTTGCCAATACCAGCGCGACACAGCGTTTCGGATGCGCCAGCGCAAAGCTTAGGCAGGTCCAGCCGCCCATTGACTGCCCGACCAGGTAAGCGCGCTTCACGCCGAGGAGGTCCAACAGGGCACGGAGGTCATCTGCGAACGCCTTCTTATGGCGCGCACCGGGCGGGCACTGCGAAAGGCCGAATCCGCGATGATCGAAGCTGATACAGCGAAAGCTCCTGGAAAACGCAGGAATCTGTTGCCACCAGTTGAGATGGTTTCCGCCGCGCCCGTGTGCGAATACGACGGCGGGGCCTTCGCCATGGCTCTCGTAATAAAGCCGTACCTCACCGAGATCCGCGTATGGCATTGCCAGCCGAACTAGTCTTGCCCCGCACGACGCCGTAGCGCCTCGGTGCCCTGCAGGTCCACGCGGTCGCCGCCGTCGAGAAGCGCCACTCCATAGACGGCCTTCGCCGCAGCCTCAGAAACGAAGCCGTCGATCACGTCGCGCCAAACGGCTTGCGGATCCCTCTCGAAAGGCGAGTGGTATCCCCCGCCGCCCGGCAAGCGCATGATGAGCTTGTCGCCCTCGTGGAGGTTGAGCGTCATCAGCGAATCCGAGACGGCCTTGCCGCTGACACTCACCTGCGCTGGCGGGGCGGCGTGGCCGCCCCCGAATCCTTTTGGGCCAAAGCGCAGATGGCCCGCGCTGAATGACACCTTGAGCGGCCCTTGGATGTACCCCAGGGTGGCCGGGCACGGCGATAGCGAAATCTCCTGCCCCAAGCCGCCGCGGTATCGCCCGGCGCCGCCCGAGTCGACCGACAATTCCCGGCGGTGGACGACGACCGGGCAACCGTTCTCCAGGATCTCTATCGGCGTATCGGTCATGTTGTAGGGAAAGGCCGCAGTGGGCAGACCGTCCTTTCCATACCGCGCGCCCAAGCCGCCCATGAAATGCGTCTGGAAGACGAACTGTTTCCCCCCGGGGCGCAAGCCCGAGTACAGCCACAACCACATCGGCGTGGAGCCGCTGTTGGCGATAATCTTGTCGGGCATCGCGGACGCAAGCGCCTGGAACACGATCTCGGGAATCTGCATGCCGAGCACTGCGCGGCGCCACACCGGCGCCGGCCGCCGCGGATTAAGAACGGTGCCTTCGGGGGCCTTGACCGTGATCGGCCGCTGTATTCCTTCGTTGTAGGCGAGTTCCGGCGCAAGCATCATCTTCAAGCCGAGAACCGAGTAGGACATGGCGTAGTTCAGTACGCAGTTGACTGGCCTGCGCACCTGTGCCGAGGTTCCTTCATAGTCAAACGTCGCCTCATCGCCCTGGATGTGAATGTCGAGATTGATTGTGATCGGCTGGTCCTTCTCGTCGTGCAGTTCCAGCTCCTGCCGGACGCGGTAGTGCCCGTCAGGCACGCGCCGGATGGCGGCTCGCATTCCGGACTCCGTCGCGGCGGCGACGGCCAGGGCGACATCGGTAAAGCGCTCCAAGCCGTAATCCTCGCCGAACTCCACAAGCCGGCTCGCGCCCAGCCGATTGGCCGATAACTGGGCGTCCAGATCGCCGAAGACGATGCGCGGTAGCCGCACGTTCGCCTGCAGCACCTTGAATAGATCCTCGTTACGCTCGCCTGCGCTGTACAGGCGCATCAGCGGGATCAACAATCCTTCTTCAAAGACATCCTGGCTGTCGGTGGGACCGGCCCTTCCGCCGATGTCGATGTGGTGCGCAACCGTTACCGCAAAACCCGCGAGGTGGCCGCGGTAGAAAACCGGCGAGGCGATGTAGATGTCGGGGCTGTGCCCCGCGCCAATCCAGGGATCATTGGTAATGAACGCATCGCCGGGCTGAATGCTTTCGACGGGGAAGTCGTGCAGGATCCGCTTCATGACGCCCGGCATGCAACCAATGTGACCCGGCGCAGAGTGCGTAGGCTGCGCGAGCATCCTGCCCTGCTCATCGAAGATCGCGGCGGAGCAGTCGCGGTTGACTCGAATGACGGTGGAAAACGAGATTTGAATCAGCGTCTCCATCATCTCGTTCGCGATCGCAATGGCGCGCGACCAATAGATTTCCAAAGTAATGGAATCGATCTGCGCACCCTTCTCCGGCCGCGAGCCGGCCTCGACGGCGCGCTCCAGCATGACAGCTGGCACTTTTCCGTCGCTCATCGAGCCTTCTCCGCGAGCCGTGTGAGAATCGAGCCATCCCGTTGTATTTCGGCCCTCGTTCCCTTGGGGACGACCGTGGTCGTCCCTTCTTCTTCGATCAAAGCGGGACCCGCGACCTCGAAGCCGACGGGCATTCGGTAACGATCGTACACAGCGTGGGAAATCAGCCCTCCGGCAAGCTCGTCGTAGGCATTGCGCTCCCCTTTTCTGGAGTCGGCCGCTGAAGAGGCGGGGGCCGCGAAGAGCGCAGGCAGAGGCTCCGCGCGGGCACTCACGACGACGCGCAAGGATACGAGCTCCACCGGCGCCTCGGCCGAGCAATGCCCGTAGCGTTTTCTATAAGCGGCAAGAAATGATTGGCGAACTCGTTCGACCTCGAAGAAATCATCGTCCTGGGCGAGCTTCACCATCACGGGATACCCCTGCCCGATGAAACACAGTTCGGCAAAGCGGGCCACCTCGGGCGCTTCCGAAGCGTCGACGTCTCGGACGATTCGGAGCGACTCCTCCGTCATCTCGGCGAACAATCTCTCTACTTTCATTACAACGACATCATCCAGCGCGACCTTGTGGGTTCTCACCATGTCGTATGCCAGCGGTGCGAGAAGAAAGCCCAACGCAGAGCCGACACCCGCGAAAGGAGGAATCAGCAGGCTCGGCACCTTCAGGGTCTTCATGAGGTGCGCCGCGTGCACCGGGCCGGCGCCGCCAAAGCCCACCATCATTGCGCGCTGGAGGTTTCCGCCGCGCTCGGCCACACAAGCCTTGATCGCGTTCGCCATGGACTCGTTGACGACTCTTTGAATCCCCCAAGCCGCCTCCACCAGGCCTACGCCCAACGGCCGGGCAATGTGCTCGTTCAACGCTGCTTTCGACGCTTCCATGTCGAGCTTCAGTCGCCCGCCCAGGAAGTAGCGCGCATCCAGGTAGCCGAGCAGCAGGTTGGCGTCCGTAACGGTAGGTTCGGTGCCGCCGCGACCGTAGCAAACGGGGCCCGGCGAGGCGCCGGCGCTTCGGGGACCGACTTTCAGCAAGCCGAGATCATCGATTCTTGCGATGCTGCCGCCGCCCGCACCGATCTCGATTAGATCGACCGTAGGGACGCTGAGCGGCATGCCGCTTCCTCTCTTGAACCTGAACGAGCGATCAACCTCGTATTCGCGCGTGATCGGAATCTCGCCGGCCTGGATGAGGCAGACCTTTGCGCTCGTGCCGCCCATGTCATAGCTAATAACTTCTTCATGCCCGAGCGCTTCGGCGAAGAACTTGGCGGCGAACGCGCCCGCCATCGGCCCGGACTCGATGAGCCGGGCGGGCGTCAGCTTGCCGTTTTTTGCCGCGACAACGGTGCCGCTGGAGAGCATTAGATACATCGCCCCCCTGAAACCCTTTTCCTGCAGCCGGCTCTCCAGTTTCTCTATATAGGCCTGCATCTTCGGCTTCACGTACGCGTCTATCGCGGTGGTGCTGAGCCTTTCGAATTCCTTGATTTCCCCAGCGACTCGGCTGGAAAGCGACACCGGGATGCGCGCGTTTTCTTCGTCCACGAGCGCAGCGAGCCGGATTTCGTGGGCCGGGTTCACGTAGGCGTGCAGCGTGCAGATCGCGATCGATTCCACGCCGTCCCCGATCAAAGAGCGAATCTCCTCGCGCGCCTGGTCCTCATGCAGAGGCAGTAGCACGGTGCCGTCGCTATAGATGCGTTCCTCGACCTCGCGTCGCAGCCGCCGCTCGATCAGGGGCGGAGGGAAGTCACCCTGCAGGTCGTACATGTCGACGCGATTGCAGCGCCGTATGTCGAGGATGTCGCGGAAACCCCGCGTAACGAGCAAGGCCGTTCGGGCGCCCTTGCGCTCTAGCAGTGCATTGATACCCAGCGTCGTGCCATGAACGAACTGCTGCACGTCAGCAAAACTCCCGGGCCCGTCGGCAGCAAGTGCCCCCATGCCGGCCAGAATCGCGTCCGAGGGATCCTCCGCGGTGGTGAGAGCCTTCGCTACCCTTACCGTCCCGTAATGCCGGTCGACGAAGACGAAATCGGTAAAAGTCCCTCCTACGTCACATCCGATCACCAGCATCGCTCACCCGGCCTTTCGGAGCAGCGCCAGCCGCAGGTCATGGCTCCGCTGCATGTGCTCTCTTGTCAGCCGCTCGGCAGATTCAGCGTCGCCCCTCTCGATCGCCACGATGATCTGCTCGTGCTCGGCTGCCCCGCTCTGCGGCCGGCCCGGGAAGGTGAACGGGTTGTGATCGGCCCGCCGAACCCAGGCATGCACTTGCGCGATGAAACTCTCGAGCATCGGGTTGCCGGCGACGTCGCAAATCGCCTCGTGGAACGCCATATTGCTCTCTGTGATCGCGGCGATGTCGCCGGAGGCCGCCGCATCCTTCATCTTGCTGTTCAGCCAGCGCAGTTTTGCCACGTCCACCGGAGTTCGCTTCTTCGCAGCCAGAGCCGCGGCCGCTCCGTCGAGCGCTACCCTGAACATATAGAATTCGGTGATCTGCTGCGAATCCACATCGCAGACAACGAGTCCGCGGTGCGGCGCGCGGCGTACGAGCTGCTCGGCTTCCAGCCGGCGCAGCGACTCGCGAATCGGCGTCCTACTTACGCCGAACTGCATGGCGAGCGGTTCCTCGTTCAACCGGTCACCCGGTTGAAGCGTTCCGGAGACGATTCCTGCGCGCAGCGTTTCGTACGCCGCGTCCCCGGTCTTCAAGGAGCCCGCACGGACCCGCCAAATAGGCATGAGGGATTTCAGGTCAGGATTCTTGTATGTATCCATTGTATATCCTCTATAATCCTCTATGTATCCATAGTATACAGTGTATATGATAGTAATTATCCGGATACAAAATATAAAATAAAATCAGGAGGACGCTATGCGGCCCGGGAAATCTGTCTTTAAGGTTGCAGCGGCCGTTTTGCCGGCTCTTCTCGTCGGCGGCGCGCTGGCCGAGCCGGGAATCACCGCCGATAGCATCATCATCGGCCAAGCGGCGGGCTTCACCGGCTCGGTGGCCGAAACGGTCAAGGAGCGGACCGCCGGGGCCAAGGCCTATTTCGACCACGTCAACGCCAAAGGCGGCATCCACCGCCGCAAGATCGTGCTCGAATCGATGGACGACGGCTTCGACCCGAAAAAGAGCCCGGGGGTCTTCAAGAAGCTGATCGAAGAGAAAAACGTCTTCGCGATGTTTCTCTCGAGCGGCACGCCGACCAACGAGGCGGCCTATCCGGTGCTAGAGCAGGCGAAAGTGCCGCTCATCGGCCCCTCCACCGGCGCGATGTCCATGTACAACCCGCCGCGGAAGTATCTGTTTCCCGTGCGCGCCAGTTATCACTCCGAAACCTTCAAGATCGTGCCGCAGCTGGTCAACATGGGGATCAACCGGATCGCGTTGATGTACGTCGATGATTCCTTCGGCAAGGACGGGCTGGCCGGCGTGCAGCAGGCCATGAAGGAAAACAACCTGACGCTGGTGGCCGTCGCGAGCCACCCCCGCGGCGGAACCAAGGTCGAGGAGGCGGTTGCGACCATCGGGAAAACCGACCCGCAGGCGATTATCATGATCACGGTGCTCGACGCGGGCGTCGCGTTCATCAAGCAGATGAAGAAGACCGGCAAGAGCCCGGTGTTCATCACGCTCTCCAACAACAGCTCGAACGCGTTCATCAAGAACCTCGGCGAAGACGGCTGGGGCGTCGCGGTGAGCCAGGTCTCGCCCTACCCCTTCTCCGCCACGATGGCGATCACCAAGGAGTTCCAGGATGTCATCAAGGACAAGCAGGGCGTCGCCCCATCCTATTCCTCCATGGAAGGATTCATCGCTGCCAAGGTGCTAGTCGAGGGGCTCAGGCGCGCCGGCCCGAAACCAACGCGCGAGAAGCTGATCGCCGGCCTGGAATCCATGCAGCGATATGACTTGGGCGGCGTCGAGGTCACCTACGGGCCGCAGGTCAGGACCGGCACCACCTACATCGACATCACCATCATCGGCAGGAACGGCAAGTTCGTGCGCTAAAAATCGGTATCGGACACCGATTTTTAGACCGGATTTCCCTACACGCTTCGCGGGATCGGTACGACGAAATTTTCGCGCACTACGTCCTTGCCGGCGACCATCTCTTCGGCGCCGCGCCGCTCCTCACCGAATACGACCGCGGCGAGTTCGCGCAATGTTTGGCGCGCCTCGTCGAAAAAAAATGGTTCATCCAGCTTTTCCGTGGGTCACCGAGGCCGGGTATAGGCGAGTCCCCGCAATGGAAATAGACAGCGATCTTGAAGTGGTCACGGTTACGAAACCCACAGGCATGCTTTTGTACGGTGGCGATCTTGGAATTTAACCCTTCTGCGTGGGCACGGAGGGATTCGTCACTATCACGTTGGGCGCGGTCGCCACCAAGCTGATCGGTGCGAAGTCTTTCTGCGGGTCGTAGTTGAGCTTGGTATACAGGCTGGGGCTGATCGCCAGCGGATTCGAGACCAACACGATGGTGTAACCGTCGGGCGCCTGCGCCGGTGCAGGCCATGGCGCGAGCGCCATCCCTGCCGCCAAGGGCAGCGCGCAGAGCGCCTGCAGAAGCTTTCCGCCCGCAGCCATGCGCGGGCTTCAGGCGTTCTCCGTGTGCTTCGGCGCTTCGGCCTCGGCGGCGGGCGTGCCTTCCTCGAAGAGCTGCGCCGGCGGCGCGTTCTTGCGCGCGTTGTGGTACGCCATGCCCGTGCCCGCCGGGATCAGCCTGCCGACGATGACGTTCTCCTTGAGACCGCGCAAGTCGTCTTTCTTGCCCATGATCGCGGCCTCCGTGAGGACTCGGGTGGTCTCTTGGAACGAGGCCGCGGAGATGAACGAGTCGGTCGAAAGCGACGCCTTGGTGATGCCGAGCAGCATGTAGCTGTAGGTCGCCGGCTTCT
>WNFY01005960.1_pt1 | contig 17545 bp, 18 predicted proteins | sample 5400091 | NCBI WGS metagenome assembly WNFY01 (sample SAMN13153364, study PRJNA577476) | soil metagenome | isolation source: 60 cm soil or saprolite under grassland replicate 1 | place: USA:California | collected 2016-06-15
CCCACTTCATCGCGTCCTCGTACTTTTCCAGCGTCCCGGCGGCCCAGCGCAGTTCCACCTTGCCGTAGCCGAGGAAGTACGGCATCAGCTCACGGATCGTCGCCTGCCGCTCGCCTTCTGCGGCAAAGGGAGCGCCCAGGGGTGCCGCCGCAATCGGCACGATGGCCCCGGCGGAGTTATGGGGAAACATAAAACGGCCACTCCAAAAGGAAGTGACCGTTGTATGCTTTTCGTTGCCCTGAATAGACATTGCCGCAGCACGCAGGGCGATTTCCAGGCGTTTGATTCTGTGTGGATTGTTTATTGGACTGGCAGTCGCTTATTTCATGCCGTTTTCTGCGTTGCCCTTTCATCCCGCAACTGTAGGTATTATCGCAGCTGGTGTTTTTGCGATACCCGTGTTCTTTGCTGGTCTCTTGTTTTCACGAGAGTTCGCCTCGGCAGCATCGCCGAGTGCCGCCTTAGGAGCCAACGTTCTGGGCGCGGTCCTTGGGGGTTTGCTGGAGAATCTATCCCTCTTGATTGGAATGCGAGCGCTCCTGCTTGTCGCCGTCGTCTACGCCCTTGCGAGCTTAGCGTTAACAAAAAAGCAGAACGCTCGTGTTGGCTTTAGTGAGGCTGTGTAGCCCCGCCCATGATGGAAGTCGCCAGAAATGTTAAGCCTGTTTTAATCAAGTCCTAGGATCCAGGAGCTCCCGCCGGAGCTTCTGCAGGTTCTCCGCCTTGTTGAAGGGATGCAAGGGTGAACAGAGTGAACCAGACTGGAATTGTCCACGTGTACCAAAATCCCGAGCGATGCAAAAGAATAAGCACCAACACGAGTACGTTTGCCCCTAAATACAAACCTGTGATAGTGCGCGTGACTCGGCGGTGGCGCACAGTTGCCAGTCTACTGATGCCGAGAAAAATGCACGGAATGAGCAGCACTTGGTCAAACAACCACGAATAAGGCGTCGTCAGCAATGAGACCACGAGCAACAAAGGAGTTTCTTCGCTCCATCTCCATTGCGACTGCCGGATTTTCCCCCAGGCATAAAAAAGGAACCATCCCAAAGCAATCATGGCCGGTAGCAACTGAAGCACATACGTCCGAAGCGACAGCCTAAGAACGCCGCCCACGGTCGGCGTTAGCTCGTGCAGAACTCCTTCCCGCGTCACTAAGTGGGCATATTCGGCAAAGATCGAGTGATCGAACAGAACAGCGATAAAGCTCGACGTCACTATTGTCGAAGCGAACATTCCTAGTATTTTTACTGAGCGGTTGCAGATCGACCACAAAAGAAGGGCGCCCCACAAAAGGAATAGCAGGTGAGGTTTCAGCGCAGCGAGCACGAGAAAAATTCCAGCCAAACCGAGCCTTCCTTTTTTTTCGAACCGCAGAAACCCAGCGATGCCCAGCAGAATAAGCGGACTAATTTGCCCGATGGTGAGAGCTACCGCGATTGGCGAGAAGGTCGCGATCGCAAGGGATGTGAGAAGTCCGGTCTGACCGGCCACTCGGTAAAGCTCCCAAAGCCACTTGAGTGATATCAGAATTGCAAATAAGCCACCGATCAACCAGAGCCGTTGCGCAACCCCAAAGGAAAGGAAACCGAGCGGGGCGACGATCGGCACAATCCAGGGCGGATTGCGCATTATTAGCGGGGTTGAACCCGTGAATCCAACATCCTTTTCCAACCTGAAAACTGCATCTCTTGCATACGGGTTTTGGCCGTGAGTAATAAGCGATGCTGCGCTCCAGTAGGCAACGAAATCATTCACGTTCGTCCTACGCGCTCGCTCCGAAGTCGCTCCTATTAGGCAAATGGATAGTGAAATGCTAACCAAGTAGATAAGTCTCCGCTGTGGCCCCAAGCTCTTCGGCACAGGTCGGTATTCGGAAGGCAGCGTTGAACTCATGTACTTAGCGACTGTCACCGTAAAATTGACGCCATTGCCGGTCGGACTGGACGTAGGAGAGGTGCCAAGTGGCCCATGTTAACCTACCATCATGAATACGCATGGAATTGTTCCTTGTGGCCTTGGCAATCCTCGCCTTGGCGCGGTTTGCGCAAGCCCTCTCACAACGGGGCGAGCATCCTTTCTTCGATTCAGCTCGGATATAGTTCGCGGCGTCGACACGACGGTTGGTCCTCGCCAGTTTTCTGACGTTGTTTGCTGAACTGGCCTTCATTCGATGGATAGCTGTGGAAGCGCGAATTGTTGCTTATTTCAAGAATCTCGCTCTACTGTTGTGTTTTGTCGGGTTCTGCCACGAAGCGCGTCGGTGTGCAACTGAGAATGCGAAATGCCAGGACCGCTTGGTCTTGTAGACGATTTTGGGGCGGAAAGCATCCGGGATCAACAGATCAACAGAGGTTTGTTGCTCTCAACGAGCAGCCTGCAACAGGTTCAACATTAATCAGTTGGAAACCGCAAAATTCTACAGCATTCAATAGTCACTAAAATTTGGTTCGGGACCAAGGCGTCGGAGTTCAAATCCTCTTTCCCTCGAACCTGATTGTCCACCAAACTCATCGATCCTGCGACAGCCTGCATTAGACAGAAATTATTGCTCTCCTGAGGGACTCATCCGCAGCGCTCTCTTCCATGCATTGACAGTTTCTCGCGTCTACATACACTTAAGGTGTAAGCCATGAGGATGGAAAACGACCCAAACAACAGAAACGGTTTTGCTACTAAAGCCGACTTAACCGCCGCATTTGGCAAGTTCGAACAGAAGCTTGACAAGAAGCTGGATGAACGCCTTTCCGAGCAGGCAAACGTCATTCTGGAAGCCGTCGGCGAGCTTATGGAGAAAAAGCTGGACCAGAAATTCGATCCCGTAATATCTAAGCTAGACGGCATCATGAAGGGCGTCGAGGCGTTCCAACAGGAAAATACTGTCGGTGCAGAACAGCTCCGCCGGCATACAGACCAACTGCAGAAGCACGAGGCCCGCACCTCAAAGCTCGAGACTGCATCAGCATAATTCCGTTACGCTTCTTCACTTGCCGACTCAAGAACATCGCGAATCGAGATTTCGCAGTAAGAGACCGCATGGTGCGGTCTCGTTTTCTTTACGGCGCTCTTTGGAATGAGCTTTGGCAGAAACAGTTTCACTGGATCATGGTGTTCTGTTGCAAGTTCGTGCAGTTGAGTGCGTTTCTACGGGAGTGCCGCCCCTAGCGATGCAGCACATACCAGATTCCGGCAGTTATGAGTGACGCAAAGAGGATCAACGTAGGGCGAATGAGTACCATGATGATTGCGGGGATCACGGCAGATCGAAAAACTTGGAAAACGCCGAGCGGCAGCGTGACGGTAGTGGGATTCGGAAACGCCTTGTTCCACTCTGATTCTTCTTCTGGCCACTTCGCGACTCCTAGGATGCTCTTCACGTCTTTGCGTTGCAGATACTCACGCGTTTTCTTGCGTCCGACCCAATAGTCGTGTTCCCTGAAGCTCCGATTGAAGAATCCCACGAAGGCTGCGAGCCCAGAACCGGCGAGTTCCTTTCGCTCATCGGCGGTGACCGCGACGATCTTCATCTTGTCTCGTTCTTCGAGGTGGGCCGCTGCTTCGAGGGTCGCCAATGCGCTAACGAACGCTTCCGCCGCTTGCAGGTCAGCCGCGTCATGTACTTTCTTGTATTCCACCTTGTACTGCTCGCGGAGGCGAGTTAGGCGATCCTGGTCCTGATTGGGCATGAGCGCGGAGTTGAGATCGCTAGAAGCCCGAAGGAGCGAGCCGACATCCAGATACCCCCGGACCATGAGTTCAGCGAGCTGCGATGCACGCGTGTCCAGAAGCCTGATCCTCTGGTTGACCCCTTCCGCAATGATCCAGTCGTGGAACATGGCCTGTCGCATATAGACACGGGCGAGTTGTTTCAGCTCGCCCCATATCGTGATCTTCTCGGCACGAAGGTCACGGGCCGTGGACCGAACTGCATGCGGAGCGACAAAGACGTACAAGCGGTCCCTCGCGTCGTTGAACGCAGACGCATCCCTGCGGGTCTTGCGCTCATCTATTGCCGACTCGACAAGATCTTTCGCGATCCCCAGCGGCTGGTTCTGAAGCACGCCGCCGTCCGAGAAGGCGAATTCTGCCGCAGGCTGTCCGGCCCAAACGACGTAGCTCCTACCTTCCAGTTGGAGACTCTTGTCGTCGGGAAGGCGCTCTCCGTACTCATCCGCCTGTCGGTCAACGGCCTTGGGACGAAAGGCGAGGGGAAATGCACCGGAACCAACCGCTGCATCACGCATCCTCTCCCACTGAGCGGTGTCCCCCTGCCCATGGACCGTCACTTTGAATGTCATCTGGTCCACGGAATTGGTGTAATTGAAACCGCCGTCATCGTTGCCGACAATCGGAATCATGTAGTCGATCCCGTTGAGGTTGGTGAGCGCCAGGCCAACGCGGAGAGGTTGGGGTACGCCGTCGATTCGCTCGACTGCCTCGTGCGGACCGCTGCCAGGCTCCTGCATGGATTTGACGAGCATTTCCTGACCGATGGAGTTGATCAGGTCAGAAGAAAAGAGGGAATGCCACTTCTTTTCCTTCCATCGCATTCGGACTAATCTCATCAGACTGATACGCTCGACCCAAGCTCTATACAGCACGTTGCTGGTCTCTCCTTCCAGCGCGTCGGCGTCATACATCAGGCGCTGGGAGACCATCGCTGCAGTCATTCCCCCAGCGGATGCCCCTGTGATGACGTCAACATATATTCTCTGGTCTTCAGTCTGTGCGGCTTCGTTGTTCGTGCGGATCGCCCGCATCAGCTCATACAAAACCCCCGCTTCATAGCTTCCGAGCGAGACAGCTCCAGCAATCGTAATCGCCAACCTTTTTGCCATATAGACAGCCGCAATACTCTTAACGAAGGTTGATCCGTGGAAGCAGGGAGATACAATTCAAGGCAGATCGTCAAGCGATTTCCAACCGTCGTCTTTGTTCGCCTTACACTCAGTGCCTGTCGAGCACACTTCTAAATTCAAAACCGGGTGAATCTCCCAGTTGTTGACACGAACAAGGTGGTTCTTGATGAAATGCTCTGAGTCGAACAAGAGCAGCCCGGTTACGCGAACCAAAAGCGCCTTTTGCGGCGTGTCGTTTATGAGGGGCTGAAGTTCCTCCCGCGTAAAATTGGGGTGGGCGAGCCTTACCCGTGGCGTGAATTCTGCGGTCTCCGACTCCAGCTCACGAGAGTGAAATATGGCTTTGTCTTTCGTTGCATCGCCCGACAACGGAAACTTGTCCACTGTTGTTTTTGAGACCAAGACAAGGTGATTGTCCGTTTCTTCTGGAGTGTGCAGGCCGCAGTTGCAGGATTCGCCCCCGAGTTCGGGCTTGGCAACGAGCACGTACGCTGCGACGGTGACCTTCTGCCCCTCTCCCAGTGCGGTCAGCTCTTCGCGACTGCCTCCCTGGGAAAAACTCTCCGGATCATCCAACTTCTTCATCCAGGTTAACGTTCGAAGATTGGGCGTTTGATCGTCCGTGCGAACATTCTTGCGTCGGTTCAGATTCGCGTCGAAATCCTTGCCGCAGCCTTCATCAGGGCAGTCTTTGAGTGTCGCCCTGCAGGGAGGCTTTAGCTTCCTTGTGCCGCTGGCTTGGGAGTTGACTGCTACTGGAATTGCAAGGGCTACGAAGAGAATCGCTATCAAGGCCCGTTTCATGGTGTGAGCCTCCTCTTTGAAAAAATATTGAAGAATGGGGAAGATGCGTTTTATAACACCGATCCGAACCCAAGACAATGAAAAAACGTGCAGTGCCCGTCCATATTTCTTAACCTCGCCACTGTAACGTTGTTGTTCTGATTTGGTAACAAATCAAATTGGTAATAGATGAAGCGAGAGTAGATAGCCTGTTCCGTTCTTGTAACAAATAAATAAAAACGCTGAACCTGCCTACTTCTGTGCTATAAGACCGCATCACGCGTTCGGGTATCCGGAGTGAGTCGATTTGAATACCCCGTTCCTGGGTGGATCATCACGCCCTTCCCTGGATTAGAGTTCGCCGAGTGCGGACTACATTAAGGTGCGCAAGAATGGACCTGGTACGAATAGACGTTCTCTCCATCTTTGATTTGGCGGTGAACACAGACCTCGAAGCTAAGGCCATGGCATCGCGTCTGAGCGCCGAGCACCGGCCTGACTCCCGCATGGCACGACTGCTCGACGACAGCTACGATTGGATTTTCTACGAGGATCAACACGCAGGTTTTGACCTATACGACCTTTCGCACACCAAACGTTCCACAGACACCGTGGGAATCGTCGTTAGGTTCAACCGTGAATCTCATATCGGCACGTGCACAATTTGGAGACAGTATGACGGGCGTTCTGATCCGCTCGAGCACAAAAAGCGATCGTGGGATGACGCGCAAGAGGATGTCGCCTCCTTGCAGGAGTTGTTTCCAGAAGCGCAAATCGAACGCCAGTATCCCTTCGTTGCTCTCGAATTGATATCAGACGACCTGACCGGCATTTGCCGCACGAATAGCGAATACCTCGGGAAAATCTTTACTGGCGACCATGAAGGCGAAAGATCCGAAATCCTACGCTCTTATATTGAAAGAGACCTTAGTCACCGTTCATACGAGGTGCTGCTCATCCGGTGGACAATCAAGAATTCTATGAAAAGTGCTTTCTCCGAGCTATGCAGGTTTTCGAACATTGCATTCTAGCGCGAGCCACATTACGCAGCATCAAAGAAAGAGCGCGTTCGTTAATGCAACGTCTGTCACGGCAGCTTTTCATTCTAACGTTGCGGACCTGGACAGAGGAGCACCGCATCGAGACGTGGTTTGCCGCGGCGGAGCAAATCTTTGCGGCGAGCCCGAAGGTTCAGTCGGTGGAGGCCGATCGGCTAGTCTCTAGTGCAGGCATTGAGTTTGGCATCCCCAAAGCCGTCCTCGCTGCCAAGGCGCAGGTCCGCATAACTTTCAGCTGGGCTACGCAGAGTTTCTAAACGGACTATCTTATAGTCGCTCCACTATGTCTCTTGACTTCGCCGCAGTCAGAGAGCACAATTTTCGGCGACTCCTGCCTGTAAAAAGACGTGTCCGCATAGAAAGGCGTTCAGCACTTGAAAGGGCATTTGCAGCCCATGTCGTGCTACCCGGCGAGTTGCAAAACCGGCTCGAAAGGACACTTATGGCTAAAAGAAATGAAAATGAATCATCCAAGTGGAAATTCCTAGATGCCATTGTCGGGGGATTGAAAAAAGAACCCGCATACCTACTCATTTTTGCAATCTGCGCGCTTCTCTTCCTGTTCGGTCTTGTTGCTGGAATTGATGCCGCCGTTGAGCGACATCCGGAACGGCTATACGTTTCCTCGGCGTGCTTCGTCGCAGGCTTGGTTGCTGCGGTCATAGTGATATTCAAAGTGCAAGCGCCCAATCCAACTGTTTCCATCCCCTTACCCGACTCGACAAGCGCGGTACTTGCATCGACTGGCAATCAGAGATTCGACGACATCTTGAATGCAATCCAAAAGGGCATTAAGAAGGCTCTTACTTTCAACAACGAGAGTTTTGTGGGAGCGCTCCTTGAGGAGTGCGGTACGTTTAGAGCTCAAGTCGCGGACTGGTCGAATGGCCAAGTTCAAACTCACGGACAGTACAATCAGCTATTGCTGCGGTTTTACGAGCACGCTGAGAGCACAGTCTTCTCAACGAGCATTCCTGATTATTTGTCAACGTGGATGGGGCCGTTTGGAGAACAGCTGATGGACGCCCATCGAAAAAGCCACGCTGTGACTACGCGAGTTTTTGTCTTCAATAACAGAAAAGAAATTTCTCAGGACGCCCTGAGTGTAATGGCAAGCCAGGCCAAGTCAGGCGTTAACGTACGCCTATTCTTCGACGACGACAATAGGGGTTTTCGGTTTCCTCCAGACATCAGTCGGGATTTCACTGTTATCGACGATGGAGAAGCAATCGGAATAACGTTGTCGTTCGGCGGAGATAACCTCGCCGCAATGTGGTATATCCAAGACACAAACCGTCGCCAGCGCTTTTTGAGAATACGTAATTCGCTTATCGAGGGCAGTATTGCGTTCTCTGCATTCGAAAACAGTTTGGCGAAGGGAGCATGAACGGTTCATGCAGCTCGGTACGCAAATTGTCCCGGTAGCAGTTCCGGATCACTGCACAATCTGGGAAGCGATCGATGCACTGCTCAAGTCGCAACAGGTTTCAGGCACAGTTCTGCGATGGGGCCTGGTAAGTTTAACGGGCCACGAGGCTCTAATCGAAATTGCCACGGCTTCCGGTGATTCAGCGGAGCCCCCAAAACCTAAAATCGAATCTGGGCAATCTGGTGCCAACGGAGTCATCGTGTCGCTCGTCATTCCGACAGGCGTTGGAGCGGATATCGGCGGCTTCATTGGAGACGCCGGCCCGGTGGCGAAGGCGCTCGGAGCCGTTGCAGACTTAGTGATTGTGCACCCGAACGTGGTGAATGCAGCAGACTTCTACGCCGGTAGCGAACGAACCGTCTGCGTTGACGGGTTCACATTGGATGAATTTTTCAAGGGGAAAACTCAAATTGCCCGCCCTCATCACGCGAGGATCGGCGTGGTTATTGACCGTTTGGAAGCACAGCTTCGATCGCGGATAATTAACGCGATTAACGGGCTTCGTGCAGTGGCCGGGGTTGATGTCATTGGATATGTAGAGTGCGAAGAGAAGATTCAATCCTGGATATCGCGGTCGAAATTTGGGCATTATACAGGTCAAGTGGAAAACGCTGACGTCTTGTTTCACGCCGCACAGCGTCTTCAAGAAGAAGGAGCTAATGCGCTAGCAGTCGTAACTGCCATCGCAGGAATTCCAAAGGAGGAAGTGAATCGCCACTACATGGGAAACGGACCTAACCCGGTGGGGAGCGTGGAGGCGCTCATTTCTAGGTTTATAACATGGAAAACTGGATTACCATGTGCACACGCTCCTGCATTTGTGGAGGGATTGGGCGACTCCTCAGCGATCGTTGATTCCCGTGCCGCTTCTGAAGTCGCGTCAGGGAGCGGCCTACCGTGCTTGCTGTTCGGTCTGAGCCAGGCGGCACAGGTTGTCCAGCATGGTGGTATAGGCGTCCGCGACCTATGTGCCATTATTGTCCCATTTGACTGCGCTGGTGGATTGCCTGCGCGGGCTGCGCATCAATTCCGTGTGCCACTTCTGGCTGTCAAGGCTAACAAATGCATAATAGGAGCGGCAGCCAACCGGTTGAATGTAGGAACAACGGTGGCGTTGGAGAACTATGCTGAGGTGATCGCATTCTTAGCATGCCGAAGGGCTGGCGTGAGCTGGGAGAGCATACGAAGGCCTCTGGAACTCTCGAAACCAATAACGGCTTTTCCCCACGTGCTCAGTCGGGGCGCCTGAATACTAGCCATAACAGCGTTTTTGCAGTGCATGAGCCGTAGATCTTTTCAGGAATCCAAGGTCACAAATTCTGTATCGCTGGGTCGCGAGCTTTTTTGCGAATTTAGGGTCTCGAATTTGCGTGTGATTGGTGAGGAAAAGCTGCGCAGGCACGCGGTTTTCGGAAGGCTTTGGGTCACGGACTTGGGACAAACTATCCTCGAACTCTACGTCGAGGATTTTTTTGCGTGCCATCGAAGCTTGCGGAGTTTGCTTTTCACCCACGGCCACGCCTTGTGAAGATCAATTCCGAAGCCCCACAAAGCCGGCCTGAGTAGGAACGGATGCTCTGGCGTTGCGTGTCTCATCCCCTGCTCTATGATCATCTTGTGCTCGACCTCCATCTGCCTTCGCATTCTGGGTGTGAGCTCAAGCTTGGTCCGCAGGAACATCGGGCCTTTTTCGACGACTTGACGCTCCCATTCAAAGGTATAACTGTCTCGGGGAACGATTCTGACGTAATCGCGCTGAAACTTGGGATGCCTGTAATAGAAGAACTCCGTTTCGTTCAGGAGAATCTGGTCGCAGTCCCGCCCTCGTGCGATCCACGCCTCAACAGGCCTACCCTTTTCGTGGAAGTAATAGAACGCCCGCTCCGGAAAATCAAATAACAACGACAGAAGCTGGTGAAGCGCATTCTCATCCGCAATGTCATTCTCCTCAATGACATAGAATGCCGACTTCTTCACCATGCTCAGGGTTATATCAGGAAAGACAGGTAAATCTCTCGCGCCCGAACCAGCACAGTTGGGCCGATCCGGCGAACCGGAGTTCTGAGATGTGTTCACTTTTCACTGATTGTACCCCGAAACTAAGGCCCATCAGTTACAGCACGAGTAGCAAAAAAGACCGCGCGTGGGCGGTCTTAGCAGGTGTGGTGCTGATTGGGATTCCGCTGGTGCGAAGAAGAACGCTTACATAGGCTGAGAGTCGGCTTTTAGGGGAGGGTTGGGTCTACTCGTTGCGTCTGCAGCGCTTTCAGCGCTGCGATAAAGCTTTTCTTTTCTGTCAGGGCTTTAGCCCCTGAGGTCTCCCGCTGCCGTTTTTCAGCAAACTGTTCAGCCCGATCCGGCGTTTTATAACTAGCCCTCTAACGACCGCGCTTTAACGCCGCGTAAGCCGCAGGATTGGATCCTAAGCCGGCTTCAGCCGGACACGCAGCAACTCGGTCCGCAGCACGCCGTGGCCGGCTTCACCGCCCTCACAAACGCGCTCATGAACTTGCCGTCCACTTGCGGCGCGATTGCCTCCACATCAACGCCTGCAGATGCGAGGAATTCCCGCGCATCTTCCACCCGATAAATTCGCGTCGGCTCCATCGAGATCTGCTCGAATCCCGCAGCCGCCAGCTTAGCAAGATAATCATTCTCATCCAGCGCACCGGCCACGCAGCCCACCCACAACATCACGCTCTTCCTAATCGCATCGTTGATTTCGCCGCGAGTGACTACATCCGACACCGCCAACCGTCCACCCGGTTTCAGTACGCGAAACGCCTCCCGCAGGACACTGCTCCACGGAATTGTCTGGCAGCGGAATGTACTCAATTTCGCCTTTGAGGAATTCGACATTCTCCGCTCCCGCCTTGCGCTTGTTTTCGCGGGCCAGCGCAAGCATTTCGTCCGTCATGTCGAGCCCGTAAGCTTTCCCGGTCGGTCCGACCCTTTTCGCGGACAACAGAACATCAATGCCGCCGCCCGAGCCGAGATCCAACACAACTTCGCCAGGATTCAATTGCGCCAGGGCCGTCGGATTTCCGCAGCCCAGCGACGCCAAAACCGCTTCTTCGGGCAGCAACGTGGTTTGCGCAACATCATAAAGATTCGACGTAATCGGATCGCAACTCAAACTGCTCGCCGCAGTCGCGCCACAGCAAGAGCTTCCGCCCGATTTCACGCGTAGCGCCGCCTGCCCATACTTCTCTCTCACGATTTCCTTGACCGTTGTTTCCATGATCTGTCCTCTCTGTTGATCTGCCGTCTCCCTCCGATAACCCCGAACCAATCGAGCACAGCGCCCACACGTACTCGTTTGCAGCATCGGTCCCGCTGATACCGTCCAAGCCGAAAATTGCCACCGGCCGCGTGGGGACAGCCGCCCTCGGCTGTCCGGTCGAGCTTCGCTCGACAAACTCGTAAACCTCCATTGCAACTGCTCTCCTATGTACCGATCTGCACAATTTCCCAATTTGCCAGTTCCATATCTATTGTTCCAACATTCTCATTTATCATCTATCGTTGCGAGATTCTCACCTATCGCGTGCGCAATGAATTCTTCGCGCCTTAAGAGTCTGTTCATCGACTTGCAGCCCCGCCAGCCGCGCAGCGGCGAAATATCAGCGCAGAGCCCGCCGTGAGCGTAGTCGAAGGGGCGTAAGCCCTGAAATAGGCCAGCGAAGCGATTCAAGCGAGCTTCAGCCTCGACCGGCGAAACCTAACATCCGATCTGCACAATTTCCTCGGCCTTGACCGCCTGATTTCTCGTGCAGCACTCCGCATAAAGAAACCCGAGCAACTCCTGCAGCGCGCCAGTATTCGCCGTGTACCGCAAAAACGTACTCTCGCGACGAACATTCACGAGATCCTCATTCCGCAGCTTGTCGAGATGGTGCGAAAGCGTCGAGCCTGGAATTCCAAGCTCTGCCTGAATTTCGTTTACCACCAACCCATCCGGATGCGCCTTGAGGAGCAGCTGCATGATGCGAAGTCGCGCCTCGGTCCCCATTGCGGAGAACATGTCCGCGTATTTGACGATCTGATCCTGACCTTCCATGATTCTATAATTGCAGAAATATCGTTAATAATCAAGTGCTTTTACTCTAAACTGCACTCTTGCCGATAACAATTCCCCCTTAAGGCTAGCAGGTGTTTGTAGATTCACTATCGACTCCGGCCTTTATCGATATAATTGGCGCGGCTATCCCACCTATTTCTTATCTTGATTCACATGCGTATCTTGATTCCCTTCGTCAAATCCGCTGGTTCGCGCATGCTTAAGCTAGAATTGCCAATCTCAAAATGACTTTGCGCGAAGATCAAATTGCCGAGCTGCTCCATCCCTTCTTGGAGAGATCCGCGCTTTCGATTGCTCAGCTAGAACGTCTGCGGGCCTATCTCGACCTGCTGCTGAAATGGAATGCGAAAATAAATTTGACCGCGGTTCGCAATCCAGAAGAAATTGTGACCCGCCACTTCGGCGAGTCGCTGTTTGTAGCCGGAAAGCTCTTTCTAGAGCCGAAGGTTGAAAGCGTAATCGACATTGGATCTGGCGCGGGGTTTCCTGGAATTCCCCTCAAGATTTGGAACGGGGCCGCGGATTTGATCTTGATAGAATCTAATCAGAAGAAGGCAGTCTTTCTGCGCGAAGTCGTGAGAACGCTCGGGCTCGACCATGTTTCGGTGGAAACCGGCAGGGCCGAAAAGGCGACCGTCCGAGCCGAGCTCGTTACGCTGCGGGCAGTGGAACGCTTCGACCAAATTCTTCCGACCGCGCACGGCCTGCTTGAGCCTAGCGGACGACTGGCGCTCCTCATCGGCGAATCTCAGGCTAAAACTGCGAAAAATGCTCTGCCAGATGTTCATTGGCAGCCCCCAGTTCCAATTCCGCTTTCGCAGAACAGAACTCTGCTGGTTGGAGCTCGGTAAGGCCGTCTTTGGCCGGGAGAGTGTTCCACGTGGAACAGTTTTCCGTCGCCCAAAATCGGTACGAACTCAGAAATCGCGATCTCCGTTGTAAGTTCCAAATTGTTCCACGTGGAACATTTTTCGAACCCTCGCGTGGAAAATGCGGTCAAATTCTTCCGCAACTTGGCTTGATCCAACAAGATAGAATTCTTTAGTGCCTGCACTCGAATCCGGCATTGCCAATTGCCAGTTTCGGAACTATGCTGGGCTTCAAGTCTCTGGTTCTCCAAACAATTCTAATGGCCCGCATTATCGCTGTCGCCAATCAAAAAGGTGGCGTCGGGAAAACTACGACTGCCATCAACCTTGCGGCCTCCTTCGCCGCGGCCAAGCTCAACACGCTCCTGGTGGATTGCGATCCTCAGTCGAACGCAACCAGCGGTTTGGGGCTATCCAAAGATCCCGAACGAAACAGCACCTACAAAATGCTGGTCGGCGAATGTGACGGGCTTGCGGCGTTGCAGAAAACTGAGCTCGAGCATCTTTTTCTGCTGCCGGCGCACAAGAACCTGGTCGGAATCAACTTTGAATTGATCGATGCCGAAAATCGGGAATTTCGGCTTCGTGACGCAATCGCGCCGCTGCGGGAGAAGTTCAACTTCATCATTATTGATTGTCCGCCGGCGCTCGATCTTCTGACTTTGAACTCTCTGGTCGGGGCAGATTCGGTTCTGATCACGATGCAGGCCGAATATTTTGCGCTCGAAGGAATCTCGGAGCTGCTCGACACGATTGAGCGCATTCGCGGCGCTTTCAATCCCGCGTTAGAAATCGAGGGCGTGCTTTTGACGATGTTCGACGACCGCACGAACTTGTCGCAGCAAGTCACGGCTGAACTCAAGCGATTCTTCGGCGAGAGAGTTTTCGCAACGACGATCCCAAGGAATGTGCGTCTCGCCGAAGCCCCGAGTCATGGCAAGCCGGTGCTGCTTTACGATCCGAAATCGCGCGGCGCCGAAAGCTACGTTCAGCTCGCGAAGGAAGTGATCGCGAAGCATGTGCCGGGATTTGTGGCGTTTCCTGAGCCAGTGGAGGAAGAAGTGGCGGTGGCCGCAGCTTCTGCTGGAGAAGAAAAGCAGGTCGTGAATGGTCCGCGTTGGCGGCGTTGGCGCGAGCGGAACAAACTGATCACGATGGATCTGAAGTAGAGCAGGCTTTAGGCCTCAGGCTTCAGGATGTTTGGGTAAAAACTTTCTCTGCGAGCTCTGCGCTCTCTGCGGTTAAAAGCTCTTAAACTGCGAAGATCGCGAAGAAAAGCCGCAAGGTTCGCAAAGAAGCAAATTCTCATAGATATTGCTTATGACTAAACAATATCTTATAGCATAAAATCAGGAGATCCGCATGAGCGCAGTTGAGGAACATAAGCCGGTAGAGAAGCGTCGCGCACTTGGACGAGGCCTGGATTCGCTGCTTCCCGCCGGGCCGCGGGTGGTTCCGGCTGTGTCGGTTGCATCAGCAGGGCCGGTTGCGATTCCGGCTCCTGCGGTCGTGCCGCCACAAGCGCCTCCGGTACCCGGCGAGATTGCGGAGATCAATGCCGCTCGGGAAAAATCCGATACCCATGGGCACGCCACTGGCGGGACCACGGCCACAGCAACGCGGGCGGGGGCGCCCGCGCCACACACTCAAGCTCGGACAGGAATGTCCGAGCCACATGGACAAGGGATCTTCGAAATTCCGCTTGATCTGATTGGCGAAAACCCTTATCAGACGCGGCGTACCTTCGATGCGGCGGCGCTGAACGAACTGGCGGAGTCCATCAAGGAAAGCGGGTTGGCGCAGCCGGTGGTCGTGCGTCCTGGCGAGAACGGGCGCTACGTACTTGTGCTTGGAGAACGCCGATGCCGCGCCTCGAAGCTGGCGGGGAAGACAACGGTGTCCGCAATCGTGCGCCGCCTGGGCGACGAGCAAGCCGCCGAGATGACGATTGTCGAAAATCTGCAGCGCCAGGACCTGAACTGCCTGGAGCAGGCACAAGCATTCGCGCGGCTGAGCCGCGAATTCAATCTGACGCAGGAACAAATCGGCAAGCGCACGGGAAGTTCGCGCGAGTCTGTAGCGAATTACATGCGCCTGCTCAAGTTGCCGAAGGGCGTGCTCAATCTTGTGGGCGAAGGCAAGTTGGGATTCAGCGAAGCGCGCGTGCTGCTGGAGGCGCTGCCGTATCTCGACGAAGCCGGAATCGAGCAGATGGCGCGAGACGCGATCCAGTACGAATGGACCGTGAAGGAACTACAAGGACGACTGAGCGCTTTGCGAGATTTTGGAGCACCGGGCGCGACGAAAGAGCCGCCTGCGCCAAAGCCGGTTGACCCCAACGTCAAGGCTGCCGAGAGCGAACTGCAGCGGCTCTTAGGCATGCGCGTCCGCATCACCGACCGCAAAGGCAAGGGAACGATCGTGATTCAGTACCAGACCGTTGAGGATTTCGACCGCCTGCTCGACGTGCTGCGGGAACGGTAGTGGTGAGCGCCCGGAATCAAGTGGGGCAAGAATCAGAAGAGTAAAAAGTGGGAAGAAGACGTCGGATTATCAGTGCCCGTGTGGGTCGGACACTCTTGTCCGACAAGGTTCCCACTCTGCTGTCAAAGAATTGGGCATTGCACCCCTCGCGCTACCACTCTCTTCTATAGCTTCGTTGTAAACTGCCCTTTCCGCGATGTCGCTTGCCCTAAAGCCGAACCACGCCTCCGTCAAGGCGTACTACGAAACCCTGCATGAGCACGGCCAGCTGCATTTCGATCACGAAGGTGCAGTCCGCCGCGCATTCGGCGATCTTCTTGCCACGTCCGGAAGCCGGACCAAACCGCCCCTAACGCTGGTAACCGAGTATCCGATTGATCGAGTCAGAATAAGGATCGACGGCGCCCTCATTTCGCCTGACAACCTAGTCCACGGCCTGTGGGAGGCAAAGGACGAGGACGACGACCTCCCCAAAGAAGCCAAACAGAAGCTGGACAAAGGCTATCCCGCCGACAACATCCTTTTTCAGTCGCCCAAGCGCATCATTCTCTATCAGTCCCGCGTTCGCGTCCGTGATGAGGGCATCTCGAAACCGGAAGCGCTCGTTGATGTCGTCAATCAATTCTTCAATTACAAAGCTCCCCACATTAAAGAATGGGAGGACGCGGTCGAAGAATTTCTCGGTGCGCATCCCCGAGCTGGCCGGCGCCGTCAAGACGACCATAGAGAACGAAGGAAAGCGCAATCCGTCCCGCAGTACGGCCGAATAACGAAGTTGTCTTGGTCGGGTTTGGCATGGTTTCCTCCTTAGCTGTTGGAGAGTTGAACACCCGAGAGGGAAAGCGCGGGGGAATTTTCGCGCCCTTTTCTTGCAACTTACGCCCGATCGCGAGTTCGTTCAACGCCCAATAGTGGTGCAAGATCTTCGACACCAACGCGGACGAAGTTGCGAAGGCGCATTCGCACTCGTGCCATGCATCTCGCGCGCCAGATTGCGCTCCCCAGGCACCTCAGATTTTCTTTCAGAACCACAGTAGTCACTTGCAGTCTCGGGTTTCTGTGCAAAAGTGAGGGGCGTTATGTCTGGGGGAGGGAGCCGTCCTCTCAGCGTCCAAAGCTCGTCTTTGGATTTGGAGGCCGGCTCCCTTTTAACGAGCTGGCCTACGCTCGACTCTAGGCCTTCGGTGGGAATGCGATGCCCCAGAAGTTCTCCACGCGGCTCGCGTCGCTCTCGACAAACTCAATGCCGTAGGTGCGGAATCTCTCGATCGCTCCGACCTGTGCGACGACGCGCGCGTTAGCCTGAGTGCCGCGCATGTTTCGCACGACCACGCTTGATCCAACTGACAGTTCTCGGTCTAACTGAATGGCGGCCCCGTGCCGATTCAGGTTGGTGGCCTTCGCTGCTGTGTTTTTGAAGTCGGATTTCTGGTGGTCCTGGCCAGAGAGCCGTATGGGAGTGCTCAGGCCGATGCGAGTGCTGCGGCGTTTCAGAATGCCCCGGTTCGATTGAAGGTCTTGCTTGATTGGAAAAAGTTACGGGATTCGCCTGCGGGTCGCAATGTACGGTCGTCACAGTGGTTTGGTTACCGTCGCCCAAATGGGATCAATGCATATTTCGGGCGGGTTGGTCGGACAGGAGTGTCCGAGCCATACATGCAGAATCAAGGTCAAATCGTCGGACAAGAGTGTCCGACCCACACGAGCAGTGTTGCACCAAAAGCTGGCAGTTCTTGACCTCATCTTGTACAATAAACGTGCGTTTGATTTAGCGGTACCCTGCAACAAGCAATCCCGCATTTGCGTGACCTGCCTGCAGAACGTTCCAGCGAAAACTCAGCGCGATTTCAACATAAAGGAACATAGCAATACCATGGAACAAGGAACAGTAAAGTGGTTTAACGACGCCAAGGGTTATGGGTTTATCAGCCGCCAGAACGGCGAGGACGTATTCGTACACTTCTCGGCCATTCAATCGG
>WNFY01005344.1_pt1 | contig 17532 bp, 15 predicted proteins | sample 5400091 | NCBI WGS metagenome assembly WNFY01 (sample SAMN13153364, study PRJNA577476) | soil metagenome | isolation source: 60 cm soil or saprolite under grassland replicate 1 | place: USA:California | collected 2016-06-15
CCAGTCGCAATAAACGCGGCGAAGGTATGTTTTGTAATTGGCGCGTCAGCCCCACCCGCGATCGCCAATTCCGCCGCGCCCGATCGAAGCATGTCCGCGGCCAGCGCGACCGCGTCCAACCCGGATGGGCAAGCAGAAGAAACTGTTGCGGCGTGGGCGCGTACACCAATTCTATCAGCGATGGCATTCGCAGCCGCTTGAGGCGTCAAAGCGCCAACTGCCGTTGGAGACATGCCATTCGCTCCCCGGCGATCGAAATCACTGATCGATCGTTCGATAATGTCCATCGCGCTCGTACTTACTCCCACAACAATAGGTGTCGGACTGGGCAAGTCTGATTCGCTAATTTCGAGACCCGCATCTTCGAGCGCCATCATGGTCGCGGCGTAGGCGAACTGAGTGTGACGCGCCATCCGTTTCGGTTTCAACTCCGGCTCGATATAATCGTGCGGATCAAAATTTTTTACTTCACCGGCAATCCGGCTTTTTAGCTCGCTCGCGTCAAATAACGTGATTGGGCCGATCCCGCTCCGGCCGTTGATGAGCGATTCCCAGAATTCGTCGTTGCCGATCCCATTCGGCGCCAGAATTCCCATCCCGGTGATGACGACGCGGTTTCGTTTCATTTTCTTTGGCGCCCCAGCGCACGCAAGCGCCTCGGATAGAAAGTTCGAGCGTTCGCCGCCGCGAAGTCTATGGGACTGGCGGTTAACTGATTGTCGATCTTGTCGGGCACGAACGAATCACCCGGCATTCTAAGCGCTACATTAACTCCAGTCATTATATTTTTTGCGTCCTAAACAGATCACTTATTCACCAAGGCTAGGAACTTATTCACAAGTTGCACCTTGCGTGCCACTAATTTCTGCTTCACCGTTCCCACGGCTGAGCTAGATGAATTTGCGCCTAGTTTTTTTGTTTCTCTATCCCGTCCGCGGCATGCCCCTAGCTTCAATTGCCGCTGACGCCCTATGACCGCCGCGACCGAACTCCCCCAAATCCTTGTTATTGATGATGAAATGGGACCGCGCGAAAGCTTGCGCATGCTCCTGAAACCAAATTATCAGGTGCACACAGCCGATTGCGTCGAGGCCGGCCTCAAACTCCTGAAAGAGAAACAACCGGACACGATTGTCATGGACATTCGGATGCCGGGAATGAACGGGATCGAGGGTCTACGTCAAATCCGCGAGATCGATCCAAATCTCTCAGTCATCATGCTCACCGGTTTTGGCGCGCTCGACACGGCGAAGGAAGCTGTGCGACTCGGCGCCAACGATTACATCAGCAAGCCGTTTGATGCTCATGAAATGCAGCAGGTCATTGATCGCAATGTCGAACGTACGCGCGCGCATCGGACCAGCGAAAATGCGGCCGCCGAGATTAAAGAATTAAACAATCGTTTGCTTCAGCAACTGGCGCAAAAAGAGCGGCTGGCCGCGCTCGGCCAGGCGTCCGCGGAATTTGTTCACGATCTCGGCAATCCTCTCACTATCGTTTGGGGATATGTCCAACTGCTCGCGCGGCGTCTCGAAAAATCTGAAGAGGATGAGAGCGCCAGCTCGGTCAAGGAATTAAAAATCATCGAGCAACATGTGCGTACCTGTCGTGAATTGCTTACGATGTGGCAGAGTTACGGCAACGTCGAAGCTTCGCCGCCCAAACAAGTTTCAGTTTCCAGTATTCTTGGCGAAGTCCTGAAAGGAATTGCGCCAATGGCGATCGAAAGTGGCGTCGAGCTCAACGTCACTATCTGCCAGGACCCCTGCACTCTGTTAGGTGACGCTGTGCAAATCAGTCGCGCCATTCAGAACGTGGTCGTCAATGCGGTGCAAGCTTCCGCCGACAAGAAAGGAAAGGTCACGGTTGTCTGCGCGCAAAAAGATTTCTATGTCGATCTTCGCATCGAAGACACGGGGGCTGGGATTCAACCGACGCAACTCCCTAGAATCTTCGATCCCTATTTCACAACCAAGCAGGCCAAGAGCGGCACCGGTTTAGGCCTCTATATCACCAAAAAAGTTGTCGAAGACCATAACGGCTCAATCAAAGTAGACAGCACCCCCGGCGTAGGCACGGTTTTCACGATTCGTCTCCCGCTCTCGGCAAGTTAAAATAGTCGGCTGATTCGCAACTGCCGCAGTCGGCTTTCCCGCGCGGTTTCACTTGTCAGTTCCCCCGCGTTTGGTTTTGCTGAACGCGTGCCCTATCGCGTCGCGCCAATTTTTTTGATTCGTTTAGCTGGCGCGCCTTTCGACACGGTCGAACGTTTGGCCACTCCGCTCACCGCCGGCACCGCTCGCGGCCTGGCCATTAGGCAAAAGAAAATCGAGCCGGGCGATGAGAAGGGCTTGGCGGCAGCCCTTCAGCGCGAGCTCGACGCCGCTCGAAAATCATTGCTCGGTTCCGCGCGCTCGATTTTGCCGCGCTATTTGATCTTTGGTGCGGAAGGAATGCGCGACCGCATTTCCTCTTTGTTAGAAATCAATCCGGATGCTCCGCTTCCAGCGCGCAACTCGCGCAGCCGCGAACGCGAGCGTCACCTCGTGCTTTATCTACAACGCGTTGCCGCGAAAAACGACACCTTCAGCGAGTTCGGACCTTCCGGCTGGGGCAAAATCGGCAAAAACGTTTCCGGAGTCGGATTGAAGCCGCAACCGGGTATCGCAAAACGGGAGGCGTTTCTGGAACGATGGACTGCTCATGCCATCGCGGCAGCGATTAACGGTGATCCCGAGAACTCGAATCCAAAACTGGCAGTGCCCGCGCTGGAACCGCACGCCGTGGAGATTTTGCTCGAGGACGTGAAAAATTGGCTTCCAAGTCCGGCACGCGACAAGTGGTTGTCGATCTTACAGGCATTAATCGAGTTCCCGCAGAAATTTCTCGCGACGACCGACACACAAGATCGACAATCGATCTTGGATGAAGCGCAAAACTCTTTGCAATCAATCGGCGCCGAACCAAAGCATGCCGACCGTTTTCTCTACGCCGCGAACAATCCCATCGGCGAAGAATGTTTTCGCGAATGTCATTTCGAAATTAACGAAGGTTTGATCGATGAGGTGACGGTTCAGGCCGAACCATGGATCGATCTCTGGCGCGACAGTTACGCGTTCATTGCTTCGCGCGTTAGTGCCGGTTTGCGCGGCATCATGGAAAAAGCGGGCGCGAAAAGTGGAGTGATGGCGCTGCCTACGTTTTTACAAGCATGCGAAACGGCGAAACTGCCGCTGACCGGGCCAGGCCTGGTCGCGCTCGCGGTCATGGCGTTTCAAGAAGTGAAAGCTGCCTTTCGGAAACGCTTGCAGCCACATGTCGATCTTAGCGAATACGAACTCACGGCCGAGGAGTGCCATGTCGTGCGCGACAATTTCGATTATCCAAAATTCGATGAATACACTTACCCGTCAGCCGATCTGCAATTGGCCGCGACTTCAACTGAAGCGATCGAGCGCGGCGATTATCAATGGATCGTGGCCGAGCTTCATCCGCCCATCGCAATGCTCCATCATTGCATGTTCTGGAGTTGTCCCGATAAAGAAGCGCTCAATCGCGCGTTAACGAGCAAGATCTTCGGTCGTCCGAACTTTCACTTCGGTTTTTTCGCAGCCGATTTCACTGCTCATACCACCGTGCGTTTGTTCGATGCGATCCCGGGGCCTTCAAACTTCATCGCGCCGCAACGAGCGCATCCAAAGTGGAAAAAATTTTCGCCGATGGACGCCGAAGTTTATATTAATGAAACAACCGGCGACGTTTGCGTCCGCAAGATCGACAATCATGAACATCTCGGATCGTTTGCGCGTGCGTGGGTGATTCCGCTGGGATTTCATCCGTTTCAATTTGGAATGGCTCCACACACACCTCGTTTGCGTTGCGGGAAGGTGATTGTGCAACGTCGCAGCTGGACAGTGAAAGCCGACGAATTGATTCCCGGCAATTACACCGGCGTCTCAAGTCATTTGGTTCTCGCTGTTGAAAAATTGCGGGCAGACAAAGATCTCCCCCGCTTTGTTTATATTCGTCCGACCGAACAAGCGCTGCGTCGCAGCGGCGCGGAAGGTCGGGATAAAGACACCAAACCGGTCTTTGTCGATCTTGAGAGCTATTTGTTTCTGGAAGTTTTCCACCGCTGGCTCACTAAAGCGGGCGAAATCGAGGTAACGGAAATGTTGCCTGACCCTCAACATTTGTTTTGGAAAGAATCGGATGGTCGCCACAGTTTCGAGCTGCGCACATTAATTGTCCCGCGTTCATGAAAATTGTCGCGATCGCAAACCAAAAAGGTGGAGTGGGAAAGACAACGACTGCGGTCAATCTCGGCGTCGCTTTGGCAGAAAAAAAACTGCGCGTCCTCTTAATTGATCTCGATCCTCAAGCGAACGCAACCAGCGCACTCGGAATGGAGGAAGTGGAAGGCGAGAGCATATATGAATCGGTGCTTGGCGGTGCGTCCATTGCCAACAAAATATTGCCGACGCGCATCGACAATTTATTTATCATTCCGGCCAATCTCGATCTTGCCGGCGTCGAAGTTGAAATTGCCCGGATGCCGGACCATCTCACCCGCCTGGCCAGGACGTTGTCGACCTTTCGTTCGGATGAAACATTTCATCTCGTCCTTTTGGATTGTCCGCCGTCGTTAGGCATTCTCATGACGAACGCGCTGGCCGCAGCCGACGAGATCCTGACGCCAATTCAGTGCGAGTATTTTGCGCTCGAAGGGTTGGTCAAAATCGTGCGCGTGGTCGAGCAAGTGCGCGATTCAGGCGCGAACGATCAGGTCGAGATCGGCGGCATTGTCATGACCATGTTCGACAGTCGGACGAATTTGAGCGAACAAGTCGTAAACGAAGTGCGGCAGCATTTCGGCGAGCGCGTTTATAGAACGGTTATTCCTCGGACCGTGCGCTTAAGTGAAGCGCCGAGCTTCGGAAAATCGATTCTGGAGTACGACCCGAGCGGAGCCGGCGCCGCTGCTTACCGCGCTCTCGCGCGCGAATTCGTCAAGCGGCACTCCCTTTTCCCAATTGCGCGCGAGACAGAGAGAACACATTCGTTGGAAAGCCTCGAAAAGTAGTTTGCTTCTCGAGCATCACGCCTTAGCTGCTTCGGTGATGAGACCCTGGTTCCAATAATCGGGGTGCAGCCGGTAACCGATTTCGATTTCATTGGTTTCGTCGACAATCTGGTGAAAGAAACCGCAGTACCCGACCAACTTGCCGCTGCTTCGAATGACAGCTGCGAACTGAGACGGTAGACCGGCGCGATTCCAAGAAAGAATTTTATCTAGCACGGCCTGCGTTTGTTCGCGCGTGTAAACCCCGAGCGAGAAACGCATGAAGTGTTGATTGGCCATCAATCGGGATAGAAGATCGACATCGTTTTGGCGGAATGGCCGCAAAGTTAAGCGTGAAGTTTCGAGAACCGCCATCGGGACGAGTAAAGACGAATCGGGCGTGAGTTGCGATTTATTAAGGGGAGATGCCGACGAAAACCGAAGAATACGCCCGACCGGCGACGCCGCCAGATTCATCAAGCCTAACAGCTGTGCGTGAGGCCGCGGAGGATTGCACTGCTTGTCATTTGTACAAGCGCGCGACGCAGACCGTTTTTGGCGAAGGACCAAAGAAGGCGCCGATCATGTTAATCGGGGAGCAACCCGGCGATTATGAAGACGTGGCGGGAAAACCTTTTGTCGGACCGGCGGGAAAAATCATGGATCGCGCTCTCGAAGAAGCGGGAATCGATCGCAAAAAAGTTTACGTCACCAATGCGGTGAAACATTTCAAATGGGAACCGCGCGGCAAACGCCGCATCCATCAGAAACCAAACTCGCGGGAGGTTGCGGCTTGCCGTCCCTGGCTCGAAGCGGAGTTGCGACTCGTTAGGCCGAAGTTGCTTGTCGTTCTCGGCTCGACCGCTGGTCAGGCGATCTTCGGGCCATCATTTCGAGTGACGCGCGAACGTGGGAAAGTTCTTTCTTCAAAGTTCGCCCCCAAAGCCGTGGCCACGGTCCATCCTTCGTCGCTGTTGCGGCAGCCAGATGAAGAATCGCGCCGTCGTGAATATAAAAACTTTGTCGCCGATCTTCGGGTTGCGGTTAAAGCCGCAGGGGCCGAGTAGGTCTTGCCCATGCCTTAAGACTTCGGTGTCGTCAACGCTTTTGGCGCCGGGCTCGCAGTTTTCTTTTCTGTCGGCCCAAGTTTTACAAATTTTGCAAACCATCCCGTGGAAAGGAATTGGTCGATTCGCCTGCTTACCGGGCGATGTCGATGCCGTGGGCGATGGGGGAGCAGAACTCGATTTCGTCGTCGTCTGTGCAGCAAGTGATAAGGAAAAAACGAGGGGAGCAATAATAGCCGCGGCAATAAGGTAAGTCTTTGATTTCATAGATTTGGGGTGGTGGAATGGAGAATCAGTTGCCGGAATTTGCCAAGCTAAATGTGGAGGTAAGGGGATTCGAACCCCTGACCTTCTCATTGCGAACGAGACGCTCTACCAACTGAGCTATACCCCCGAAATCGGAGAAAGATTATCACGTCGATCGCGATTTTCATCAAGCATTGTCCGGTCGAATTTGGGATACGGTGAGGTCTTGAAGGAAAAAACCTTGGTTTCGGCGATTATTTCCGATACTATTGAGCGACACCGCGTTGAATGATTGCGACGCCAGGAGGTTCCCTTATGAAAAACTACAACTCGGGCAGCAAGCTAATCGTTCTTCTTTTCGCGGTCGCGAATCTTGTCGTCGCGGCTGCGGTCTCGGCTGGTGGTGGTTATGACTACTCACGAAGCGAATTGATGGGCAACAGCGGACTCACAATTTGGCGATCAGCAGATTTCGGCAACAACCTAGGCCTGTGTATCTACATTGATGGAATTCCGATCACGACGCTTTCACGCGGCGAAGGTTATCAAGCCATTGTGCGGCCAGGTCATCATCGCCTGACTGTCACCGACACGCCGTCCCCCTACGGCAAGACCAGGCTGACGAGTCGAACGATTGATTTCGCTCCCGGCCAGAATTATTCGTTTACCGCGCTGTGGGAGGCCGCGTCGATCCTAATTGAAGACGGCGGCTATCAGTATCACGGTTTTTACCGCTAGCCGCGCGGCCGGCGCTCAGCGTCAGTGAAACAAGGTCGCTGGCACGGTTGTCGATCCTGAGCCGATTTCTTTTTCGCTGATCGCAACCTTGGCCGGCGGCGGCGCGATCGCTGGCTGTCCTTTGGATTTGAGCGAATCGTTCAGACTCGGCAAATCTTTCGTCAGCAACTGATCGAATTCCTTGGTCACGTCTTCCAATTCCCGGCGCAACGCGAGGAAAACAATTAAACGTAAATGCATACAAGGTTGAGCCGAAGCGAGGCCGAATAGACTGGTCGCGCCGCATCAATATGCAAAGCATATGCCAAACGCGCGCTGGCGCTGCAAGTTGCTTCTGATCAGTATTTTATTGGCCGGTGCGAAAATTTTCGATTTCGCCAACGTTCCAGGAATGGGATTTCCGTCCTCGCTTTTGGGACGAGTCAGAGACCGCAACCGACGCTGAGCACTTTCTTGGATCCTGACGGTTGATTTTCGTAAACGCTGACTTCGTCGCCTTCGTAGTAGGCGGAACGAATCACGATGTCGATCTTGCCGTCGCCGTTGAGATCGAGCAGAGCCGCGATCTCAAACTTATTCGGCGCAGCATCCGATTTAGCTTCCGGATAAAATTCGCCGTCTACAAGTTCTGTTTTGATTTTGCCCGCAACAACCCGCTCCAGTATCACGAACGAATATGTGTTCGCGCTCGATTCGTCGGGAATCTTGTCCCCATCTTTGTAATGCGTCGCCGAAATGAGAACTTCATCCTGGCCATCACCATCGAGATCAATCTTCGCGATCTGAGTGATGTGGACGATTGGATCGTGCAAACCGTGGTCGCGCAAAAATTCGCGGACAAGATCTACATACTTCTTTTCCTTCGCGTCCAGCGATTGGGGTTTTCGTGGCAACGGATTCCAACCCGCTGAAAACGCGATCGCGCCATTTCGCATCCGCCGCGGATCCAACTTCACAACCGGTTGGTCCGGACACGGCTCGCGTTCGGTGTCCAATTTCACGACCGCAACATTTCCGACCGCGCCGGTCACGCCATAAACCGGCAGCTTCGCTCCTGCTTTCACCGAACTCGTTGCGTCAGTCGGCTCAATCCACTTTCCAGCTTCAACCGCGCCGATCAGATAACCTTGACGCACATCGATAATGGGGAAGGTTTGTGCCGTCGCGCTCCCACAGCAGGCGAAGAGCAATGCGGCGGCGAGTGATTTCGCTTTCAAGAGATCGCGCCGAAGGCGAGACCGAGGCTGTAGGTGACGGCGGCTTCGATTACGCCGACGATTGTCATTTCCAATCCCGACGCCCACCAGGAGCGAATCGTGATCAGTGATTTTAATGCGCCGACGGCGAAATGCGCAATGATGCTAATGACGAAAGCCGCGACGATCGCCGGGATGCCGCTCATGAAGAAAAACGGGATGATCGGAATAAACGCGCCGATGGCGGTGGAGACTGCCGCTGAAAATGCGGAGGTCCATGGTTTCCCGAAGTGTTGTTGCGAAAGTCCGAGCTCGCTCTGCGCCATTGCCTGCACCATTTGGTCCGGCTGCTCGGCCAATCGTTCCGCCATTCTCTGCGCTTCTTCAGCGTTGAATCCCTGCAGCTGGTAGAAGAGCGACATTTCTTCGATCTCTTCTTCGGGATTTTCTTCGACCTCGGCTTTTTCCCGCGCGATCTCCGCCTCGTAAACTTCGCGTTCGCTTTTCACGGCCAGGTACGCGCCGGCGCCCATCGACAGCGACGACGCCAACATTCCCGCGAGACCCGAGATCAGGACGTAATGTTGCTGATTGTTCGTCGCACCCGCGACGCCGGAGACAATTCCGAATACGGCGCCGAGTCCATCGTTCACGCCATAAATTGCGTCCGCCACCCAACTGCCACCGCGCCCATGCCAGCGTTCGCGTTTCAGAATGGTGTCGAGCACCGTGCGCGGTCCGAGCTGCGGCACCATCGTTTGCAACGCGCGCGCGTGCGCTTTTTCTTCGACCGCGGTCTCGCGGAGAAAATCCTTCACGTCATGTTCGCCGGCGAGGACGCGCTCGCGCTGGTCGCGAAACGCTGCTTCATGTTTTTCTTCCGCCGCTTCCATTCGGCGGATCGCGATCTCGGTCCCGAGCGCGCGGTTCAACCAACGTTGCAAACGGCGACCTAATGAATCCGGAATCGTCGGAATCGGTTCGCCGAGATCGGCCAGTTTTTTTTCCCAGCGTTGGGCATGGCGTTCCTCCGCCTCCGCCATGCGATTTAAAATGCCTTTTCGTTTTTCGTCGGTCTCACGCGCAGCCAGCTCGCGATACACCTGCGCGGTCTCCACTTCCGCACGCCAGTTGCGTTTCACCACTTCGACTGTCTCCCGTCGATCTTGCCCGGACTCGGTTTTCATCTCGCGCATTCGGTCTCTATTGCAGCAGTAATCGGCGGCAGCGTTTTTGTTTTGAGCTGTTGCACGGTAATGATGAGCGCGACCGAACCGATGATTAAGGCCGCAGCCAGCAGTGTGCGCAAGGTTACTGTTTCGTGGGCGAACAACGCGCCGAGCAACACCGCGACGATTGGATTCACGTAGGCATACGTCGCCACCTTTGCCGGATCGCAATGGCGCAGCAGCCAAAAGTAGGCGGTGTAACCCACGATCGCGCCGATTAACACGAGATAAGCGAACGCGCCTAACGACAGCGCCGTAATATTGCCCGGGTGGAAATTTCGCAGCTCACCGACGAACGATCCGACGAGCATCAAAAGGAGACCACCGCAAAACATTTGCTGAGCTGCGCCGAGAACGGGCGACGTCGCATGCTTTGCTCCACGCGAATAGAGCGAGCCTGCCGACCAAAGGAACGATCCGACGAGTAAGATCGACATCCCGATTAGCGGATGGCTGTTGGTCGCGGAAGAAAATCGCAATGCCGGACCAAGCAGAATTGCGACGCCCAAAAATCCGCCGGCCAGTCCGAGCCAAACAATTCCGCTTGGTCGCGGGCTCATGCCGAACAGCCAACCAAGCAAAGTGATATAAATCGGGACGGTCGCCACAATCAGACTGGCGAGTCCGGTTTCAATAAACTTTTCCGAAATAGTGACGCCGCCGTTTCCGCCTAACAACAAACACGCGCCGACGATAAGCGATGTTCGCCACTCGGCCCATGTCGATCTTAGCGGGCCTTGAGTTCGCGCGATTACAAACATGATGAGGCCGGCGAAAAAAAAGCGTGCGCCTGCCATCAGAAATGGTGGGATCGATTGAATGGCGAAAAGAATTCCGAGATAGGTTGAGCCCCAAATCAAATAGAGCGCGGCGAAAGCGCTAACGATCTGGATTTGTCGCGGCACTGCCATGACAGATGACAGTTACTCGATGCGAATCAATGTTCCAGTCGGGCCAGCGCTTCGCGCGCTTTCGGAAACTGCGGATTGATCGCAAGCGCGCGCTGGTACCACTTTCGAGCATGGTCTCTTAAACCGACCGTCGCGCAATCGTTCGCGATCCGGAATGCGGGCCACGCGTACATCGTCATGATATCGGCTTCGAACGTATTGGTGCGGATGGCGGCCGGCGAGGAGAGATGATAACTGTCGAAGAAGCGCTCGTTCTCCTGAATCATCTGTTCCAGCGGGATGTTCTTTGATCTCGGTTCCACAACCAGCAGAAGACCGCGCTGATAGGGCCAATAGTTTTCATCAAGGCTGTGATCGTCGCTGCCGATTGTGCCGACGATGCAAAAGGGACGATTGCTGTTGGCCTCGACGAGTTTCTTCAGATTGTTGCTGATACCATCGTAGCGATCGAACGGAATAGTTATGTCGCGATGTTGATCTCGCAGCTGTTGAACGTACCACCTCGTCGACAAAAGAGGCAGCAGGACGAGTTCAGTATCGGCGCCGATGTGCTCGACCTTTTGGAAATACATCAACGCAAATGCGATGTCGCCGCGGGCGATCAAAATTGAACCCGACTCGACCGTGCGCCAAACGTCCTCCGTGAATCTTCGCTCGATAAAATTCCTGCTTTGATCGATGCGGCCATAATTCATTGCTACCTGCAACGTGATCGAGACTGCGGTCATTGCGGTCACGATGAAGGATGCGTTGACAACGGTTCGCCGCCAGTAGCGGCCGATCAGATTTGCTATCCACAAGAACCCGAAAGCAACGAACGGCGCGAGGATCACCTGTGGCAGCAGAAAAAATCGTTGCAACACAAACAACGCGGACGGCGCGGTGGCCAGGTTCAGATTTGTGATCCAGACAAAGAATGGACCGGCAAGCAGAAACCCGACTAGGCCAAACCAAAAATAGGAGCGTGCTTGCCGATACGCCGCGATCAGACCGACGGCGATGAACAACAAAGTCGTTAGGCCAAATGAAGCGAGCAGCGCTATTATCCGAGCGATTACTGATCCGCCGGTGTAGCCGGACACGCTGACCAGGTGGCTACTGCCGTAAGTTCTGCGTCTGATCACATCGATTAGATCCGAGAGCGACGAGACGTTACCCCAATTATAAGTGGGATGATGAGCAGAAGCCCACGGGATGTAAGCATACGGAAGCAGTCCTGCAAAAAATGAGACAGCCGCGACTAACAGAAGCGTTGGCCGCTTGCGCAATATCGAGCGTTGCTGCCAAAGGATGAAACAAGATGCCGGCCCGAGAAGCACGATCGTTTGATGATTGGTTAGGCCGAGACCGGCGAGAAAGGCGGACACGAACAACAGCGCGTGTTGTTGGGGCTGTTCATTCCAAGCGAGCAAAAACAAGATCAGCGTCGCGGCGATGAGGTCATTCAAAGGAAAAACTTCTGCGACGAGCGACCACGACCAGAATGTCGGATTGACGGCGAGCAACAGCGCCGCAATCAGCGCAGCCAAATGCGATCGGGTCAGTCGATTCGCTGTGAGGTAGATAACGCCGACCGTCGCGCCGTGGCAGATCACTGACAATAAATTCACCCGAAATGGAATCGATCCGACCGAAAGGCAGCTGAACAAATGGCCGAGCATCGTAAACAGCGGATAACCGGGCTCGTGCGCCACGCCGAGCGTCGCGGCTGCGGTAATTAATTCGGGTGAATCGCCGACAACAATGTCGCGCGCGGCAGTGAGGAAATATAAAACTGCGGCCACACTAGCAACAAAGATCGCGCCGGCCCAGGTCTTGGAATTACTACCTAGGATCGACATAGAGCCATGTCGACGCTCACAATTGAATGACTTGAGCGGAATGAATGTCGCCGCTGGCCCGGATTTCTCGCAGCAATTGCTCGCTGGGCGCGTTATCCAAATTCAAAATCGTGAGCGCGGTGCCGCCCGCCTGATTTCGGCTCAACGACATGGTGGCGATGTTTACATCATGCTCGCCCAGTAGTGTTCCGATGCGGCCGACGATTCCCGGCCGATCCGTATTTTCGAGAACGAGAATAACACCGTGTGGCCGTGCCTCCACCGGGCGACTGTTGACGCTCACAATGCGCGGCGTTGCGCCGAAAAATGCGCCACCAACCGAAACGGTTTTTCCTTCCGCATCGGCGGACAACTCAACCAGATCGGTGTAATCGCCGGCCGCGCTCAACCGCGTCTCCGTCACTTTTAATCCGAGACTTTCAGCGAACGCCGGCGCGTTCACTTGGTTGATGTCAGCGCCGCCAGCGCTTTCCAGAAAACCTTTCAGGACCGCGCGCGTGATCGGTCCGGTATCGAGTTCGTTCACTTTGCCGCTGTAATTAATTCTCAACTCGTCCACGCGCCGCGGCGCAACTTGCGAAAGAAAGTGGCCGAGTTTCTCGCCGAATCGCAGATGCGGACCGATGATCGACAATGTTTTCGCGTCGAGGTTCGGCATGTTGACCGCGTTGCGAATTGTTCCTTCGAGGAGCGCGGCCCGGATCGATTGCGCAATTTCAATTCCGACGCCTTCCTGCGCCTCGGCGGTGGAAGCGCCAAGATGCGGCGTCAGAATTAAATTCGGCGCGACGCGAAGCGGCGAATCATCCGGCAACGGTTCGATTTCGAAGACGTCGAGCGCGGCGGCGGCAACGTGTCGATCTTGCAGGGCATTCGCCAGGGCCGTCTCGTCGATCAAACCGCCGCGCGCGCAATTGATGATGCGGACGCCGCGTTTTGTTCTTGAAATGCGGGCGGCGTCAAGAAGGTGACGTGTTTCGTTCGTGAGCGGCGTGTGCAAAGAAATGAAATCCGCGATTACGAGCAGGTCATCCAGTTCTTCCACTAGCTCCACTTGCAAACTGCGCGCTCGCCCAGCGGAGAGATACGGATCGTAGGCGACCACGCGCATCCCAAAGGCAATCGCGCGCCGGCTCAGCTCGCTTCCAATTCTGCCCATGCCGATGACGCCGAGCGTCTTGTTGTAGAGCTCGACGCCTTCGAAATCTTTCCGGCTCCATTTTTTGTCGCGCAAACTCGCGTCCGCTTGCGGAATTTTTCGGGCGACGCAAAGCAAGAGCGAAAATGCATGTTCGGCTGTTGAAACGGTGTTGCCACCGGGCGCATTGAGCACGAGCACGCCGCGTCGTGTTGCCGTTTCAACATCGACATTGTCCACGCCGACACCGGCGCGACCGACGACGCGCAACTTTTTTGCCGCATTCAGCACTTCTCCGGTTACCTTTGTTTCGCTCCGAACAATCAAAGCCGCGAAGTCAGGAATAATTTCGATCAGCTTCGCCGGGCTGAGCTTTGTTTGAACCGAAACGTCCAGCACACCGTCGCGGGAAAGCTCGTCGACTCCGCGCTGCGAAATGGAATCGGCGACGAGGACCTTCGGTGTCATCACCGCAAAGTTCAACGTTCAACGCCCAACGTTCAACGTTCAATTATGAGCGAGCTTGCAACTGCACGACCACTTCGATTTCCGCCGTCTGCGGAAACATGTCGAGGGGCGTGACGGATTCGATGTTGAATCGGTGCTGCAACTCGGCGAGATCGCGCGCAAGTGTGGCCGGATTACACGAGACGTAAATCAGCATGGCCGGCGCAAGATCGACAATTGTTTTCCGAAGCGAGGCGCTCAGGCCGACCGCCGGTGGATCGACAATCACGGCGGTCTTGTCGGCGTCGCATTCTCTTAGGATTGATTTGAGGTTAGCATCAACGTCGCCCGCAATGTACGTTTCCTTCGCGCCTGCCGTTTCCAGCGCCGCCGCGATTGCGAACCGATCCCAGTCGATTCCGACGACACGCTGAAATTTATCGACAAGCGCCTTGGCAAAAAAGCCGGCGCCGCAAAACGCATCGATGAGCAGGTTTTGATTGGGCGGCATCAGTTGAACAACAAAATCCCGTAGTGCGTTCGCCACGCCGGCATTCGTTTGCGAAAAAACGCTCGGCCCTGATCTGGCGCGCAGGGTGTAGTGACCATCGCGAACATCATGCGAGCGTAGGGCAGCCAGTTCGCGGTTCACTTCGTCCATCGCGATCGGGCACTCTTTGATATCGATCAAACGATGCGAATCGCGTCGAAAATATCCGATCACGCCGTTCTCGGCGTGGACGGTGATGCGATTGCGATATCCGTAAACAAAAGGCGAGGGGACGATTGAACGCATCGGAACGTCTTTTAGTTTTCCGATTCGCTGGAGAAGATCGCGGACTTGGCGTGATTTGATCGCGAGCTGGTGCGCGTAGTCGATGTGTTGATAGGCGCAACCGCCGCACTGCCCGAAGTATGGACAAGGCGGTTCGATCCGATGAGGCGAAGCTTTGCGAAGATCGACAAGCTCCGCTTCGGCGAATTGCTTTTTCTCGCGCGTGATCTTTGCCGAGACCAATTCGCCTTCGATCGTGAACCGAACGAAAATGGCTTTGCCGTTTTCTCGCGCCACACCTTTTCCGCCGAAGGCGACGTCTTCGATTTTTAGGTCGACTGTGCGCAATCTTGAACTGTAGCGGCGCTCTACGAGCGCCGCATTTATTTTCGGCAGTTGGAGTAGAGGCTACACGCTCGCCGCTGCCATCACCCGGTCGATCGCAGCTTCAAGATTTTCCATTTTTACCGGTTTGACCAGATATTCGGCAAATCCGGCGTCGATACTTTTCTCGATGTCACCATTCATTCCGAATCCGCTGATCGCAATGCCCGGGATTTGCGAAATTGCGTGTAGATAAGTCATCAACTCGGTGCCGGTCCCGTCGGGCAACGCAATATCGCTGATGAGCAGGTCGAACGAGTTACGCGCCGCGGCTTCCATCGCTGAGCGGACGTTGTGCGCAGCCGCCACCAAGTGGCCGCGCCGAACGAGCAGTCGCTCAAGCGCGACGCAAGTGTCTTGATGATCGTCGACCAGCAAGATCCGCAGCGGGCGGCTCTCCGGCACCGGCGAAGTAAGCTTCACGATGGGCGGCGGTGCCGGAGAGGTTTTCATCGTTAAAATGAAAGTGGAACCGCGGTCGCGTCCTTCGCTGCGCGCGATGAGCGTGCCGCCGTGTGCTTGGGCGAGTGATTTGGAAATCGCCAAACCGAGGCCGAGTCCGCCATAGCGTCGCTGAAATGCGCGCTCGCCCTGCTCGAATGGATCGAAAATGCGATTCATGACTTCCGGTTCGATTCCGATTCCGGTGTCGTGCACGGCGATAGCGAGGAGCTGCGGTTCCGGGTTAGACGACGAAATTGTGATTTCGCCGTTCTCAGCCGTGAACTTGATCGCGTTCTTGAGCAGGTTCCAAACAATTTGCTGGCATTTCGCTGCGTCGCCCAAGATATGGTGCGCACCAGCGTGCAAGTTGAGCTGCAGCCTCAAATTTCGCGCCTGCGCTTCCGGGCGGCAAATTTCCACCACATTGTTAATCACTTCGTGAGAATCAAGCGGCCCGAATCGCAATTGCAATTTGTCTTTGGCGATGCGGGTAAGGTCCAGGAGATCGTCTATCAATTGGCTCTCGAGTTCGACATTGCGCCGAATCATTGCCAGCGAGTTTTTTGATTCACCTGAGCGCGAACCATCCGCCGCAAGAGTATCGAGCGCTGCCATCACAGGCGTCAGCGGCGTACGCAGCTCGTGCGAGAGCATCGCCAGAAAATTGTCTTTGGTCCGGTTCGCAGCCTCAACCGCGTCCTTTTGCTGCTCGAGCGCAACCTGGGTGCGGTTGCGTTCCGTAATTGCGGCTGCGATCGCCATTGCTGTGATCGTCAACGCCGCCGTCCATGACTGGAGCATCAAGAGCGATTGGTTTTCGGATTGCAAAATGAACGGCCCGAATCCATGGAGCGTTCCCCAAATTGCAATCGCCGAAAGAACAAAGATACCAGTGGCTGTTTCGCGCGGTGTGAATCGGAATGCGGTCCAGATGACAATCGGACCGCAAATGAACGAGATCGGATAATTCCGTGCCGAAATCGGCAGCCACCCGCCGAACACGGTTTCCGCCAGCACCACAAGCAACAGCAACAGGACAGAAACTTCGAACACTCGCTTCTGGTTCCACTTGCGTTGCGTCGCGGGCACGCTCCAAAGCACAAGCAAAGGGGCTATAACCAAAACTCCGGAAGCATCACCAAGCCACCAGGTCAGCCAGACTGGCCAGTAGCCTGACCATTGCGCGAAGCCGCCAGCGGCCAGACTGCTAACGCCGAATGTAGGACTGACTGTCGTACTAACGAGCGCTGCGAGCGCGAATTTGAAAACATCCTGCGGGCGATCGAAAACTCGAGCGCCTCCAGCAAATCTGTTTACGAGCCAGGCGCCACAAAGCGCTTCCAACGTGTTCCCGCTCGCGATGCCGAGCGATGTAAAAACGTTTCCCACCGTCGTCAGGTTCACTAGAAATGCGCCGACAAAAATTGCGGGCCAGACGCGGAATCCCAGAACAAGCAATGCCGCGACTGCGATGCCCGCCGGCGGCCACACCGGTGACGCGCTCTTGTGAAGAAAAGCCAGGTGGAGCGCGAGTTTGCCGGCAATTAGATAGATCAGCGTTAAGGCGCCGATCGCTGGCAGCGTGGGAATTTTCCTGGGATTCATTACCCGACCACCTGTGCGAATCGCCCTACCTGTTACGCCGCTCGCCAGTTCGGTCAACCGATTTGTGAATAACTGCGAATAACCTCAGAACCGCTAACAAGATCGAAAATCCGCGCCGCTGACTTTGTCGTAGCTGCCGATTAGTGACGCCGTCGGTGACGGCGACATCTCAATTTAATAATCGCGGCAGTACGGATATTTCGATTCGTTTCCGAGCTCGGGTGGAAATTCCGAATAGCCCGCGTGTATGTAAGGGATGTCGCTCGGCAATACTGGCCGATAGCTGTCGCGCCACACCGGAAACGGGAAAGTGAAAATCTCGAAGAGACCGGTGAAGTGTCGCGCGGTGGAACGGCCAAGGCCGCGCACAACGCCATAGCTGGCGGCCGCGGCGTTGCCTTCGTCTTTATTTATTTTGCAAACCGTCACCGGCAGCTCGCATGAAGCGA
>WNFY01002479.1_pt1 | contig 17526 bp, 17 predicted proteins | sample 5400091 | NCBI WGS metagenome assembly WNFY01 (sample SAMN13153364, study PRJNA577476) | soil metagenome | isolation source: 60 cm soil or saprolite under grassland replicate 1 | place: USA:California | collected 2016-06-15
CCAACGATCTGATTGTGAATGCGCGCGAGAAATTGCTTAGCAAATCTTTAGACGCAATCATCGCAAACGATGTCTCGCGCGCCGGAACGGGCTTCGACTCCGAGAATAATGCGGCTATTATTCTGCTGCGCGACGATTCAACACCGATCGAGTTACCTTTGATGTCAAAGATTAACCTGGCCCATCGAATTCTTGATGAGATTGTTAAGTTGCGTCGTTCGGGATCGGCAACCAGAACTGTTAAGGCCAAATCGAGCTAACTGCAGAGTCCATGACAACCTCGTCGGCAGCTAACGAATTATTCGACCTGCTTCAACAGTCGCGCGAGTATGCTTGTTATCTGCGGGAGTTAGGAGTTGAAACAGTCGCGACTACCGAAACTCGAACAACTGTAGAATCTCAGTCGATTCCTCGTGATGCTTCGGCTGTCCGGTTACCGGCGCCGCGCGAGAGGCAATCGGTTCCGGTAGCCGAGCGGAGACGTCCCACCGAAACGTCGGCCCAAATCGGTGTTTCGACCCCTACTAAGACTGAGCCTCGACTACAGGATTCGCTGTTTGTTGATCTGATCGCTCCTGAACCGTCTTTGGTCCCATCATCGGAAACGCTTGAAGAGATCTGGTGTGATATCGGCGATTGCACACGTTGCGCGCTATGCGAAGGCCGCACCCAGGTAGTTAACACGCATGGACATCCGAAAGCGCGTTTGATGTTTGTCGGGGAAGCGCCCGGTGCTGATGAAGACGCGCAAGGAAAACCATTCGTGGGGCGCGCCGGTCAGTTGCTGACGAAGATCATCGAAGCCATAGGATTCAAACGCGAAGACGTATTGATAGGTAACGTGAATCGTTGCCGACCGCCTGGCAATCGCCAGCCGACGCTCGAAGAGGCGGCGATCTGCCGACCCTTTCTATTTCGTGAAATTGCTGCTGTGCAGCCGGACGTGATAGTTGTGCTGGGCAACACGGCTTTGCGCAATCTGCTTGAAACGCGCGAAGGCATTACACGCGTGCGCGGGCGGTTTCAGGACTTCCGCGGCATCAAGGTCATGCCTACGTTTCATCCCGCTTACCTACTACGCGATCCGGCGAAGAAACGCGAAACGTGGGAAGACCTAAAAAAGGTCCGGGATTACCTCGATAGTCTGCCGCCGAAGCGTTCAGAGCGTTAACCAGGATTTCAGTTGCGATCAGGTTCGCGTTACCCTCTATACGCGCGAACACACCTTTCTCGATGCCTTTCCCGGTTACAGCTTCGCAAATTGAACCTCTTCCACAGTACGCACAGGTTGCAATTCCGGTTCACCTGGCAAAGCTTTTCACTTACCGATTGCCGGCGGCAATGCAACAGGCCGCAAGTGTTGGTTCGCGGGTCATTGTCCAGCTCGGCACAAAGCCCACGACAGGTTACATCGTGGAACTGATGCCGCGTTTGAGGGCCGGCACCAGTTTGATCGAGACTGAAATCAAAGACATTCAGGAATTGTTGGACGTTGAGCCCGTGCTTACGCAGCAGGTCCTGGAACTGACACGATGGGTTTCAGATTACTACGCGGCGCCATGGGGTGAAGTTTTGCGCGCCGCGTTGCCCGCCGGCATTAACGCAACTGTCGAGCAAACGGTTTCGATCACTCTGCTGGGACGAGAAAAGGTTTTCAGTTTTAAAGAAAACGACAGGTCCAAAGTCAGGACACGTGCGCTTGCTCTGTTGGCTGACGAAGGCGAGATTGAGTTGGCCGCGTTTTGCTCGCGCATGGGCGCGGGCAAAATACCGAATTGGCTAAGAGAGCTTGAACAAGAAAGACTAATCGAACGTTCATATCGAACTATCTCGGCGGGCACGCGCGCCAAACGACACAAGTCGGTGCGCCTCGTGGAAAGGGCAGCATCGACGACGAACGCCAAAGCATCGAAACCACGAACCACGAAAGCCCAGCAACTCGTGGTTGAAACGCTTCGGATGAATCACAACCAAATGGGGACGGCTGAGCTGATAGCGGCGGCTGGCGTCAGCGAATCCGCGATTCGCACTCTTTTGAAAAGAGGTGTCCTTGAAGAATTTGAACAGAGAGTGCGCCGCGATCCCCTTGCGCGAGCTGAGTTACCTCAGGGAAAGAAGCTGGATCTCAACGCCGCGCAAGCTAAAACGCTACGCGCCATTAACGACGCCCAGAATGATCATAAGTTCACTGCCATTCTTCTTCATGGTGTTACCGGTAGCGGCAAGACTGAAGTCTATATACGTGCAATGCGCGCGGCGCTCGATAAGAACCGGGGCGCAATGATGCTGGTTCCTGAGATTTCGCTGACGCCAATCCTCTCGCGACGCCTACGCGCTCACTTTGGCGATCAGATCGCTATTTTTCATTCCTCACTATCGAAAGGTGAGCGCTTTGACGAATGGTCGCGCCTGCGCCGCGGCGAAGCACGTCTTGTCCTGGGCACACGTTCCGCCGTATTCGCGCCCGTACAGGATCTCGGCGTAATTATCGTTGATGAAGAACATGACACGTCTTATCGGCAAGAAGAGTCGCCCTTCTACAATGCTCGCGACACGGCGATTGTTCGTGCCCAAAACGAATCCGCCGTAGTCGTGCTCGGATCAGCGACACCGTCATTGGAATCTTTTCATAACGCCCAGAGTGGCAAATATATTTATCTTGAGCTGTCCGAACGCATTGCCAAACGTCCATTAGCGCGCGCGGAACTTATCGACATGCGGGAAGTTTTCGCCAGACATAAGCGGCCGGCGATTTTTGCCGAGGAACTGTTGGACGGGATCAGGGAAACCTATGAACGTGGTGAGCAGTCGATTATCCTGCTGAATCGTCGTGGCTATTCGAGCTTTATTCTCTGTCGTTCATGCGGCGAATCGATCATGTGTCCGAACTGCGATGTCACGCTGACCTATCATCGTGCCGACCTCACGCTGGTCTGCCATTATTGTAATCATCGTCAGCGCGCGCCTACGCAATGTCCGATGTGCGGCAGCAAACATATCTACTACGTCGGCGAAGGCACTGAGCAAATCGAAGAAGTCCTGCGCCAGCGTTTTCCTGGTTTGCGGATCGGCCGCATCGATCGAGATACAAAATCGCGCCGGCACGAATTTGAAAAGGTCCTTTTGGACTTTGCAAAAGGCGATCTCGACATGCTGGTAGGCACCCAGATGCTTGCAAAGGGACATGACTTTCCGAATGTCACGCTGGTGGGTGTCGTCTCAGTCGATGCTGGACTGGCGCTCCCTGACTTCCGTGCAGCGGAGCGGACTTTCCAATTAATCACACAGGTTGCGGGTCGAGCGGGCCGCGGCGACAAAGCCGGACGAGTATTGATCCAGTCCTACCATCCGCATCATTACGCGCTGCGCCACGCCTGCGCGCAGGACTACCGCGGGTTTTACGACGAAGAGATTCGCTATCGACGCAATCATGGTTATCCGCCATTCGTCGCGTTGGCGCTACTGTTTTCGCGACACAAAGATCCGGTGCGCGCGCGAAACATCGCGCTGGAACTGCGGAAGGCTCTGGTCGAAGCGAATCACGAAAACCATTGCCGGATACTTGGACCCGCGCCAGCGCCGTTTGCCCGCCTCCGTGGCGAACATCGGATCCAGTTGCTGATAAAGTCGCGCAGCAGAAAGCATCTACGCGCGGTGGTCGACTCTGGTTTCGCTAACTTAGAAGGCGCAGGACAAGACTTGCGGTTTGTGACGCTCGAGATTGATCCGGTGAGCATGATGTAAAACTGATTTTTCCGGTTCAGATCGAGCGTGCGCCTTTCGAGCCTGATGCGATAAACTCACAAGTATGAAACTTTCCGAACTCGCCGCACAGACGGGCGCCGGTTGTAACTCGAGCGATGCTGATCTTGAAATAGAAGGCGCGGCGGGGCTTGATCAAGCTGGAGCCGGTCAGGTTACTTTTCTCGCCAATCCGCGTTACACATCGCGCGCAAATACGACTCGCGCGTCAGCGATCTACGTCGCCGAAGATTCGCCCATAGGAAGAAACGATATTGCGCTTTTGCGTGCGAGAGATCCTTATCTGGCTTTCACGCGCGCGCTAATCCTCTTTCATCCCGAAGGTTCTTTTCAGCCTGGTATTCATCCCTCCGCGGTTATCGATCCGACCACGCGCATATCGAATGGTGTTTTCATCGGCGCGCAGGTCGTGATCGGTAGGAACGTCGATGTCGGAGAACGAGTTCGCATTCATCCGAACGTTACCATTTATGAGAATGTCAGCATCGGTGCGGATTCGGTAATCCATTCGGGCGTGGTGATTCGTGAGAACTCGACTCTGGGCCAACGCGTTACCGTTCACAATAACGCGGTCATCGGCAGCGACGGTTTCGGTTTCGCAAAGGATGAAAAACGCCGCTGGTTGAAAATTCCGCAAACCGGACACGTAGTCATCGAGGATGATGTAGAGATCGGCGCCGGCACGACGATCGATCGAGCATCAACCGGCCAAACGCGCATTCGTCGCGGAGCCAAGCTCGACAATCTCGTTCAGGTAGGCCACTCTTGCGTGATCGGCGAGGATGCTTTGTTATGCGCGCAAGTTGGTATGGCGGGCAGCTCGCGTCTAGGCAATCGGGTGATTCTCACCGGACAGGTCGGGATTGGCGGTCACATTACGGTCGGTGACGACGCGATTCTTTACCCGCAAAGCGGGGTCCCGGACGATGTTGCCGACGGTGCGGTGCTCGTTGGAACGCCGGCTTTCGAAGTTAGTGCTTTCTGGCGCGCGATCGCGGTCTTTAAAAAACTGGGAGACATTCCCAAACGACTCCGGGCTTTGGAGAAAAGGCTGGATGAAATCGAGAAATCAAAATCGAGGGGATGACGAACCGCACTTTTCTCGCGAAGAAGTTCGGACAATCATTCTGTTTTGGATCTTCTGGTCTGCCTATGCCTTGCTATCGGCCTTCCTGATCATGACGCTGCTTACCAATTGGCCCGCTGTTCTTCATGAGTCTGGATCGATCGGCCCTTAAGTCACGGCGCCACCATCCACGATCACTACTTCGCCATTCATAAAAGAATTGCGGTCGCTCACCATGAACGCGGCGTACTCCGCCAGCTCCTGCGGTCGGCCCAGCCTTCCGCGCGAGGTCCAGAAATCATGCATTTTCAAAAGATGCTCTGGCAGTGTTTGCGCCAGATCAGTGTCGAAAATCCCGGCCGCGATCGCGTTTACGCTGACGCTAAAGTTTGCTGCTTCGCGCGACAGGCATTTGGTGAAACCAATCACTGCGGCTTTCGAGGTCGCGTAGTGAACCGAAGTCGGCAGCGACCGAATTGCCCCAATTGAAGTGATGTTCAAGATGTGTCCGTGCCGCTGCCGAATCATTTGCTTATAGATGGGTTTAGTTACGGCGAACAAGCTGTCGATGTTAGTGTGAATAACTTCGTCCCAGGCGCGGTCGGTGGTCGTGGCAAAATTGTCGCCGCGATTGATAGCAGCATTGTTGACCAGGATGTCGATGCCACCCCATTCATGGACAATCTTTCTGGTCAGATGTTTCATGCCGAATCGATCAGTGACGGATACCTTGAACGAGAATGTTCGGCGCCCGTGACCTTCGATCTTCTTTCGCACTTCACCGGCGAGGTCGTCACGCGAGTTATAGTTGAAGGCCACATCGGCGCCTTCACGCGCGAACACTTCACAAAGCGCCGCGCCAATACCACGTGTACCGCCGGTTATGAACGCGCGCTTTCCTTCCAGTAACAGACTCATTCTTCACAATCTCCAAACGGAGACAACAGTTACGAACTGCATCACGGAATTAAGAGCTTTGAATGCTGGGATTAAATCGCGAAGCGACTGTGACAGTCAAGATGGACAAAGTGATAGCAAGGTCATGCGAGCGCGGTCTCGGCAACTTGTTCCTGGACCGCCAGAGCTTCTTCCTGGCCATTAGTGGCGACGGGAATCAAAGAAGTTATCTCCTCGACGATCCGTTTCGTGGCGTTGGGAATGGCCAGCGTAATTGTGGCCGCGCGCAGTGACGCGTAATGCTTTGAATCGTCGATCATGTGCCTAATGACGGGAACGATGTCTGATGCATGCTGAAGCAGCACGCCGGCGCCACGTTTCACGATCAGATTTACTGTGCCGGCTTCCTGAGGCATGGGCTGAGTGGTTCCATCGGCGATAATTGGCACCCTACAGCTCAGCGCTTCAAAGGTGCTGAGTCCGCCGAGTTTGGAAATCATGACGTTCGCCGCGCGCATCAACTGCTCGACTTCCTCGGAATAACCAATCACCTTGATCGGAAACTGTGCTTCAGCAGCAAGCAACTCGGCTTCATTTCTCAACGCTTCGTTCTTGCCGGCCAGAAAGATCGCCTGCACGTTGAGCTCGCCACGCACCAGCTCGCGAAAGATTTCCGGGATATTGCCGCCACCTTCCCAACCGGCATTCAGGAAAACCGTGAACTTCTCTGCGTCCAGACCGAGCGCCCGGCGCGCAGCCTGCGCCGCATGTTCATCGGGAAATGCGAATTTCGGATGCACCGGCATGCCGGACACCTTGATACGTTGGGGCGCAATCCCATAATCGATTAACTGCTGCCGCGCTTCGTCGCTGGCCACGAGATAGAGCTTAACGTCGTCGCAGGCCCAGCCCTTCCAGAAGCCATAGTAGGGATCAGTGACGACTGTAACCAATGGAATGCGTTCCGCGAGTCCTAACTCCTTCAAAACCCGCGCGAACATATGCTGGGTGAGTGGGTGAACGCTGACAACAATCTGCGGACACCAGCGCTCGAAAAGACCGGACACATAACCCACTGTTCGCTTGTAGAAAAACTCGCGCGTGTCTGGACGGAAGCGATTGATTGCCCAGTAGAGATATTTCATCCAGTGCTGCCGATTTCGCAGCATCCAGTTGTAGAGACCGACAAGTTTCGCCGTGATGTGGTGAGCTTCTTCAACCGCGCGCACAACGCGAATAGCGTAGGATTCGCCTTCGACAAAGCTCTGAATGCCAGCCACAATCGCTGCCGCGGCCGAGCGATGGCCTCCGCCAGTGTCAGAAGAAATGATCAGAATTTTCGGAGCGTTAGAATTCATCAATACTGGCGGCCACTAAGCTCGAACCGTGACGCCGTCGGGCTGCGGATCAGCTTGTTTCTCCAGTTCTCTGCGTGCCTTCTTCATCTCGCGCTCGAGCTTCTTGATTTGAATCAAGTGTTTCGGATTGAAGGGCAGCGACGGGTAATAGCAATTCGATTCGTGCGTGCAGAAGCACCCATCCGCCGCTTGCTTGCGTCGGGCTTTCATCGCCGGCGATAACCAGAGGCCCTGGAAGTTCCAATCGTGATCGCGCAGGTTGCCAATAGGCGCCAAGTTCTCGCAAGACGACACGGTTCCTTCGTCGTAAATTACCGCCCCCGCCGTACCCGCGTAACAGGTCAACTGCGCTTGCTGCGTTTCCTGAGTCTTCGCAATCAAGCCATGCATGTAAATGTCTATCGCAGCTTTGAAAAAGCCGGCATTGCCCCCGTAGTTGTTCTTGATTGCCGCGTGTCGAGAGTCGTCGTCAATCATCTGCGCGAGTTTTGCATAACGAGTTAGATCGATATCCAATTCGATCGGATCGGCTGACGGTGGGCGAATGTAGTTGAAATTGACTTTATCTGGTTTCAGATCGTGCTTCAAGAAGTCGTACCATTCGAAGATAGTGTCCTGGTTCGAATGCATGAAGCAGGTGCAGGTCTGAATGTCGAGGCGCGGATACTGCTTCTTCATTGCCTGCAGCTCACGCGCGGTATCGATGGCAATTGTCCAGGACCCGGGCTTCTGCCGAATCTTGTCGTGTTGTTCCTGCAGTCCGTCGATGCCCATTGCGACCGTGACGTTGAGGTTTGGGCATTCCTCCAGGATCCGTCTGACGTCGGGAAAGATTCGCTTCTGAATCTGCCCGTTCGACATCAGGTAGACCGATTCGAGATTGTTGTGGCGATAAAACGAGCCGACGATTTCCGGCAGGTCTTTGCGCGTGAATGGCTCGCCACCAGCGAGGATTAGCACGCCGAGATTGCCGCCCAGAGTTTCCGCGATGCGGTCGATCTCATGCGTCTTCATCTGTAGCTTCTTGCGCGGCCGATCGTTCAATTCGTCCGTGAAGAAACAGTGCGTGCAACGCATGTCGCAAACTGACGTAACCAAAATATTCAGCAAGACCGGCGCGAAGGGCTGCCTAAGCGCCAACTTAGTGTAACGTTTAAGTAATTCTCTGGTGGTGTAATCCATTAAGGGCTCTGTTCCTGCGCGAAGTTTGATGCAAACTCAACCTCGCGAGTCCCATCAACTGATACGGCATTCACGGGCTGATGTCAACGCTCGAGTCAATTCTTTTCCTTCCTCTCCCTTAAGAGAGGGTCTATTCAAACTCTTCTTCTTTCTCCCTCTCCCTTTGGTAGAGGGTCGGGGAGAGGGTTTGAGGGCAAACCCTCCTTCTACTTCTAAGCGATCGCGTCAGCCAGAAGTCCCAGTGGCCAAGGTAAAGGGACGTAAATACAAAAACTACGGCTACTTTAAGCGGTGTCGATTCCTACAAGCCCTCTCCCCTGGCCTCTCCCCAGCGGGAGAGGGGGAGATGCTCAGCAATTTGATCAAGGACACTTTCGGTTTCATTCAGAATCCGCTCGTTCCTGAATCGTAACACCCGCAAGCCTTGCCCGATCATGTACGCGTCGCGGTTCTGATCATGATGCCATTGCTCATTAGGTTCATGTGCCGATCCATCGCACTCCACGACAAGACGGGCCTTGTGACAACAGAAGTCGGCGATGTAGTCGCCAAACTGATGCTGTCGTCTGAACTTGAACCCCAATAACTGCCGATGCCGAAGCAGCGCCCACAGGAGTGCTTCAGCATTCGTCTGCTCCTTTCGCAATTCGCGTGCAAGGTTTGCCAGACCAGAGACCTGATATCCGCCACGGTATTGCTTTCCTTTATTCATTTCTTGGCTTCACCCTCTCCTTTGGAGAACGTTAGGAGAGGGCTTTAGAACTTAGCCCGACACTCAATCTATTCAAACTCTTCTTCCTTTCTCCCTCTCCCTTTGGGAGAGGGATGGGGAGAGGGTCTGAGAGCGTCTAGCTAAGCTAGCCCCCTCTTCCCCAGCCCTTCTCCCAACGGGAGAAGGGAGAAAATTGAAATGCTTAACGAACTCGTCGCCTTTATGTCGCGCCCCACCTATACTCCCGCACGTTCGCCGCGTACGTTAATTCCCAGCGCACGCATGCGCCGATAGAGGTGGCTGCGATCGATGCCCATTAATTCGGCGGCGCGCGAGACATTGCCTTCGGCTTCGTCCAATTTGCGCTGAATAAACTCGCGATGATATGCATCGCTGGCTTCTTTGAAAGAAGGAAAACGATAAGAAGATGCTGGCAGCTCAGCATCGCCAAATGCCGGAAGGTCTTTCACGCCTACGCGTTGGTTGGCGTTCAGGATGACGACGCGCTCGACGGTGTTTCTCAACTCGCGCACGTTGCCAGGCCAGAAATAATTCTGCATTGCTTCGATAGCTTTGGGATCGAATCGTTTCGGTTTCTTCCCGTAAGCTTTAGCGAAACGCTGATTGAAATGCTCCAGCAGCAGAGGCACATCTTCCAGCCGCTCCCGCAGCGGAGGCACTTCGAAAGGAATTACGTTCAGGCGAAAGTAAAGATCGGCACGAAAAGTTCCCTTTTCGATCTCTTCGTCCAGGCGCTTGTTTGTAGCCGCGATCACGCGCACGTCAACGCTCACCGGCGTGTTGCTGCCGACCGGTTCGAAGCGCTGCTCTTCGAGCACGCGCAACACTTTCGCTTGCACGCCGGAACTCATGTCTGAAACTTCGTCAAGGAACAGGGTAGCGCCGTCTGCCAATTCGAACTTGCCTTTCTTCGCCGCCGTGGCACCGGTGAAGGCACCTCTTACGTGGCCGAAGAGCTCCGACTCGATTAGCTCTTCCGGGATTGCTGCTGAGTTCACTTCGACGAATGGCGCAACCGCGCGTCGCGATTGAGCATGAATCGCGCGCGCCACCAATTCTTTGCCAGCCCCCGACTCTCCCGAGATAAGCACGCGCCCGTCAGTTGGCGCCACAACGGCGATTTGCTTCCGCAGCGCTCGCATCGCAACTGACCCGCCGACCATGGCGTACTCTTCCTTCAACTCAGCAGCAAGTTCTTCGCTGGCAAGTTCAAGCTGACGCTGTCGCAAAGCATTGCGGACAGTTAGTACGGTCTTTTCGATTGAAAGCGGTTTCTCAATGAAGTCAAAGGCCCCAAGTTTCGTTGCGCGCACGGCTGTTTCGACATTGCCATGACCGGAGATGATCACAACGGCGGCATCGCAGTTTGAATCGCGCATTTGCCGCAAAGTCTCAAGCCCGCTGATTCCCGGCAGCCACACATCCAGGAGAATACAGCCGTACGCGCGGCGGCCAATCGCCTGCAAACAATCTTCGCCAGTAGCGACGGCGTCCGCAGCGAAACCTTCATCACGGAGCACTGCCGTCAGTGTTTCGCGAATGCCGCGCTCGTCATCAACGATTAGGATGGATTCAGACATGTTGGAGCGCGCGCACCCTGCGTACGGTTCGCCGGCAACTTTGCCGGCGTTATTCGTTCGTTGCTACTCGTGATTCAGCTACTGGAAGCTCAATGATGAATCGGGCACCGTGCGGAATGTTTGCTTCGGCATGAATTCGTCCGCCGTGCTCAGTGACAATTCGCTGAACTATCGCCAGGCCCAATCCGGTTCCTCGACCTCGAGTTGAAAAGTAAGGTTGAAACAAGCGCTTGAAGTCACTATCTGAGATGCCCTCGCCCGTGTCCTCAACTATCACCGATAAAACATCACGAGCCGCGTCATGGCTGGTAGTAATCGTTACGCGTCGTTCTCCGGATAATCCCGCCAGCGCCTCCATGGCGTTATCGGTAAGATTTACAAACACACGTTTGAATTGCTCTGCATCCAACATTGCGGGCGGCAATTGCTCGGCCAGTGCAAGCCGAAGCTCGATACCGTCTAAACGATCCTGATAGAGCACCGCAGCCTGGCGAACGACCTCGTTTAGATCGCTTATCTGGATCCGCGGATGAGGCATGCGCGCGAAGCGAGAGAATTCATCCACCAACGCTTTCAGACCATCAACTTCACGAGTGATCGATGTCGTGCATTCTTCGACGACGCGCGTAAGCTCTTCGCGGTTTTCGTCGGTTAATGCAAACGCTGATGAACCATTCGGGCGGTTGTCGCTTTGCGCGGACCCGCCCGTTACAGCCAGCGGTTCTCCACCTCCATTCAGGCGCACCCGAAAGTTGCGCGCAATTCGCTCAGCCGATAGTTGAATAGGCGTTAGAGGATTCTTGATCTCATGAGCGATTCGGCGCGCAACTTCACTCCACGCGGCGGCGCGTTGAGCAGCCAACAATTCCGAAAGATCTTCGATTACCAGGACCACGCCGCGACCTGCGTCTGAACGGCGCCGCAGCGCTGTGGCTGTTAGCGCTACCGGGATCGCGTTCGCGGCTGAACCACGCGTCAATTGACTCTGCTCTGTGGCGCGTCCCGCGCGCCGGGCGCGGCGCAGCAGGCGTTCGAGAACCACTCGATCATCGTTGCTTAAGAGACTGGACAACTTCGCCCAGGCCGGCGGCGGTTCACTCAGTTTTAGAATTGCCGAAGCAGCAGCATTGATTGTCGTGACGCAGTCATTCTGATCGAGCGATACCACTCCGGTCGAAAGCGATTCCAGAACGGTTTCGATGTAGTTGCGCCGTTCTTCCAGCGCCAGATTTTTTTCCTTCAAAGCTGCCGCGCCGGATTCGATCCGCCGTCGATTTTCATCGAGCTGTGCTGTCATCTGGTTGAACGAATCAGCGAGCAAAGCCAGCTCGTCGTCAGCTCGGGTATTTACGCGATGTGAAAGATTCCCGCGAGCTATTTCTTTCGAAGCTTCAGCCAGCGACTTGATGGGCGCAGCGAAACCGCGCGCCAGATGGATCGCGACCCACGTCGAAGCAAACAACAACAGCAGGGTCATGAGTCCCAGCGTCGACAATCCTAAGAGCCGAACTTTGCGCTGTCTCTGAACCAGGTGTTGATATTCCCCTTGTGGGCCCGCGATCGCGTCGCTGATGTCCGTATCGCTGAGCCGATGTGGCACCAAAATGAGACGCGAGTTATTTAGCTGGGCGGAAGTCAGGTCGAACCCTTTGCCATCGGCGAGCGCGTCATAATCCATTGCGACTGATTGCCGGGCGCGCCGCAAAAGCTCACGCAGCTCGGCGCGTTGCTCGTCTGGAATGGACGTTTCACTGTGCGCTAGTACTTCGCCCTGATCGGAAACGATCTCGATTGCCGTCAGTTGTCCGGTCAATGCTAGTTGGTCCAGCATTGCTTGCCATTCGGGCTGCGGCTTCTGCTTAATGACGGTCGCAAGCAGCGTGGCGGACTCGTGCAAATTTCGATTTTGCTCGGCGAGACTTTCATGCTGTTGCTCCCGCACTTTTTCTACGACGCTTTCGGGCAGGCGACCGAACCACTTTTCGACAGAACGGTTGATAAAGAGATAAGAGAACGCCGCCATCGCTGTGATCGGCAGCAGGCTAAGTCCGATGAAATACACAAGCAGTCGCGTCTGGATTCTCGAGCCGAGCTGACGATCGCGTCGTTCGCGCCGCAGTCTCAGCAAGCTGCGAACCAGAATGAAACTGAAGACGACGAAAGCCGCAAAATTCAACGAGGACAAGGCATAAAGTAAAAGCGTGTCCGAGCCGGTCTCAGGGGGTACGACTTGCCATAGATTGAAGAGCTGCTGCGCCACAATTATGGCCAGCAGTACGAAGACCACACCGCCTAAAATCCACGAGGCGGCGCGACGGCGCGACCGGGTTTCGCTTACGTCATTGGAAGGATTTTCGGCTTTACTCACGGGAATTCTAATTGATGGTCCAAGCCTAACGCGTGCCGCAAAGTTTAGCATAGACGGGCCTTTGCCGCTGCCCGCATGCCGAGCAAAATGTGCCGAATGCTAGAATGCTGCGACGCAATGGAAGCCAATTGGGGAGCCTATAACTTTTTCGTTGATGACAAGGGACATCTGCGCAGCGGCTGGCGAGTGGCGATATTTGTGGTCGCTTTCCTGATTTGTGCACAACTGGGACAGGTCCTGATCCTCGCCGCTTTGGCGCCGTTAACCCACAAGACGGCTGCCGAGCTCACGAACAGCGGCTTGAACGGTGCAGCAGGCCATGCCGCGATTCTGATCTCCGCGCTGCTGATTGGGTGGGCTTGCGGCGCGCTGTTCGAAGAGCTTCCCTTTCGTGCGTTAGGCTGTACACCTCAACGCGGCTGGTTGAGGAATCTCGGAATCGGATCGGCTTTGGGTGCGCTATCGCTCTTGCTGGCTGCGGCGCTCGCGATGGTCACGCGCGGCGTTCATTTCACTTTTGATTCGGCCGGGGCCGGTGCAATTAGTCAAACGCTTGCGGTTTCGCTACTGATCTTTTTATTTGCGGCAGCAACCGAGGAAATGCTTTTCCGCGGGTATCCATTGCAAACACTTACGCGCGCGAATCTTGCGTGGCTGGGTGTTTTGCTTACCTCGTTGCCTTTCGCCGCGGTTCACCTGGCCAATCCCAACGTAGTTCCCGGCTTCACGTTTGTTAATACAGCCCTGGCGGGAGTGTGGTTAGCAATCGCTTATTTGCGCACGCGCAGTCTGTGGTTGCCGTTCGGTTTGCACTGGTCATGGAATTGGACGCAGGCCTCGCTCCTTGGACTACCGGTCAGCGGAATCAATAGAATAGCGCCCGCTCCGTTGTTGCACGCATTCAATTCCGGACCGGATTGGCTCACCGGCGGAGCGTACGGCATCGAAGGTGGTGCAGCTTGTACAGTCGCGTTGCTGCTTTCGATTATCGTCGTGTGGCGTACGAAATTAGTCGTTCGTACTGTCTAGCAGCCGGCCACTGCCGGTTTGGTCGAGTCCTATTCCAAACATTCCGGATTTTGACGTTAACACTCTCTCCTTATTTCCCGTCTTAAGCATGTCAGACACGCGCACGGGTCAGACTGAAACCAAAAAGCCGGCCTTTGCTTTCTCTCTTGCCGCGAATGACGGTTCAGCAGACCATGCAACCGCAGCAATGTTAGAAGCCCAAGCCACCGCCGACATGGTTTTAATGACTCAGCCGTCAAGCGCGTGCGAGGTCCGTAAGCAGTCGGTCGAAGCAATCCTGGTCAGGGCAGTGCTTGACGGCCAGCAGGATCGATTTGCGGATCTTTATGAAATGTATGCGCCCATGGTCCACGGAATTCTTTTGGCACGAGTGCCGCGTGACGAGGTTGACGACCTGGTACAGGACATTTTTCTACACGCGCTGCGCAAGTTGCATACGCTGCGCAACGCGGCCGCGTTCGGTCCGTGGATCGCGATGATTGCGCGGAATCGGGCAATGGATTTTTTTCGAAGCTCGCGAAACACAGTGGAGGTCACAGAGCAAATGGCGGTAGTGAACCCGCCAAATAGAACTGCGAAAGAGATTTTGGATTTGATTCGATGCTTGCCCGAAGCTTATAGGGAGACACTGGTGTTGAGATTTGTCGAAGGTATGACCGGGCCGGAAATCGCTTCGCGCACAGGACTAACTCCAGCATCGGTTCGAGTGAACTTACATCGGGGGATGAAACTCCTGCGCGAGAAGATCGGGGCAGAAGCCCGACCCCGGGGTCCCCAGCCGGGCAGCCCGGCTGGGGTGGGACGGTAAGAGAGGGCGCAAAAAAGAGAGATGGAAACTTAAGACTATGAATGATAAATATCTCTGGGATCGTTCGGGCGAGCCGGATTCTCAGGTCCAGGAGCTCGAAGAAATTCTCAGTACGCTGCGTTACCAGCCGCGACCGCTTGAGATCCCCTCCCACATTCGAATCGGACGTCAGCGAACTTTATTTCCGGCGTTGGCAATTGCCGCGGCAATAGCTTTAGTAACCATGGCCTTCGGTCTCTGGTTTCATTTCAGACAACAACAGGCGCCTCAACCATTCACGGCGACCCACGAACCACGTAGAGCGATCCAACCTCCGCTAATCTCTCCGAACAATCAGCCCGAAGTTGCCGGCATTGATAAGCCATCGATCCAAAAACGCAACCGTGATCACGAGCGCGCTCGAAAACTTCTTGCCGGCTCCAGGTCTGCTCGCGCAACTCCCAAGATTCCTGAGTTAACCGCCCAGGAACTCGCCGAAAAGGAACAGGTACTGCTGGCGCTGCGGCTGGCCAGCGCAAAGCTCAACCTCGCGCAGCGAAAGACGCTGGGCGCGCCTCAGCCGAATACAATTCGCAATCAACACAAGATGGGATGAATTAGTTATGAAAAAACTCTTCCGAACTTCATTGAAACTAGCGAGCATCTCGTTGTTGCTTCTCAGCACTATCGTGACCGCGCGGTCGCAAGGGGCCAAGCTACAGCTCGATCAGCTCGACTCTCTCGCCAATAGGGCCAGCCAGGCAGTAGACATCAAGCTGGATGAACACTTGTTGCAAACGACCGCCAGATTCTTCTCGGGCAAAGATCCTGATGACGTCGAGGTCCGTGAAATCCTGAAGGGGTTAAAGGGCATCTACGTGAGAAGCTTCACCTTCGAAAAAGAAGGCGAATATTCACAGGCCGAAGTTGAGTCGGTCACCCGGCAGCTTCGCGGCAGCGCCTGGAGCAAGATCGTTTCTGTTCGAAGTAAGAAGGAATCCGAAAATGTCGAGGTTTATCTGATGACCGAAGCCAGTCAAATCGGAGGTTTGGTCGTGCTCAGCATTGAGCCCAAAGAATTCAGTATCGTGAACATAATCGGCCCCATTGATTTGGAAAAGTTGAGCAAGCTGGAAGGCCAGTTCGGGGTGCCCGACCTTGGTATAGAACAGCGCAAATCGAAGAAGAATAAGTAATCCCGATGAAATCGACGCTCGGAATCCTCGGATTGATCCTCGCGATGTTTGTCGGCGCAACGCCCTCGCACTCCCGCGCTCGCGGTGACGACTTTACAGCCGTAGTGAAGCTCATCGAGCAGTTCTATCACGTCAAGCACCAGAGCATTCCGCTCATGGCGCGTGCCGCGATGAACGCAGCCAGAACTACTGCGCGCATAAAAGGAGGTGACGCGAGGCGTTTGGCCGAAGCCGGCAGCGTGCGCGTGGTTTTCTTTGAGGACCAGGATTTCAATTCGCATGGTCAAATCGCCGGCTTCAGGGCAGCTATGAAGAAGGCGTTGGACCACGGATGGTCGGCGTTAGTTCAGACGCTGTCGCCGAAAGAAGAAGAACAAAATTACATCTACATTCGTGATGCTGACAAAAAGTTTCAGTTGCTGGTTGTGACAATCGAACGACGCGAAGCCACAGTCGTCCAGGTAACTGTAGCGCCTGATGTGCTGGCGGAACTAATGAAAGACCCCAACGGAATGGGAAAAACGCTTACCGAAGACGCAACTCTCAATGACCACTAGAAGAGCAGCGACCCTATCCTCGGGGCATTAGCCCGACCCCGGGGTCCCCAGTCGGGCAGCCCGGCTGGGGTGGGACGGTAAGGGAGGGCTCGATCCCAGGAGCACAATGATGAATGCATATACGCTAAAGGCATCTCCAGCAAAGCCGCGAACTGGCAGAGTCAATTTAATACAAGCAAATTGGCGGCGACTCTTCGCGCCCTGGTATCTTTGGGCAATTCTTTTTCTCATTTTTATCCCGGCCTTTTCAGTGCCGGCGCAAGAAATCGCCGACACCATCCGTGTGCGCACCCGCGTTGTCTTCATGGATGCTCTGGTCAAGGACAAGCGCACTGGCATTCCCATTTCCGATCTGAAAACCGAGAACTTCGAAGTCTTTGATGATGGCCGGCCGCGTGCCATTTCGTACTTCACTCGCGAAGGGCAGGCCCGAAAGCCTCTGGCGATGGTTATCATCCTGGATTGTCGCGAAGACGGAGCTGGAAGATTTCTCAAACGGCCTGAAGTCCTGAAGGCGATGACAGATGAATTAGCCAAACTGCCACCGGGCGACGAAGTCGGAGTCATGGCGATGAATTTCGGCGAAGATGAAAAGCGAGTTTGGCTGACCCATTTCACTAATGATCGAGTGCAGCTCGCGGCGGCATTGTCTAGAATTCCGGCCTTTTGTCGAAAGACCTGAAGCGCAATCTGCCGAGACCGAAAAGGCAAACAAAGATAAGCAAAGCAAGGAAAGTGTCAAACGCGTCAATAGTAGCGGCCACGTAACGCTCGAACTGGACGACATTTATGACATGGCCGCAGCCGTTCGCGAAGCCTCGCGTACGGCCCAGGATGAACGGCCCAATTCACAGACCTCAATCGTATGGGTGTGGGAGTCAGTCTCTATGGCAGCGCCAGGCACCTGGCCCAACAGAGTGGCGGCGAAGCGGTCCGGGTAAACCGCATGAGTGATTATGGCAGCGGCCTGGCGAAAATCATCGGCAATCTCACCGCGCGATATAGTTTGGG
>WNFY01009320.1_pt1 | contig 17524 bp, 14 predicted proteins | sample 5400091 | NCBI WGS metagenome assembly WNFY01 (sample SAMN13153364, study PRJNA577476) | soil metagenome | isolation source: 60 cm soil or saprolite under grassland replicate 1 | place: USA:California | collected 2016-06-15
TAGTCGGCGGCGATGTCGTCGATCGCGACCTCGCCGAGATGGAGCAGGAACGCGCACAGAAGGCCGGTGCGGTCCTTGCCGCCGACGCAGTGGACGACCACGCCTCCCTCCGGCGCCCGCGCGACCGCCCTGACGCCGGCGGCGACGTTGCGACGAAAGTGCTCGAGAAAGATCAGATAGACGTCGCGGGTCGCCTCCACCGCATCAGGCGCAGCGGCCGCCGCAGTCTCGATCTCGCCCACGATTGAATCCCACTCCTTCTCGTTGGCCTCCATGAACGGGACGTGGACGACCTCGAACGGCAGCTTGTCGGGCGGGTCGTCGCGGAGCTCGTAGTCGCCGCGGAGGTCGACCACGGTCCGCAGGCCGTAGTCGGCGACCGCCTGCCAGCCGGCATCGGTGAGCTGCCGGACGCTGTCGGCCCGGACGACCCGGCCGTAGCGGGTCTCGCCTCCGTCCTCGGTTGGGAGGCCGCCGAGGTCGCGGACGTTGAGGCAGCCCTCCCAGGCCAGCTCTCGCGGCCGAACCGTCAATTCAGGCGGCAACCGCGGCAACCGCGGTGCCGCGCAGCGTCGTCGAGGTCGCGGCCTCGATCTCGACCGACACGAGCTCGCCCGGGCCGGCTGCGCCGCTGAAGTTGACGGTCGTGTTCCGGCGTGTGCGGCCGCGAAGCACGGTGTCGTCGGTACGGCTCGGCCCTTCCACGAGCACCTCCTCGACGCGACCGATCCGCTCCCGGTTCCGCGCCTCGGCCACGCGCTGCACGACCTCGATCAGGCGCTCGATCCGCTCATGCTTGAGGTCTTCGGGCACCTGATCCGGCATCGTTGCGGCCTCGGTCCCTCGCCGCGGCGAGAAGACGAAGGTGAAGGCCGCGTCGTAGCCGACCTCCTCGACCGTCGTCACCGTCTGCTCGAAATCCTCATCGGTCTCGCCGGGGAACCCGACGATCAGGTCGGTCGTCAGCGCGAGATCGGGTATCGCAGCGCGCATCTCCTCGGCGAGCCGCAGATACCGCTCGCGGCTGTAGGTCCGCCGCATCGCCTTCAGGATCGTCGTCGAGCCGGACTGGAGCGGCAGGTGCGCGTGCTCGCAGACCGCCTCGCATTCGGCCATCGCCTCGATCACCGGCCGGCGGAAGTCCTTCGGGTGCGGGCTCGTGAAGCGGATCCGGTCAATCCCTTCGACGGCGTCGCATGCGCGCAGCAGCTCGCCGAAGTCGGTGCGAAGCTCGGGGAGCAGGTCGCGGCCGTACGAGTTGACGTTCTGGCCGAGCAGGGTGATCTCGCGAACGCCGTCACGCGCGAGGCGCTCGACCTCGGCGAGGACTTCACCTGGCCGCCGGCTCTGCTCGCGACCGCGCACCGACGGGACGATGCAGTACGAGCACTTCGAGTTGCAGCCCATCGAGATCTGCACCCAAGCCTGGAAGCGGCGCTCGCGGTGCATCGGCAGTTCACCGGCGAACTCGCGCGCGTCGAGGCCGAAGCGGCTGCGCTCCACTCCCATGCCTCCGGCCCCGATCCACTCGCCGAGGTGCGGGATCGATCCAGGCCCGAAGGCAACGTCGACGTACGGGTAGAGGTCGAACAGCCGCTCCCGCTGCGCCTCCGCGTAACACCCGCCGACCGCGATCACCTTCTCGGGATCGCGCGCTTTCAAGGCGTTCGCCTGGGCGAGATGCGCCGCGAAGCGCTGGTCGGGCTTCTCACGGATCGTGCACGTGTTGAAGACGATCACGTCAGCCTCTTCCTGAGCCGGCGCCTCGCCCAGCCCGAGCTCCTCGAGCATCCCCTTGATCCGCTCGGAGTCGTGAGCGTTCATCTGGCAGCCGAAGGTCGTGACGTGGTACCTGCGCACGAGCCGAAACTCTAGCTCGGCCGCTTCGCCGCTAGTGAACGCGGACGACGACCGGCGGTGTCCGGATCGCGGCGCCACCTGGTGCGCTTTCGGCGGCGACGAAGAACCGCAGCACGTGACGCCCGTTCGGCAGCGACGCGCGCATCCGGAGCGGGTGGAACGGCGCGAGGACGATCCTGTTCAACGACTTCCAGCCTCCAGCGGTCCGCTCCTGAACTGACCCGATTCGAGCCGTCAGCTTGGCGGCGGCGCGAATCTCGACCCAGACCGGATGCCGAGGGCTGAGGACGCGCAGCCCCACTCGGCTCCCGACCTCTGCCGGCTGCGCCCGCGAGGTGTTGAAGGCGCGTCCGGCGGCGGCCCGCGCGTCGCAAAGCGCGGGACTGCGGGCCCAGAGGTAGACGCAGGCCGCGGCCGCCTTCGTCGGGTCCTTTGGCATCCCCGCAAAACGGGCCCAGCCCCACGACCAAACCGAGTCGAGGGCCAGCTCGCTCGCCACCTGGCGGGTCGCGAGAGCTTCACGCTTGACGACACCGAACCAGCTCGCCGCGCTGAGCCCGGCTTGCCCGCCCCTGCCCGAATGGAAGCCCAGTGCGAGGCCGATCCGGTTGCTCGGGACCCCGATCGTCGTGAAGTTCCGGACCGCGCGCCGCAGCTGGAAGCGGAGGTAAACCGTGGCGCCTGACGGGCCCAGGCCCTCGAGGACTGGGCCAGAGATGTAGACCTCGCGAACGATCGTCGCGGACTCCGCAAGCGATCGCCACCAGGCCGCGGCCGGACCTGCGGTATTCCCTGATTCGGAGATGAGCAGGTGCGGTTGCGTCCCCCGCGAGGCGAGCGCGCGAACGAGCTCGAGGACGTTGGCGCGATACTGGGCGTTGCTCTGGCTCCAGGGCGTCCCCAGACGCGCTCCGTAGAGCTCGTTGAGCGCGAGGATCGGGGTCGCGCAGCCGGTCACCTTGACCGCCGCCGCCGCGAGCCGTTCGGCGACCGAGGGGATCGTCGCAGGATCGGCAGGATGCGCCGGAGTCCCGACGGCGTCCCTTAACGACATGTCCCAGTAGGCGACCTCGGCCCCGCGGCTCCGCGCCGCGGCCGCCGGCGCGGTATGCGCGAGCGCGACGGCGAGCCCTGGGCGATAGAAGAGCTGTCTAAACGGGACCCACTTGTCCGCGTAGTCGATCCAGGCGGGCTGCCCAGCCTGGACGCAGGAAGCCGACGGCGCTGCCGCGCGGGCCGGACGCGCGGCGGCAGCCGAGGCCGCCAGAACGACGGCGACGAGGAAATGCGCGAATACGCGCGTTCTCAGAGCTGGGCCCCCCAAAGGCGCGGATGGTAGCGCCGCGCCCGGCGGAGCGGGAGGACGTTTTACGTGAGGGTCGCGGCGGCTACTTCGCCCGCTGGCCCAGAGCCTGTTGCGGAGTCGGCTCGGTGTGCTCCTGAGTGGGCGTCGATCCGCCTTCGGTCGCGTTCTTGGCGACGTCGATCGCTCGGCTCTCCCGGATCACCGTCACCTTGATCTGGCCCGGGTACTCGAGCTGGTCTTCGATCTCGCGGGCGATCTCGTGCGAGAGCAGCACCGCCTGGTCGTCGTCGACCTCCTTCGGCTTCACGATCACCCGGATCTCGCGACCGGCCTGGAGCGCGTAGACCTTCTCGACGCCGACATGGTGGCCGGCCAGCTCCTCGAGGGCCTCCAGCCGCTTGATGTAGTGCTCGAGGCTCTCGCCGCGGGCGCCGGGACGCGAGGCCGAGACCGCGTCTGCGGCGATCAGCAACACCGCTTCGACCGTCTGCGGCTGCACCTCGTAGTGGTGCGCCTCGATCGCGTGCACGACGGCGTCGCTTTCGCCGTAGCGCCGTGCGAACTGCGCCGAGATCGCGGCGTGCGAGCCCTCGATCTCGTGGGTCAGCGCCTTGCCGAGATCGTGCAGGAGCCCAGCCCGCCTTGCCGTCTTCACGCTCGCGTCGAGTTCCGAGGCCATGATCCCGGCGAGGTGGACGACCTCGAGCGTGTGCTTGAGGACGTTCTGGCCGTAGCTCGTCCGGAAGCGCAGCCGGCCGAGGATCTTGACGAGCTCCTCGTGAACTGGACCGCAGTTCGCCTCGAAGACGGCCTGCTCGCCGGCGTGGACGATGTGCTCCTCGATCTCCGCCTTCGACTGGTAGTACATCTCCTCGATTCGGGCGGGATGGATACGGCCGTCTTCGATCAGCTTGGCCAGGGTGACCTTGGCAACCTCCCTGCGGATCCCGTCGAACGACGAGAGCACGACCGCCTGCGGGGTGTCGTCGATGATGAAGTCGACGCCCGTCAGGTGCTCGAGCGTCCGGATGTTGCGGCCCTCGCGGCCGATGATCCGGCCCTTCATGTCGTCGGAGGGAAGCTCGACGAGTGAAACGGTGGTCTCGGAGGCGTGGTTCGCCGCGACGCGCTGCAGTGCGTCCGCGACGAGGTTGCGGGCGCGGCGCTTCGCCTCGGTCTGGGCCTCCTCCTCCATCTGCCGGACGCGGCGTGCAAGCTCGTGACGGATCAGCTCTTCCGAGCGGCTGAGGAGGTGCGCCTTCGCCTCGTTCGTGGTCATGCTCGAGACCCGCTCGAGCTCTTTCAGCTGGGCCTCCTTCGCCTCCTTCAGCTCCTCCTGCAGCTGCTTCGAGTGCGTCTCCCGATCGGAGACGCCCTGCTCGCGGCGAGTCAGCTCCGTGAGCTTGCGGTCGATCTCGTCCTCCTTCGCGAGCACCCGCTCCTCGATCTTGATGATCTCGGCGCGGCGCTGTGAGACCTCCTGCTCGACCTCCGCGCGGAGCTTGACCGACTGCTCGCGGGCTTCGATCTGAGTCTCGCGGCGCATCGCCTCGGCTTCGCGGCGCGCGTCGGTCAGCAGCAACTGGCGCGTCCGCCGCGCCGCCGCGAGGCGGGAGCCGGTCAGCGCGTACAGCCCGATGAAGGCAAGGGCCGCCCCTGCTCCAAGGCCGATCAGGATTCCGATAACGACGAACATGGGCGCTCCAAGCGGTGCGCCCACATCAGGCATGCCTCGAATCGGGTGCCTCGATGGGCCTACGGACAGGCCCAGCTGGCCGCTACATCACCGCTGGTACGGCCTCCAGGGAGCTTGTGGGGACAAGAGCGAGTTCAAGTTTCTCTACCGATTGCGAAACAGTCAGATGCAGGCAAATTATCGTTGTTGTGGTTTCTATCCTAGCTCTAGCCCCTCGTCGTCCGCAACGCTTCCGATCGCGGCCTCCACGGACTCGGGGGCGAAGCCACGCGCCGCGAGCCAGCGGGCCGTCTTGGCGGTGGGCCCGCGGCGGGCAGCCAGACGGACGGCCCGGTCGCGTTCGGGCTCTAGCGCAGCAAGCGCAGGCTCCAGGGACTCCGGCTCGATCCCATCCCGCTCGAGCCTGAAGGCAATCGCGGCGTCGCCAAGGCCGCGCTCTGCCAGCGCGACCGCCCGGACGTGGGCAAACCGTTCGTCGTCGATCGCTCCGTGCCGCCGCAGGGTCGCAACGGCTTCCTCGCGCTCGGGCTTACGGATGCCCTTTCGCTCGAGTGCGTCGCGCACCGCCTGCTCCGAGTGGTCGCGGCGCGCGAGGACACGTGCGCCCGCCGCGACGGCGTCGCTGCGGCGCAGTTCGCGCCTCAGCGTCCGCAAGCGCTCGCGGTCGAGCTCCAGTCCGAGGGTGAGCCCGCTTCGCGCCGCTACGTCGAGCGGGATAGTGCGCCAGCGCTCGCCGTCGACCTCAACGAGCACGCGCCCCGGCCGCGCGGGCCGAAGCGCCGTTACTCTCGGCATCCGCCGGAGCCTCCTCCTCAGCCGCCTTCTCCTCGGCGGGCACCTCGACAGGGGTCGGCAGCAACCGCGCAGAGACCACTTGGTCCGGGCCGGCGTCGGCCTGGATCTTCGCCAGGATCTGCTGGGTCACGTCCGGGTGCTCGCGCAGGAACGCGGTTGCGTTCTGGCGGCCCTGGCCGAGACGCTCGTCGCCGAAGCTGAAGTACGAGCCCGACTTCGTGACGACCTTCCGCTCGAGCCCCGAGTCGAGCACGGTGCCTTCCCAGGAGATGCCCGAGCCGTAGATGATGTCGAACTCGGCCTGCTTGAACGGCGGCGCAACCTTGTTCTTGACCACCTTGACGCGAACCCGGTTGCCGTACGCCTCGACGCCCTCCTTGAGCGTCTCGATCCGGCGGATGTCGAGACGGATCGACGAATAGAACTTCAGGGCGCGACCGCCCGGTGTGGTCTCAGGCGATCCGAACATGACCCCAATCTTCTCGCGCAGCTGGTTCGTGAAGATGCAGATCGTGTCGGTGCGGTTGAGCGTGCCGGCGAGCTTGCGCAGCGCCTGCGACATCAGCCGGGCCTGGAGGCCGACATGGCTGTCGCCCATCTCGCGGGTCAGCGCCGCAACCGAGTCGACGGCGACGACGTCGAGGGCGCCTGAACGAATCAGCAGTTCGGTGATCTCGAGCGCCTGCTCGCCCGTGTCCGGCTGGGAGACGAGCAGGTCGTCGATGTTCACCCCGATGTTCTTCGCATAGGTGGGGTCCATCGCGTGCTCGGCGTCGATGAACGCGCAGATGCCGCCGCGCCGCTGCGCCTCGGCTATGACGTGGTAGACGAGGGTCGTCTTGCCCGAGGACTCGGGGCCGAAGATCTCGACGATTCGGCCGCGTGGCAGGCCGCCGATTCCCAGAGCGAGGTCGAGCGAAAGCGACCCGGACGAGACCGCGCCGACCGACACCGCTGCGGCGTCGTTCATCTTCATCACGGCGCCCTTGCCGAAAGCACGCTCGATCTGCCCGAGCGCGGTATCAAGTGCTTGCTCGCGATCCACGGTCTACCTCCCTACCCCAACTGACTCCAGGACGGAATACTGCGCCCCCGAGGGCCGCAGAGTCGACATATAAACAGCAGCTTCGGACGTCACAAACGGTCCCAGCTCCGGAAGCGAGGGCTTGAGCCGCGGCCTCTCGCGAAAACGGATGACGGTGAGGTGTGGCAGCCACTCGCGGCGCTCCCGCTCGTAGACTCCGAGCCGCTCCAGGCGCTCGTGGAGCTCGACCGCCAGGCTCGTCGCTCGGCCGCCCTCGTCGTCGAGCACGAGCATGCCGACGCTCCGCGTCTCGCGGTAGCCCTTGACAGTGAGGGTCGCCGGTTCGGCAGCAAGGGCGGCCGCCCGCAACTCGGTCGCGATCGCTTCCAACTCGCCGGCCGGACGGCTGCCGAGGAACGCGAGCGTGACATGGAGCTGCTCGCGATCGAGCACGCGGACGCCGCCGGCCTCACCGAAGGCTTCGGCTTGCCAGCGCGAAAGCTCCTCGACGGTCTCGTCGGGCAGGCGCAGAGCACAGAACAAGCGCAGGCGTTCACGGCCACCGACGCTAGCAGGCACATTCACACGGAACCGTCACGACTTTGTGACAGAAGCCGCCGCACCAGGTGCAGCGCCGCGACGGCGGCCCGACCACGCACCGTCTCGCGATCGGCCGGGACACTGAAATCGGCGGCAAGCTCTCCGTCCGGCCCCACGGCGTGGAGGTAGACGAGGCCGACCGGCTTCTCGGGGGTACCCCCGCCGGGCCCAGCCACGCCTGTGTCGGAGACGCCGAAATCCGTCTCGAGCCGCTCGCGCACCCCCCTGGCCATGGCCGCCGCAGTCTCTGCCGAAACGGCTCCGTGAGCGGCGAGCACCTCCGTTGGCACCCCGAGCTCCCGCGTCTTGACGTCGTCGGCGTACGCGACGACGGAGCCGCGAAAGACGTCGCTCGAGCCCGGAACCGCGGTCAGCCTCGCCGCGACGAGGCCGCCGGTGCAGGACTCGGCGGTCGCCAGGGTCAGGCCGCGCTCGCGGCAGAGCCCGAGCACGATCTCCGCCACCGTCCGCTCGTCCTCGGTGAAGAGGAACTCACCCAGTCGCCCGCGCAGGGCGGCAGTGATCGCCTCCGCCCGGGCGCCGCCGGCCTCACCGACGACGAGATCGACGTGGATCTCGAAATCCCGCGCGCAGACGGTTGCCTCCACCCCGTCCCCGTCGCCGCCGGCCTCGTCAAGCGCCCGCGCGACCGCGGACTCGCTGGCGCCGTAGAACCGCAGCGTGCGCCGCTCGGGCGGCCGGCCGCGCGCGAGCACGCCACGGACGGCGTCGTTCTCGACCGCGGCCGCCCAGAGCCGCCGCAGCTCCGGCGGCGGCCCCGGCAACACGACGACGACCGCGCTTGTGATCTGGATCACAAATCCTGGCGCGGTCCCGGCAAGACCGAGCGGAGTCGCCCCCGCGGGAAGGGTCGCCTGCTTGCGAACGCCGGCCGCGAAATCCGCATAGGGCCGCCCAAGCCGTTCCGCCAGCCGCCGCGAGATCGCTTCGATTTCGCGATCTAGATCACTATCGAGCACGAGCTCGCGCCCCGCGACACGGGCGAGGGTCTCAACGGTACGGTCGTCGTGCGTCGGCCCGAGGCCGCCCGAGACGACGCAGAGATCCGCCTCCAGGCCCGCACGCAGCGCCGCCGCGAGCTCCTGCGTCGAATCGCCGACGATGATGATCTCCGCGGGGTCGACGCCGAGCGAGACGAGCTCGTGCGCGAGAAACGGACCGTTCAGGTCGCGGCGGTCGCCGCGAACGAGCTCGCTGCCGGTCACGACGACGAGCGCGCGGGGAGAAGGACTCAAGTCGCCGGCGGCGCCTTCGTGATCGACGTCGGCGTCACGAGCAGCTGCTCCGGCTTGCCCTTGGCGGCGCCCGGGATCACCACGATCCGACCGTTCAGCTTCGCTACGAGGTTCTGCGGCTTGCTCGCGGTGAACCAGAGTCGCCGGAAGAGGTACGGCCGGCTCGTGAACGGGAGCTGGTGGCCCTGCGCGAGCGTCCCGATGAACTTCTGCGACCCGGCGGCCGAGCCGGCGCGCACGTTCAGCCAGCAATCGCCGTTGGTGGCCGTCAGGACGAGGCGCGCCATCGGCCGAGCGGGCTTCTTGTGGCGCTTCTTCGCGACGGTCGGTGTCGGCGAGTTGACCCCCTGAACCTGTGGGCTGTTGCCCGAGCCCCACTTCCAGGCGCCGATCACCAGCGCGAAGACGACCGCGATCGCGCCAACGACCAGCAGGACGGCGCGAGCCTCGAAACGCGGGCCGAGTGGCTGCGGCCGGCGCTGGTAGTCGCGCGGACGCAGCGGCACGTCCTCTTCACCGGTGACGAAGCGCGAGTTGTACTCATCCACGTAAAGCTGGCCCTCGAGCCCGAGCGCGTCGGCGTAGTTCCGCAGGAAACCCTTCACGTACGTCGGCGCCGGCAGCACGTCGAAGTCCTCGGCCTCGAGGGCTTTCAGGTACTTGGCGCGGATCTTCGTCTGCTGCTCGAGCTCGGGAAAGTCGAGCTGCTGCCGCAGGCGGGCTTCGCGAAGGCTATGAGCAGCAGGCCGAAAAAGGCCAGCGAAAGTGCTGCGGTGAGACCGAGACAGAGGCCGAGCAGCCCGAGCCACTTCCCGAGGCGCGCCGTGCTCTCTCCCGCCCGCGAAAGCGTCCGCTCGACCTTGAATCGGGCGCTACGCGCCAGCAGCACGGCGATCAATCCAAGCAACGTTCCGGCGACGGCCTCGCCGCCGACGGCCTGCGGCAGGTCGACGTTCTTCAGACGCGTCGAGTAGAGCGCGGCCGGAATCGCCGCCAGCGACAGCAGCCCGAACACCACGGAGAACCGCGCCCGGTCGTTTCTCATTCGCGCGACGCTATTGCTTGACGTATGGACGGCCAATGGCGGCGGGAGGAATCGAGCGGCCGATCACTCCTGCGACCGCGATCAAGGTCAAAACATACGGGAGAGTCTGGAAGAGCAGGGGCCAGGCGGCCGTATCCGAAGCCGAGAGGTCTGGAAGCCGCGCCGCGAGGGCGCTCGAGAAGCCGAAGAGCAGCGCCGCCGCGAAGGCGCCGAACGGCCGCCAGCCGCCGAAGATGAGGGCGGCCAGCGCGATGAAGCCGCGCCCGGCGGTCATGTTCTCCGTGAACGAGTTGACGAACCCGATCGAGAGGAAGACCCCGCCGAGCGCCGCGAGCGCCCCCGACAGCGTGACCGCGGCGTAGCGGGTGCGATAGACGGGGATTCCGACCGTGTCGGCCGCCTTCGGATGCTCGCCGACCGAACGGATCCGCAGTCCGATCGGCGTCTTGAACAGGGCGACGTAGGAGACCGGCAGCAGAAGCAGCGAGAGCCAGACCATCAGGTTCAGCTGGCCGATCGAGTTGTAGAGGAAGTTACCGAGACCCTGCGGGGGGATGTGCGAAAGGAACTTCAGGTTGACGTCGGGAACGGCGGGCAGGTTCTCCGGCGTGCCGTTGTTGCCGTAGTGCTGGTTGTAGAGATAGCCGGTGACCCCGAGCGCGAGGAAGTTGATCGCGGTCCCGGTGACGATCTGGTCCGCCCGTAGCGTGATCGTGAAGATGGCGTGCACGAACGCGAGCAGCGCTCCCGAGATGAGGCCGATGAAGAGGCCGCCCACCCATGAGCCGGTCGCGTCCGCGCCGTAGGCGCCGAAGTAGGCGCCCATCAGCATCATCCCCTCGAGACCGATGTTCACGACCCCGCTGCGCTCGGAGAACATGCCTCCGATCGCCGCGAACGTGAGCGGCGTCGCATAGCGAAGCGTGGCCGCGATCAACGCCGACCAGACGAAGACGCCCTCGAGCCTGGCCCCGTTTGCCTGCATGACGATCAAGGCGATGCCGATCCCGGCCAGACCGCTGACGACCGCGCCGCCGCCGATCCGGCGTTCGCCGCGCGTATACGCCCAGATCCCCGCCGCGACGGCGAAGATCCCGATCGCAACGGGCAGCGGGGCCGTCCGGACCTTTGCCGGCGGCAGCGCCAGGAACAACGCCAGCAGGCCGAGCCCAATCCCGACCGTGCCGATCGTCGAGGGGGCCAAGGCTCTCGTCCAGGCCCCGCGCTGAAGCGGATGGACCCGGACGCTCACGGCTGCTCAGCCGCCTTTCGCTGTCGCAGTCGAAGCTTCTTACGGGCCTGCCACAGGTAGATGATCAACAGGTCGGCGCCGACGAACAGCACGACCAGTCCCTGGATGATCCGCGTCAGGTTGCCGGCGAGCTCGGGCTGGAACACGCTCGGATCGAGGTTGCGCGTCGAGGTTCCGGTCAGCAGGGCGCCGAACAGGAGCGCCGAGAAGAAGATGCCGATCGCCGAGTTGCGCCCGAGCAGCGCTACGGCGATGCCGATGAAGCCGATCTGGACGGTCTGGACGACGGTCAGGTCGAGGTTGAACTCCCAGCCCAGGATGTCGATCGACCCGGCGAGACCGGCGAACGCGCCGGAGATCGCCATTGCCAGGAAGAAGTTGCGGCCGACGCTGATCCCGCCGTAGCGTGCCGCCTCCGCGTTGAAGCCGACGGCCCGGACCTCGTATCCCAGCGTCGTCCGGTTGAGCAGAATCCAGTAGACGAACAGCATCGCCACGGCGATGAAGAAGCCGATGTGGAGACCCTGCAGCAGCGGGTTCCCCCAGAAGACGTGGAGGTGCGCGCTGTCGGCGATCGGCCTCGTCACCGGCGCCGAGATCGCGCGCGGGTCCTGCATCGGCCCGTTGAACCCGACGAGATAGCTCCCAACCCAGAGGGCGATCCAGTTGAGCATGATCGTCGTGATCACCTCGTGGGCGCCCGTGGCGGCCTTGAGGAAGCCCGCGATCCCTCCCCACGCCGCGCCCGCGAGCGTCGCCGCCAGCATCGCGACGATCACGTGCAACGGGCCGGGCAGGCCCGAGAACCAGATCCCGAACTGGACGGCGACAATCGCCCCGACCGTGTACTGGCCGTTGCCGCCGATGTTGAAGAGTCCGCAGCGGAAGGCGAAGGCGACAGCGAGGCCGGTCAGGATCAGCGGCGTGACGACGATCAGCGTCTGCTGCAAGTTCAGCGCGGTCGGCGAGGTTGTGTCCCACCCGGTCCAGTCGATCCCCGCCGGATAGAAAAGATGCCAGTGGATCGAGACCGGGCTGAGCCAGCTCAAGCCCGTCCCCTTGAAGATGGCCTTGTACGTGTTGACCGGATCCTTGCCGGTGGTAGCAAAGACAACGAGCCCGCCGATCAGGAACGCGATCAGCGCCGTCAAGATCGGGGTGATCACACCCCCGGAGCGCTGCCACAAAGCCAGGCGGGCCGCGACGGAAGGGACTTGGCTCTCGGGTGTCGGCTCGGATACCTCGGGCGTTTGGCCGGTCATATCGGGCGGCTCGCCCGAGAGGCCGCTCACGCGACGGCCTCTTTGCGGCCGGCGCCCGTCATCTCGATGCCGAGCTGGTCCTCAGTGACCTCGGGACCGTGCTGGGCGACGATCTCACCCTCGTAGAGGACCAAGGTCCGGTCGGACAGCGAAATGATCTCGTCCAGCTCGAGCGAGACGAGCAGCACCGCCTTGCCGTTGGCCCGCGCCTCGACGAGCCGCCTGTGGACGAACTCGATCGCACCAACGTCGAGCCCGCGTGTCGGTTGAGCGGCGATCAGGACGCTGGGCCCGCGGCCGATCTCGCGCGCGAGCACAACCTTTTGCTGGTTGCCTCCCGAGAGCGCCGAGGCGAGCGTCTGAGGCCCCCCGCCGCGGACGTCGAATTGCGTCAGCAGCTCGCGCGCGCGCCGGATCAGCTGTCGCGGGAACAACCAGCCAGAGCGGGAACCCGGCGCCTTGTCGTAATCGTGCAGTGCGACATTCTCGGCGAGCGAGAACTCGAGCACGAGGCCTCGGCGCTGGCGGTCCTCCGGGATGTGGCCGAGGCCACTGTCGAGAATCCTCGACGGGGTAGCTCCGGTGACGTTGCGTCCGCCGACGCCGACGCGGCCGGACGCAGCCTTGCGCAAACCGGTGATCGCATCGATCAGCTCTGTCTGTCCGTTTCCGTCGACACCGGCTATGCCGACGATCTCGCCACCGCACACCTCGAACGAGACGCCACGGACCGCTTCGAGCCCACGGTCGTCGAAGACGTGGAGATCGTCGACGGTGAGCATCGGGTCGCCGGGGGCCGAGACAGGCTTCTCGACTCGGAGCAGGACCTCCCGGCCCACCATCATCCGGGCCAGGCCCTCCTCGGTTGCTCCCTGGCGGTCGACGGTGTCGATTCGCTTTCCACGCCGGACGACCGTGATTCGGTCCGCTATCTCGAGTACCTCGTTCAGCTTGTGCGTGATGAAGATCACGGACATGCCTTCTCTGGTCAGAGTCCTGAGGATCTCGAAGAGCTCGTTGGCTTCCTGCGGAGTCAGGACGGCGGTCGGCTCGTCGAGGATCAGGATGTCGGCATTGCGGTAGAGCGCCTTCAGAATCTCGACGCGCTGCTGCTGGCCGACCGTGATCGACTCGACGCGGGCATCTGGATCGATCGCGAAGTTGAAGGACCTGGAGAGCTCGCGGACCCGACGATCGGCGGCACCGGTGTCGAGCAGCAGGCCGGCGCGGGTCGGCTCGTTGGCGAGGACGATGTTCTCGGCGACCGTCATCACCGGAATCAGCATGAAGTGCTGGTGCACCATCCCGATGCCACGGTTGATCGCGTCCTTCGGTGAGTGGAATCGAACCGGCTCTCCCTTGACGAGGATCTGTCCCTCGTCGGGGTGGTAGAGCCCGTAGAGGATGTTCATCAACGTTGACTTGCCGGCCCCGTTCTCGCCGAGCAGGGCATGCACCTCCCCGCGACGAAGCTCGAAGTCGACGTGGTCGTTCGCGAGCACTCCGGGGAATTGCTTCGTGATACCGCGCAACTCCAGGACCGTAGGCTCGTCAGCCATGCGCCGGTAATCCTAGGGGGCGGGACCGTGCCCGCCCCCTAGGAACCGTGTCCGATCTAGGACGTGGGGGGCTTGATCTTCCCCTCGATGATCAGCGTCTTGATCGTGTTGACCTTCTTGGTCATGTACGTGCGATCGGCCTTCGAGAGCGCCGAGCTCAGCTTGCCGAATCCGACGCCGTTGTTCTTGAGCGTGTAGTTCGCGTTGAACCCGCCCTTGAAGCCGGAGGGGTTCGCCTTGAACTGTTTGATCGTGTTGAAGACCGCGACGTCGACGTGCTTGGTCGCGCTCGTCAGGATGTGCTTCCCGAGGAAGCTCTGGTCGGCGTCGACGCCGATGCCCCAGATGTGCTTCTGCTTGGCGGCGCTCAGCCCGCCGAGACCGCACGCACCAGCGGCCTCGAACTCGACGCGCGAGCCCTTACCGATGTGGTTGAGCGTGGTCTCCTTGCACTTCGCCTGGTCGGCGAAGGTCGGGTCGTTTGCGTAATCGATCAGCACCTTGATCTTCTTGTTCGCCTTGTGGACGCCCGCTCGGTAGCCGGCGAGGAAGCGCACGATCGCCGGCACCTTGTTGGCGCCGACGCCGCCCACGACCATCTTGCCCTTGACCGGATGGCGCGTCTCCCAGAGGCCAGCGATGTAGCCGACGAGGTAACCGGCCTCCTGCTCGCGGAACTGGATGCCGCGGACGTTGGTCGGCTTCTTCGAGAGACCGCCGTAGTCGACATCGATTCCGGCGAACTTCGTGTTCGGGAATGCCGGCGCGACATCGTCGAGCGGCCCGAACTCGAACAGCACGCCCACGGCGATGACGAGACCGTTACCCGTCTGCGCCGCGGTCTGAAGGTTCGGCTTGCGGTCGTTCGCCGAGCTCGTAATGAAGACGCGGCCGTTGACACCGCCGGCGGCGGTTAGTTGCTTCTGCGCCCGCTGCAGGCCGACGTAGGACAGGTGGTTGAAGCCCTTGTCGTTGAGACCGCCGATGTCGGTCACGAGGGCGACCTTGGCCGTCGCGCTCCGCTGCGCGCTTGCCGTGGCACCGACGATGAGCGCGCAGAGCGCGGCCACGCCAAGCCACAGCAGGGTTCTCTTGCGTTTCACGTAATCCCTCCTACCCGGATGAGAGTTTTGTCGATGCTAACCCGCCAGACCCCGTCACGGCGGATCCTCGGAATCTAAGACGTGCCCGCGTCGTCTTAGTTGGCGATCACACGTGGCAATTCGGCCTCATCTACGAGCACCCGGCGTGGCTTTGAGCCCTCGTAGCCGGAGATAATCCCGCGGCGTTCGAGCATGTCGATCAGGCGGCCCGCGCGGGTGTATCCGACGCGGAGGCGCCTCTGGAGCAGGCTCGTGGAGGCGGTCTGAGCGGTAACGACGATCTCGATCGCCCGCTCGAGCAGCGGGTCCTCGTCGGGGTCGAAGTCGCCGTCGGCATCGTCGTGCTCGTCGGGCGCCGGCTCGGGCGCCTCGAGCAGGCTCTCGTCCAGCTCCTGCTCGCGCTGGGCGCGGCACTGCTCGACGATCAGGGCGATCTCCTCCTCGCTGACGTAGGCGCCCTGCAGGCGCTGCAGGCGAGAGGTGCCGAGCGGCTTGAAGAGCATGTCGCCCTGGCCGAGCAGGCTCTCGGCGCCGGAGGTGTCGAGGATTACGCGCGAGTCGGTCTGGCTCGAGACGGCAAAGGCGATCCGGCTGGGGACGTTCGCCTTGATCATCCCGGTGATCACGTCGACGGACGGCCGCTGGGTCGCGAGAACGAGGTGGATGCCGACGGCGCGCGACTTCTGCGCCAGTCGGATGACGGCGTCCTCCACGTCTTGGGGCGCGATCATCATCAGGTCGGCGAGCTCGTCGATGACGACGAGCAGGTGCGGCAACGTCGACTCGCCGCGTGAGCGGAAAGCGCGGTTCGCCTCGTTCAGGTTGCGCGCACGCACCCCGGAGAGCCGCTCGTAACGGCGCTCCATCTCGCTGACGACGTTGGCGAGGACGGTCGAGGCCTCCTTCGGGCTCGAGACGACGGGCGTCAGCAGATGCGGGATCGACTCGTAGTAGCTGAGCTCGATCTTCTTCGGGTCGATCAGAATGAAGCGCACGTCGTCAGGCGTCGAGCGAAGCAGGATCGAGGTCAGAATCGTGTTGATGCAGCCGGACTTACCAGAGCCGGTGGTGCCGGCGATCAGGACGTGCGGCATCCTGGCGAGGTCGGTCCAGACAGCCGAGCCGGAGATGTCCTTGCCGAGCCAGACCGAGAGCGGGCTCGCCGTCTGCGGCAGGTCGTCGAAGATGTCGCCGAGCGCGACGTAGCTCGGGCTCGCGTTCGGCAGCTCTACCCCGACCGCCTGCTTGCCGGGAATCGGGGCGAGGATGCGGATCTCCGTCGTCGCCAGCGCGTAGCTGAGGTCGTCCTTGAGCGCGGCGACCTTCGAGACCTTGGTGCCTGGCGCGAGCTGGAGCTCGTAGCGCGTCACCCGAGGGCCGGAGATCTGGCCGATCACGGTCGCCTCGACGCCGAAGTGCGCCAGCGTCTGCACGAGCGCTTCGGCGACGCGTGCGTTCTGGTCGGCCGAGTTGCCACTGACGGACGGCGAGTGGCGCAGGATCTTGCGATCGGGCAAGCGGTAGTCCTTGGCCACCGCCTCGCCGACGTCGAACAGGCTGGTCTGGTCAGGGGCGGTTTCGGGATCTTCGAGCAGCAGGGGCGCCGGGCCTGGCGGGTCGGCCTCGACCACGTCGGGGAACTCGTTCACTCCGTCGAGCACGGGAGCGTGCAGCTCGGGCCGCGGCCTCTCGACGGGCTCGACCAGCTTCAGATCGGGCATCGTCTCCGGCAGGGCTGTCCGCGCACGCTTCGCCGCCTCCGCGGTTGCCCGAACCGCGCTGCCGGAGCGCCGGATCAACGCGCCCGCCGAGGCGCCGCTCAGCAGCAGCGTGCCGGCGATCAGCGTCGTGATCCCGACGATCAGGACGCCGGTCGAGCCGAGCGCGATTCCGAAGCCGAGCGCGAGCGCCGTCCCGACGTAGCCGCCGTGCGCCTTGCCGAGCGTCAGCATCAACCCCGCGGTGAAAACCGTCAGCCCGGTCCGGAACGGCCGCATGTCGAGGAGCTCGCTCCGCGCGAGGAACAGCGCGCCGACGATCATGCAGGCCGCCGGGAAGACCGCCCGGGCCGCGCCGATCAACGCCTCGAGCCCGTCGGCGGCCAGACCGCCGGCGAAGCCGCCGCTCCAGCCCAGGTAGATGACGGTCGAGAGAAAGACGCCGGCCGCCGCGAGAGCGAGCCCGATCAGCTCCGGATGCTGGTGGCCGCGGTGCTTCGAGGCGCGCTTCTTCTTACGCACGCGCGAGGGCGCGCGCGGCTTCAGCAAGCGTTTCTTGCGACGACGAGGCACGGCCGCACGTCATTCGACGCCGCTCGTTTCAGCCCTTCACCAGGGACTGTCCCCGAACGGGGACTGTCCCTAACGCCGTAACGAAGCTCGTATCGCTTAGAGGGACAGACCCCTTCCGGGGTCAGTCCCTTACGCGGCCAAGGCGCGAAGGTCCTCGAGCGTGCGGCCGAGCAGGTTCTCGCGCAGATCGAAGAGCCCGGCCCAAAGCGAGGAGCGGTCGAGCGAGGCGCGGATGCGGGCGGCGTCGGCGAGTCCCTCCAGCGCCCGGACGAAGACCGCGAGCTCGAGGTAGGTCTGCGCGACGCGGATCGCGCTGGCGTGCACGCCGGCGCGGTTGAGGATCGGCTCCCACTCCAGCAGCTCGGCGGCGCCGGGGGCGCCGTACCAGGAGCGGCCCTCGGCGTGGTCGGCCTCGAGCTCGAGCAGGTAGCGCCCGAGCGGGCCCTCCAGCCCGGCGAGCGCAGTCTCGATGCGA
>WNFY01010015.1_pt1 | contig 17518 bp, 16 predicted proteins | sample 5400091 | NCBI WGS metagenome assembly WNFY01 (sample SAMN13153364, study PRJNA577476) | soil metagenome | isolation source: 60 cm soil or saprolite under grassland replicate 1 | place: USA:California | collected 2016-06-15
ACGTACTCGGCTCGGAGACCGTCTTTTTCCTGCTCGACGCGCAAACCCGGGTGGCGACGGCAAGAGCCAGTCTGCTGCAGGGACAAATCGATTATCAAAACGCGGCCGCTGCCCTGGACTACGCGACCGGAAGCCTGCTGCAAGCGTATCAAGTACAGATTGCGGACTTAACCAAGTGAAGCCTCTGCAATTACCTGCCGACGACATTCTCAAGCCCTTGCACTCGCTCGGAAGTGGACCGGGCCTATCCGCTCGGCGCTTCTCGGACGTTTTTCGGCTTCAGCCTTGATGCCATCAAGCATTGGGAAAGGAGGGCTCCGGACACCGGAAGCTCCCGCGCGCACCCTTCTCACCGTGATCGACAAGAATCCCGCCGCAGTCCTTACCGCGCTTCAACCGGCGGCTTTCGCTGCTGCCGCCGGGACTGCATAGTTCGAAATCTCGGGGTCGTGATTTGTCCGAACAGAATATCAGTGGACTCAGAAGACTGGGCAGATTACCGGAGTCGTGCGCCAGTTGCTTCCGACTCGGAAAATGAAGCGTATAATTCTGGCCGCGTACCGCTTCCTCACAAACAATCCCGCGCTCCGAGGCCCCGAATTCCGGAGCGCGGGACGCCCAAACTGTAGCACCGATAGTTCGCCCAATCTAAATCAACCGTGGCGCGATTTCGCACAGGCAAACGAAAGAAGCAGCGAACCAAGATGGTCGTTCCGGTTCGAGTGCGACTCGCTGGTGCTAAGGATAGTCAGTTTCAACTGGCGCACACGCTGGATGCGACCGAGAACGGAGTGCGACTCGCAGGTTTTGAGGCAGACGCAAACGTCGGTGATGCCATCGAGCTTCAGTATCGCCGTGAGCGGGCGATGTTTCGTGTGGTATGGATTCGTGGATTTGAGAAATCGTCCGAGAAGCAGCTTGGCGCTGAGGCGTGGAACCTGACAGGAATATCTGGGACATGGAGTTTCCGGCCAGACCCGATGAGTATGAGGAAAAAGAGTGAGCGATCTTCTCTTCCTTATTTCTTCAAATCCACCACCGCGACCTTGTTTACTCCACTACATGCCAGATAGAGCTTGCGATCAGGCGTAGCGACCATGTTTCGCACGACACCACCACCGGATGGGATCGTCTTTGAACTGAAGCTTTCTGATTTTGGATCGAACTTGACCAAAGTATTGGGCGTCACCCCCGACTCGCTGTACCAGACCTCACCGTCGTTTGTGATCGCGATCCCATACGGTTCGGACTCAGCCCCTCCCGGCGAAGGCCACTCCTTTAACAGTTTTTCGCTTGCCGGATTGAAGTGCCCGAGATATCCACGGGCGAAATCGGTGTAGTAGATCGTGCCATCAGGAGCCAGTGCGATCCTCCGTGGACGCGCACCCGTTGCCGGCAAATTGTATTCGCGAATTTTCATCGTGTTCGGGTCAATACTGGCGAGTTTGTTGGTCCCGAATTCGCAAAAGAATGGCACGTTGTTGTGCGTGACCACGATGCCGTAAGGTACCGCGTGTGGCGTAGGCGATTTAGCCAGAGTCATCTTGCCGGTGCTTGGATCGAGGCGTCCGACATAGTTCGTTTCTTCATTGGTGAACCACAAAATGCCGTTGTGGTCGAACACCGGTGTGTGCGGGTCGATCTCGGTGCCATCCGAGGAGCGATACTCGACGATCGCACCGGACTTCGGATTGAGCTTTCCGACATAACCGGCTGAGATCGCAGTGAACCAGATATTGCCCGATTTATCGGCGACCAGGCCGTGGGGGCCGGAATTGGGTGTCTTCAGCGGATATTCCTTAAATTCTCCACTCTTCGGATCGAGCCGGCCCAGCTTGTTCGCGCCCTGCCCGGTGTACCACAGTGAGCCGTCAGGCGCGACTGCCGGATCATGCGGCCGCGAGCGCGGGGTCGGCACCTCGTATTCCTTGATTTCTACGTCCAGTGTTCCCACTGCCGCGAATGCGGCAACCGTGGTCGCCAAGGCGAATAAGCACAGTTTAGCCAGAGACATAAATCCTCTCCTTCGATGGAAATTTTATTCCTCCGTTGCGAGCCTTTCCATTCGGCTCCGTGATCGGGCGCTGGAGTATTCTTGCTCGAAGGAGACCTTCAATGAAAGAAGACGTTGACAGAACACGGCGTTCACTGCTGTGGACTGGATCTGTTGCTGGTTTTGCCTTCACTGTTCCCGCAGCATTAATCGGTCAAAGGGCTTCTGGGTTCTTTTTGGAGGCGATTCAGTGCGTGCGATGCCAAAGTTTGCGGCGCTTCTGGCTGAGAGCCAGTAGCGGGACCAGTAAAGGAACCAACAGCAATAGAGACTGGCGACGATACTTCGCCATGGCGCGCTGTTTCTCATTCATCTCCTGGCCCAACTCCGTGGCCGCACTCTATTTCTGCTGATACCGATCGCATAAATCAACATAGGCACGTAGTTGATTGATAGCGCTATGAGGTAAGTGCCCAAGACCAGTTGAGTAAAGGAGTCACGCTGAAACAACACGAGCATGCCAAGCGCACCACAGAGGAGCAGTCCAGCTGCGAACTCCGCAATGATTCGCTTCGAGCCGAAAAAAGGCAATGTCACTTGCAGCGAGCTTGCGAAGATTGATCCAGGCACCGGCGGTTCGCATAAATAGAGGCTTCCAGGTATCGATTCGACATATGAGGATCAGTCCGCATCAAGGTGCAGGTATTCCCAGAACGTACAACAACGTCACACCTAGTAAGACGAGAGTCGGTATTCCCAACATCCAAAGGGCTTGTGAACTTCTCAATCCTCTTCCTTTAATTATTCCAGCCGAACGCCCTTTCCCGGGAGGCGTACAAACCGCGAAATACGGCGCCGCGGCATCAATCCCAATCGCTTGCGTGCGTTCCTGAGCAACAGAGTAGGTGCGATTTTCACGCCCATCATTCATGACCTTAGGACGAGAGCCCCGGTCAACTTTGCGCCGGAGCTCTCAGGCACGAATCGTCTAGAAGTTAAACCCCACCTGCGCCGTCAACGCTCGTGGCGTCACATAGTGAGTTCCAGTAAAGGTTGAGAGGAAGTTATAGAGTGCAACTCTGTTGCTTATGTTGATGGCGGTGAGCTGAAGACTCCACTTGTACTTGTCGCCATGAAACAGGTTGTCATGCCCCAGGGCGATATCGAAAAGATGACGTGGGGCGATGCGCGGCGGGTTTTTGTCATCGTTTTCTGTTCCCGGCGCGGGAATGCTTACGAGAGTGGACCCGAACTGGTTCGCCGGGCAAGGTGAGGGCAAAGCTGTCGTTGGAGTTGCGCGCACGTTTCCGCAGAACAGGCCGGCCTGGAATTCCTGATCGGGAGTAAGACCGCTCGCAACCAGATCCACGGGGCTGCCGTCCGATACCGGCACCGCGCCAGCGACTAGACCGCTATCGTAACGCCAGTTGAAGCCTACCCAGGGACCGCGCTTTCCAATCTGATATTGCAGATGCGTCGTCTGGTTAAACTTCTCGTCGTGGTCGATGCGGAATGCCCCGATTACGTCGGGAGCCGCGCCAGCTCCGCCGAGCTGAGGGGTAAAGAAGCGCGAAACAACGCTCGAGAAAACGAAGAGCGCTGAAAAGCCATGGAAGTTTGGAACGCTCACGCGTCCGGCAACCGCGGGAATCTTGGAGTTGTTCCATTCAATCGGAAAGGTGAGCGGAGTGCTTCCGAATACCCCGAAGTCGTAAGCGTTGTGGGTATATTTCCAGACATACTCGCCTGAAAATACCAGATACCGTCCCGCAGCCTGCTGCAGTCCAACGTGGAACTCATTACGCCATCCCGGACTGAACGGAGTAATGCTGTTCGAAACACAGCTCAGAAGCGGATTCAGCACCGGATCGGCACATCCGGTACTGGAAAGCACCAGGTTCTCGTTGAATGGGGTTCCCATTATTCGCGCATAGGAAGCACGCAGCACAGTGTTGGTTTTCTTGATGTTGTACGCGACGCCGACGCGGGGCTGGGCTTCGCTGTGTGAGGTCAGTCCGTTGTAAATGTCGCCACGCAGGCCCAGGTTTAGGGACCAGTTTCCTTTCGTGATCGCGTCCTGCACATACAGGGACAGCAGCTTAATGTCGGTGTGATCGTTAAACGGGAACAGACTCCCACCCCGGGTCAGATCATACGGCGCCAGAGTCGTGCAAGGAGCCGCGATGGGGTTTCCACTGGAATCCACACAGGAGTTCCCGTTCGCGTCGGTAAGTGAGTCGAGCAACGTCGGATCCACAATGCCGAAGCCGTTGTTTTCGTCCAGGAAAGTCTGCTGGTACGTCACCCCTCCCTTCACATTGTGAATCCCTTTTACATAAGAAATGTCCGAACGAATGCCCGCGTTGGTGAGCTTTCGGTCTTGGGTGAGTGTCTCTTGCTGGAGATCCGGCGCTAGATCAGCAAATGGGTTAGTGCTCGGATAGTAATTGAAGTGGTCGCGCCGGACGAAGGCGCCGAGCGTGAAAACGGTGTTGTTATTGAGCAAATGGGTCCACGAAGGCGCGATGTTGAAAGTCTTGATCTGCGATCGCTGATCCGCCGGACCAACTAGATTGCCGTTGGGATCAAGTCCACCATTGGCGACCACCAGTCCGTTCCACGCGGTCGCATTTTGGGCATCGAAGGAATTCGGCGTCTGGAACCATGATCGGGTGAATCCCAGATTCACGTGGACAGAGTCCGCATTGGTGAGTTGAAAGTCCAGGCGATCGAAAATGTTCTCTTCGTTGCCCTTGGCGTGCATGACGGTGAACTCGGGCGGATCGAGAAAACGTCCGCTGTTCAGACCGCTGGCGGAGATGAAATTTCCCCACTTCTGGCCTCCGTAGCCGAGGTTGAAGTTTCCACTTGAGCTGCCGAAACTGCCATAAGAAGCGCCTACAGAGCCGTGCGGCGTTGTCTGGCCCTGGCCAGAACGCGTGGTGACGTTAATCACAACGCTGGCCTTCTCCCCGAACTCCGCGGGTGGAGCTCCAGCAATGACTTCCATCGACTGGATCGAATCCAGAGGAATCTGGTTTGAGAAAACCTTGCTTTGTTGGTCCGTGATTGGTTGGCCGTCGACTGAGAATGAGTTCTCGGCATGATCGCCGAGTCCGTGAAAGAGGCCGTTGGAATCGGCCGCAATCCCGGGCGTGGCCAAGGTTACGAGGGAGCTCACCGACGACGATTGGCTTTCGAGAGGCAGCTTGTCGAATAAGCTCTTGTCCACGTCGGTGTGAAAGGTGGAATCGTTCTCAAGCAGGTCCGACGCCCCGCTTTCCACCGTCACGGTTTCAGAGCTCTGTAACTTCAGACCGACATCGACCGTCACTGGAACGACTGATCGCACCTCGACGTCCTTAGAGAAGGGAGCAAAGCCCTGAGCTGTGGCCTTGAAGTGATATGGATTGAACGGCACATTGTGCATTAGGTACCACCGCACCAGATGGGTCGGTTACGGTGCCGATTATGGATGTTGAACTCCCCGCAGATTGAGCGTAAGAGGGCAACCCGATTGCCAAGCAAAAAACGACCAGAAAAGTCGCGCGCAGCGACTTCGCATAAGAAGCCAGCATGAATTCCTCCCAATAAATTAGCAATGGATTCAGAACAACAGATCGATCTTCTTGAAAGGCTAGATCGCGGGAGGTGGGCGAACACTAAGCGCGAATGCGACAAAGCGTTGTTTGGCTGAAACAGGGCTAGAGCGGGAGGTTGATATTGGAGTAAAAGTCGCGTTCAGCAGCTTGACAGTGGCCTTTGGAGCGGCCGACTGCGCTGCCACGCAGACCGTGCATTTCGCGGCCTCTGTGCGGTTCGAGTGATGATGCGCAGCAAAAGCAACTGCTGACCAAAGGGTCAGCACCAGGCACATCAACGCGACGCACTTCAGAATGGATCGCACCGTTGCTTACCCCACTAAGGCGTTCTTTGAATCTACACCGAAATATGGATCCGCTGCAATCAAAGCACTAAGACCGGTATCCTTGGTTGCACTGGGGTGCGAGGAGTTCGGTAAGCAACGACTTACCTGATCTCCAGAAAACTCGATTGTGGAAGAATTACGAGCAAATCCGCTGGTAATTGATCGTGCCTAGGATGGCTCCAAAAAGCGGTTTGCTTTGCGGGACCAATTACCGGACCAGCGGTCAGGGACAGAGTTGAATGGCCACAGCGTTCAGAATTACTAAAGCATAGCAGGGGAAATAAGCAAAGGCGCTAATCATTTCGCGCAAACGCGAAGACGCCTCGAACGGACGAATGTCAGTTCTAAGGCTCCGATGCGAGCACCGAACTAATGTCCTGGAAAATGACGCCCGACACTCAGGAAGCCACAGCTAGCTGGCCACGACTGTCACACCTGTTCCGCTATATGGGGGAGAATCTCGTCTGCGGCGAAATCGACCAGCTTAACGAATACAACATTGCGACTGAAGTCCTGGGTCGGTCCAAGACGATATTTAATGCCAGCGAGGACGCGATTGCGTTCCAGATCCCGGCTCAAGTCACACTCACGCAGTATTCTGGACCAGAGAAGTAGCGACATAGCAGTCACGGGTTCTCGCGCACACCTGGAAGCCGATTCCAAAGGTAAACTGCTACGTGCCTTTTAAACTGCCATTACCTCCCGGCGATTTCCAAGCATACCTCTTCGACTGCGACGGTACCGTCGTCGACTCTATGCCTCTGCACTACATCGCGTGGAAGCAAGCCCTCGGCGAATGGGGGTGTGAGTTCTCCGAAGACCGCTTCTACGAACTGGGCGGACTTCCTATTGTAGAGATCATTGACCTGCTCGGTCGGGAGCAAGGCATCGGTATGCCCGTAGCGCAAGTCGCGAAACGAAAAGAAGAACTCTACTTCGAGCGCCTCCCAAAGGTGCAATGCGTTGCCGAAGTTCTGGAGCACATTGAAGACCAGGCTGGGCGTATTCCGCTAGCGGTTGTCTCCGGTAGTACACGCGATTCGGTCGAAGCATCGTTGGGTGCGGTCAGCTTGCTGAACAAGTTCGATGTCGTCGTGTGCGCGGGCGACTACACGAAAAGCAAGCCCGATCCTGAACCGTTCCTCGTTGCCGCGCAGAGACTGGGTGTCCGACCCGAAGCCTGCTTGGTTTTTGAAGACACGCAAATAGGCATCGATGCCGCCACCGCGGCCGGTATGAAATCCGTTCGTGTTCCTGCACCGTGGGAGCGCGGTAGATAGGATAATCAAAGCTACGCGCCTCGAATGCGCTCGAGGGTAACTACGGCAGTGGAACTGATATTCCGGTGCACGGCAGTGTGGTGATCTTATCTGGCGCTCAATCCCAGATAATTTCCGTACCCCACAATCACTGTCGAGCCGACCAAAAGAAGCAGAGCTAGCGCAAGCAGTTGTCCGGCACGCTTACCCGCGCCTTTCCATTCTTTGAACCCGATACCCCAGAGGCTGCTAAAAATGATGATGCTGGCCATGTGGAGCGTCCAACTGGAAAACTTGTACCTGCCCATCTGCGTCTCGCCCATGGTGTAAAAGAAAAATTGGAAGTACCAGGTTGCTCCAGCCAGAGCACAAAGGAGGTAGTTTCGGAGCATCGGGACTCGCTCCGGGGAGTGTTCTTGAGCAGGAGGCGCTTCCAGCACTTGAGTCCCGCGGCGCGGAGACATGTGTTGCACGACTTCGCGGCTGGGCGCCTCAACGGCGGTTTCGATGATGGTCGCATCGTGCAGGGATTGCTCGTTCGGTCGCGACTTAAAAAACTGATGTCCGGTCTTGTTTCGGACTAGAAGGACTAAACACCAGATGAAGTTTGTCGTGAACCCGCCGATGAGCACGACCACGAGTACAGGCAGGCCCTGCCACAAGGTCGCGGTGCCGTGTTGAAGAGTCAGCACTTTAATGGGATCTCCAGCGGCCAAGCCGTAAGCAAAGCACGCACTCATTACGCCGGAGAGAACGGCAACGCCGATTCCTTTCCTCAGATCGAATTCCTTGATGGCCGCCTTTTGCTGTTCAGGCGACATCACTCGTTCTTTCGAGATGCCAGCCAGCCCTGCCGCAGTAATTCCGGCGAGGCAAACGGCAATGCCTAAGAGAATGATCCGGCCTGAAGTCGTCCCGACTACCTCACTCATGATCTCTTGTGATTAACAGCCCGAGAATCCACGGTGCAATGATCCAACTGAAGAATCCGCCTGCCAGCCAATACGTCTCCCATGCCCACCGTTTCACGCCTCGATAAGGAACATAGAAACTGCCGGATGCAAGACCACCCAACCAGTGAAATACGACGCCAACTGCAGGATTCGCCGCCATTGTTGAGTTCAGTCCTTTAGTCGAGGTGAAATACTTCTTCCAGAGGTTGCATGGCTCGGTCTGCGAGCAAACCAGCAGGCTGCACAAAAAAGTCTGCCATTTCGCGCTGCCAACGCTTGTTGACTTCGCGTCCGGCCATACCTGTACGGGCGCGTTCAAAGCTTTCGGTCTCCAAGTAACCTACCAGCATGCCGTCATCCCGAAGGAAAAGAGAGTAGTTACTCCATCCTGTTTCGCGCAGCGCCTTCAACATCTCTGGCCACACTTCGCTATGCCGGCGTTTGTATTCCTCAAGCCGCTCCGATTTCACTTGCAGGACAAAACAAATCCGTTGCAGGGCCATTTCATTTCGCTGGTCGCGTCAGTTCGACATCGAGGACAATCAGGATGTCATCTCCCACTATTCCGGGCATCGTCGTAATGCCGAAATCATTGCGGTTGATCTTAGTTGTGGCATTCGCGCCCATGCGCATGCCCTTACCCATCGGATCTTGAATCGGTTGCGGGGGACCCTCTACCTCAAGGACCGCCTGCTTGGTTACTCCATGAATCGTCAGATCTCCGGTGATTTTCAGTGTGCCGGCGCCGGCGACCTCCGTACGCGTTGACTTGAATGTGATTGTTGGATACTTCGCCACGTCCAAGAAGTGTGGACTGCGGACATCGTTATCGCGCATCTGGACGCGACTGTTGAATGTTGTGGCGTCTATGGTGGCATCAATGGATGTTTTCGAAGGATCCGACGGATCGAAAACCACCGTTCCACTGGTCTTTTCGAATACGCCGCGCACGGTTGAAATCCCCAAATGGCGCACGGAAAATTGCGCAGCGGTGTGGTTCGGATCAATTTGCCAGGTTTGAGTTTCTGCCGCGCAGATAAACGACAACCCGATGACTAGAACTGCCAGCAGGACCCTTTTCGTAAGAATATTTTTGTCTTGATTATTACTCAAAGTAGTTGTTCTCTCCTTTGTGTTTACGTTAAAGTTCAGCTCGCCGTTCCTTTTGAGTCATCGCAGGAACGCTTCCGCAAGCCCCCCATCGACCGGAATGATGTGACCGGTGATCTTGGCGCTCTCATCGCTGAGCAGCCACACAATCGCGTTGGCGCAGTCTTGCGGCAGGACTGTCCGTTTCGTGAGTGTCCGTTGCGCGTAGAAATCTGCCAGTTTGTTGCGCAGTTCCTCCGTGCTTTCGCTCTCTGAAAAACGAATGTTGTATTTCTCTAGTGATTGGATTACGCGGTCCCGCGGAAACATCGCCGATCCCGCCACGACAGTTGCCGGCGCAATACCGTTTACGCGCACCTGCGGCCCGAGCTTGATAGCCAGCTCACGAATCAGATGATTCAGCGCCGCTTTGCTGGTGTCATAGGCTTCGCTGCCACTTTTCGGAACAACCGCGTTCGCAGAACCCGTCAGTACTACACAGCCTGGAAGGTTCTGATCCTTGAAGACCCACTCTGTCTGCCGCGCCAGCAGATAGTTTCCTGTCACATTGAGGAGGAAGGTGTCAGCCCATTGTGCCTCGATCAGTTCGCCCTCAGGTCCTGGTACGGGGTAAATCGCGGCAGTGTTCACGACACCGTCGATTCCCCCAAATTGCGCAACGGTGAAGCTCACGGCGTCAGCGAGGCTGGCAGTTTTGCTTAGGTCGACTCTTGTGTGAGAGATATGCTCCTTCGATGAAAGTGCGGCAGCGCCCTGGGCGACAGTTTCTGCGCCCGCACCGTCAAAGTCCGACACGATCACATGTGCGCCCTTTTTCGCCAGCAGTAACACAACTTCTCTACCGATTCCGCTTGCCCCACCCACCACTAGCACGATCTTGCGGCTGAACCCTGCCTCAGGCGGCATGCGTTGTAATTTGGCCTCTTCGAGCGCCCAGTATTCAATGCGAAATGCTTCGGACCGTGGCAGCGCCACATAGTTGTGGAACTGAGTAAACTTTTTCGATTGCTCAGTAGTCTTGGCCTGGGGCAAGGGGTCGGGTGCAGTTCCGCCTTCGAGAGCGTTTGCTCCCGCCATCACGTGAATGGCGTTAATGAAGAATTCGGTAGTAATGCGCGCTTCCTTTTTGTTCTTTCCGAAGCCGAAAAGCCCGATCCCTGGAATGATCACAACGGAAGGATTGGTGTCGCGCAACTTGGGAGAATCGGTGTTCGCATAGCTGTCGTAATACTTCTTGTAGTCCTCGCGATATCGAACCACCTGCTCCTGAATCTTTGTCTCGAGCATCTCCGCATCTTCTTTTTGCGGGTTCCAGGAGACGAACATCGGGCACACGCGAGTACGCAGGAAGTGGTCAGGGCAGCTTGTTCCCAGGACGCTTAATTCAAGTGCCCAATTCGAATTGGCAAATGTCAGCGCGTCTTCCTGATCGGTGTAATGGGCAATCACACGCCGATTGGACGAAACCGCGCCGCGTAATGCCGGCAGAATGCTGATGGCGATTTCGGCGCGATCGGAGGCTGCCGAAACAGCGACACCTCCGAACAACGTCCCTTTCTTTTTCTGATGTTCGAGAACAAACTCGCCCATTTCGTCAATGGTGCGAATGCTATTCAAATAACATTCGCGCTGGGTCCGGCCCCAGGTGAACAGGCCGTGGCCGCCGAGGATGAGGCCCTCAGCACCGGGATTCTCCACTACCGCCCGTTCCAGCATCAGCGCGAGTTCAAATCCCGGCCGCTGCCAGGGAAGCCAGCCAATTTTTCGGCCGAATTGCCGATTAAATTCGTCGAGCTTCTGTTTGCCGTTTGCACTGGCTGCAATCGCAATAGCCCAATCAGGATGCAAGTGATCCACGTGATCAAAAGGCAGGAACGCATGCAAGGCTGTGTCAATGGAGGCCGCCACGCGGTTTTCGCCAAATGCCGAAAGCGGATAATAGCGGACCATCTGGTCCTCGTGCGCTTCGTCGCGATAGAGCTTCTTCAGCTGTTCCAGGCGATCCAGGTATAAGACGGCGAATCCAGCCTCGGCAATCGATCCAATGTCTCCGCCACTACCTTTGACGGCCATCACCCGCACCTTTTCTCCGGTAAAAGGATCCGTCGTCTCGAATTTCGAGCTGGTGTTCCCGCCACCAAAGTTAGTAATGCGCAAGTCCGCGCCAAGAAGGTTTGAGCGATATCGCAGCAGAACGAGCTGATCGTTCCCGAGGCTGCGCGCTTTTTGCTCATCCCACAAATCTTTCAAGTGAAGCATCTCCTGAATTTCAGGCATAAACCATCTCCGTGTAATGTTGGAAGCGCGCGAGATGCCGCTCCCATTTGTCGGCTTCCCGCGGCTCGAATATCTCGGTGGGGAAAGAGCGATCTACCATCGCGCGGACCTCGCGAAGAGAGCTGGCGGCACCGGTTGCAAGAATCTGCATTGCTATATTGCCAAGCGCCGTGGCTTCCGCAGGTCCGGCCAATACGCGACGGCCGGTAGCGTCGGCGGTGAACTGGTTCAGCAGGCGATTCTTCGAACCGCCGCCAATGATGCGAATCTGGTGAATTGGTCTTTGGATCAGGCGTTCCAAATCATCGATGACCTGACGATATTTGAAGGCGAGACTCTCAAGCACAGTTCGCACATACGCACCGGGCGTTTTCGGACTTGGCTGTTGCGTTCTCGCGCAGAATCGGTCAATGGTGGTTAGCATGTCGGCCGGATGCAAAAACGGCTCGTCGTCCGGATCGACCAAATGGCCGAATTCCGGTTCGCGTGATGCCAGTTCCATCATCTCGCCGTAATCGAAAACTTGCGCCTGCGATAGCCACGCCTGGCGGCAGCATTGCAGCATCCACAAGCCCATAACGTTTTTCAGGAATCGCGTTGTCCCGCAGACACCGCCTTCATTGGTGAAATTCAATCTCGAACTCTCATTCGTAATGAGTGGGCGGTCGAGCTCGGTTCCGACCAAAGACCACGTGCCAGAGCTTATAAATGCGGTGCCATCGCGTGCGACAACCGCGGCCACGGCTGAACCAGTATCGTGCGAGGCGGGCGCAATAACAGGCGTTCCACGAAGGGCAGAATTGGAGCTCACGCTTTCTGATACTGCACCCACGACGGTTCCCGGTTCCACGATTTCCGCAGGCAATTCGGAGGGCAGTTCGAGTTTCTCCATCAGCTTACGACACCACGCGCGCTTCTGCGGGTTCACCATTTGAGTGGTGGTCGCATTGGTGAATTCGCATACTGCATTTCCTGTCAGCCAGTAGTGAAAAAGGTCGGGGATGGTCAAGAGCTTTCGCGCAGCACGCAGCAAGTTGGGCGTGTCTCGTTTTGCCGCGAACAATTGGTACAGAGTATTGATCTGCATGAACTGAATTCCGGTTTCACGGTAGATCTGGTCTTTCGAAACCCTCGCGAAGACCAATTCCATCACTCCATCCGTGCGCTTGTCTCGGTAGTGATAAGGATTCTGCAACAACTCCCCGCGTTCTCCGAGCAATGCGTAGTCAACGCCCCAGGCGTCCACGCCAATTCCACCCAACTCCGTTCCTTCCAAACGTGAAAGCGTTTTGCAAAGCTCGAACCATAATCGGGGAGCATCCCAGTGCAGCGCACCCGCGTAGTGGACCGGTTCGTTAGCGAAGCGGTGCACCTCCTCGGTGGTGATTACACCGGAATGGATATGCGCAAGCACAGCCCTTCCGGTCTCGGCGCCCAGATCGAAGGCTAAAAACGGTCTCTGCTGATACTCAGGCATTTAAAAATTGAATTTTCCAGTTCATGCCGCACTTCTGATGTCCTCAGCAAATAGTCGGCGTAATGCAGCAAATTAACTCACAATAAATCTCACACACTTGCACTTCGAACAGCGGCAGCATCGCGCCTTGCAGAACGCAGCAAACGACCTGCTGCAATTAGTGGACCCAATTGTGCCGCGAAGAGCGAGCGCGGTGCCGGCGATTCCGGATCAAGTCCCGTAGCCGGGAATTCTTCGCGAGCGGGGCGTTCGAAAGTCCCAAAAACAATGTCGAAGACCGGCAGCACATCTGCGAAATTCCTATTGTGATGCTCAGGCCTAACAGAGTGGTGAATACGATGGACCTGCGGCGTTACGAGGATGTAATCAAGCCACGGCAGCTGAATGCGGATCGCCGAGTGGTAAAACATCGATAATCCGACCAGAAACATAGTGGAATACAGCGCCGCCTTCCCCGCTTCAGCCAATTTCAGATCTATGAAGAGGCCCAATGTAAAAACAGAAAAGAATGCACGCCAGCCTTCCTGCAGGAAATGATCGCGGGCCCAGGTCGTTGTGTTCATCAGTTCGTCACTGTGATGGATTCTGTGAAATTCCCATAGCACTGGTACCTTGTGCTCGATTCTGTGCGACCAGTAGAACCAGCAGTCGTGAATAAAAGAGGAATACAAATCATCGCCAGTACTTCGAGCCCAGAGCCGATGAATGGAACAGCAGCGATGTTACGAAAACTGAACGACCAGGGATTCCAAGGAAGCAGGTGACGCAATCTGCTGCTCCACAGGCCGGCGGCAATGCCGAGCGGAAGCGAGAGATATGGGGTGGATAAGCTAATCAAAATGTTCATCCAATAGTCACGTAATCTGGGGGCCTTATCCACTGGCCACATCTGCTCGGCGATGATGAACGGAGCCAAGGGCAGCACCAACCAGTACACGATGCCCGGAAACATTCCCTTCGCCGAAGCAGCTACTGTTTGTAGGAAGCTCATAAGGAGTTCCGCGAATGAACGGTCGTTCCACTTAGTCCGACCGTGATAAGTATTTCCGCTCCATGAGTTTGGTGGCGTGTGACGTCGTCAGGCATAGGAGGAAACACTGTGCGAATTGCGCACGCCGCGTTCTTTGGTGATGCGCTCTAGGTAGCCACTCTCCAGGAAGGCTTTCAGGGGATCGCGAGGCAGACCTTTCGAAACGCGCCAATCTTGGATCGTCTCCTCGATTTTCCCCTTAAGGTTGTGGCTCTGATCAATCATGTACGCGATGTCAGCTTTACGCTTTGTTTCCCATTCGTAATATAGAATTTCGTGGAAAATTCGAAATACCTGGTAGGGATCGATCGAACCAATCGTTAGATCGTCGTCGGCGTAACGCCGATCGTTGAAATGAAAACCTCCCAGCATCTCCTGTGACAGCAGCCAGGCGACGATCTGTTCGATGTTTTGCGAGTGATAGTGATGGCCGGTGTCTACCAACACTTTTCCCTGTGGACCTGCCGATCGCGCCAGATGCAACGCCATTCCCCAATCGGCGATATCGGTGTGGTAGAACGCTGGTTCGAAAGGTTTATATTCCACCAACAATCGTTGCTCTGCAGAGAGATGTGAGTGCACTTCCTTCAGTCCGTCTTCGAACCACGCTTTGCGCTGCCGAATATTTGCAGTTCCGGGATAGCTTGAGCCGTCGGCGAACCACATCGAGATGTCGCGGCTGTGCAGATGTCGCGCGATTTCAATACTGTCCTTCGTATGCTGCAAGGCATGCGAGCGTACAGAAGCATCCGGATTACCGAAGGATCCGAACTTGTAGATTTGATCCTGAAAAACATTCGGGTTGATCGATCCAGCCTGAATACCATACCGAGTCGTTAACGCTGTGATCTCTTTCGCACTTGCCAAGCCTTTGGGGAAGTCCCACAGAACATGAAGCGCGATGGTGGGGCAAATACCGGTCGCCCGGTGTACTTCGGCTGCATCGCTAAATTTCTCCTCAGTTGTTGAAGCTGCTGCTGGCTGTAAGAATTTCCCGAAACGAGTTCCGGTATTGGCGAAGCCCCACGACGGAACCTCAATGCGGAACGTTTCCAAAGCCTGAAAGATTCGTCTCGTTTCAGATGAGTCCATAGCCATACCTTTATCTGGGCGAGATTAACAATCTCCGCCGCCGGTGGTCACGACATTTATTGATTCTGATGTTGTTTCGCAATGCGAAATACGCTTCGTCGCCAAAAAAAGGTTGCCCAACGCAAGGAAGATTACTTTACCACCCCATTGGTTTCTTGATGGGCTGATGATGTTTCGGTTCGGCGAAGACGGTCGGCCCCTCTTTACTGCTAATGGGCCGCACGTGCTGGCTGCTCTCGTGCCGTATTTTTGTATAGCGAAACCCTTCTGTTTGATCAATGTTTTTCACCACAAGGTTGTCGGCGTGCGCGGACTTGCTTAGTGGCCGAACTGGGTCTGCAGTACGAACGCGGAACTTCTCCTTCCAACGCGGTTCTTCCCAATAGGTCTTCGCAAGCTTGCCTATACTTGCTGGGTATAGATTCGTTTTACAAGTGAGCCAAATGAGCTCGTTGGGGGCCGGCGCAAATGGAACTTCGGCATTTTTATTCTTTCATCGCCGTTGCAGAGGAGTTGAACTTTACCAAGGCAGCGAAACGTCTTCAGATCGCTCAGCCTCCGGTGAGTCGGCACATTCACGACTTGGAAACTGAGCTCGGCGTTCAGCTGTTCGAAAGAAACAGCAGCAGAGTGTTTCTCACTGATGCCGGACGCAGTTTCTTAAACGAGGTACGCGTTGCCCTCCAGCATGTTTCCCAGGCGGTCGAGGCCGCCCGGCAAGTAGGCAGAGGCGGAGCGGGGACAGTCCGTCTTGGAATTGCAAAAGGGTTGGGTGATGTCGTTGGCCGGGTCATGAACGAGTATCTCCGGGTCGCTCCACGGGTAGAGATCGACGTCCGAGACATGGCGTCCGGATTCCAGGGTGAGGCGTTGATCGATAGGAAGATCGATATAGGTTTTATGCGGCCGCCGATCGATGCCCCACAACTTGTGTCGGCATCTTTGTTTCAAGAGCCATTTTCCGTTGTCCTGCGTAGAGCCAGTCCGTTGGCAAAGCGCAAGGCGCTGCATTTGCATGATCTCGCGAATGAGACCCTCTTGCTGATCGATCGACGAATCTCTCCCGGGGTCTATGACCGAACACTTGCGCTGTTTCGCGACCAAGGCATCAAACCGAAAACGATTTCGACGGCAACCATGTCCTATGAGGAAGCGGGATCTATCTTGGTGGACTCCGGCAAAGGAATCTATATTGCTGTGGGGCGGAATCCTATCCACCCTTCATTTACGGATAGACTGATCGTGTTGCCGCTGAACGAATCCGCCGCTGTGACCGATGTGCATGTGGTCTGGCGCAGAGACGAACAATCGAAGACGACGCTGGATTTCGTGAAATTTGCCCGCGATACGGTTCAGCACAGGACAGGGTTGGTCTTGAAGCATAACCTAAGTGGCAATAATGAAAACAAAGACCGCCCCCCCTCGTCAGTGAATCGCAGGCGAAAGGCACCTAGAACGAAAATTCGATAGTTATTCCGGTGCGGACGTGTGTTGCTTGCGTCCGAAAATCAAGATGTTCAGGGCTGATGCTGCACGGTTCTGGCCGTTCCAACTTGGGGCCCCTTCGCGGTCCCCAGCATGAAGGTAGTTGCACGGAAAAAACGATTATGTCAATATGTGAGCTGCATGTTGCCAATACCGTATTGGTATTGCCCAAAGTATATTGCTTAAGTTATTAACAGAAAAGCTCCTCGAAGCGAATGTAAAAGCATAGTTTAGAAAGGGCTTTGACCATGGATGCCGCTGAACCCGCATTGGGTATCTTATCGGGTGCGCTCATGGTGAGTCGCGCCACGCGACGCGAGACGCGAGCTAGAGATCCTTATCTCGTCAAGTCGGTAATCCACTCGTCAAAAATTCTCTATAGCTTCCGCTCTGCCGGCGAGGCCCTATCATTGAAGGAAATCGTGCAACGGTGCGGACTTCCTAAGACAATGTGTTTTCGACTTCTCTACACTCTTGAAAAATGCGGCATGGTCGAGAAAGTCAGCACGAACTTATACCAGGCTGTGGTCCGCCCTGCCAAACAGCGCCTCTGCCGATTAGGGTACGCCGCGCAAGGGACCAACTATCAGTTTTCGAGAGAAGTTTCGTCGAGCCTCGAACGTGCGGCGAGAGAACAAGGTATCGAACTCATCGCGCTCGACAATCGTTACAGCGCCAAGATCGCTCAACGGAATGCGGATCTTTTGGTTCGTGAAAAGGTTGATCTAGCAATCGAATTTCAAACCGACGAGACGATCGCGCCTATTGTTGCCGCGAAATACCGAGAGGCTGGAATTCCCATGATCGCAATCGACATTCCACATCCGGGAGCGACGTATTACGGCGCAAATAACTACGAGGCTGGACTGATCGGCGGTCGCTATCTCGGGCGTTGGGCAAAAGAGCATTGGGAG
>WNFY01002483.1_pt1 | contig 17512 bp, 13 predicted proteins | sample 5400091 | NCBI WGS metagenome assembly WNFY01 (sample SAMN13153364, study PRJNA577476) | soil metagenome | isolation source: 60 cm soil or saprolite under grassland replicate 1 | place: USA:California | collected 2016-06-15
CATTGTCTTTAAAGCGGGTATTAAATTCAATCGCATTGATACCTTGAAACATAGCTAATTAATTTAGCCACAAAAATACTAAATATATTAGCTTTAAGCAAGCCCTATATTTGTTATGCGAAACAACTACCTAATTCTATAAAATTATATTCTTCTAAAAAAATGTTTTATGGAAATCCTGATTTTTAAAACGAATGTGGAAAACATGAATCACATACGCAAATTATATCCATTGCTTAAAACCATACAGGGAATTTTAAAGTGGAATATTGATACGGAAGATGTTGATAGAATACTTCGTATAGAAGCTGTAAGTGTTGCACCGCAAAGAATTGAAATGGCTTTGCAAAGTGCAGGTTATTATTGTAAAGAATTGGAAGATTAAGCCACTCCCCCTAAAGCGAATAAATAAATCTTACTGGTGAGCAACAAATCGAAAATTGAAAAATCGTAAATAGAAGAATTATCTTATCAGCACCGTTGTTCCTTTCTGAAAAACTTTTTCGCCGGTATCAATATTTTTATATTCAAGCATCCATACATACACTCCTGAAGGTTGCTCTATTCCGTTGAAAGTGCCATCCCATTTATGTGTCCAGTCTCTTGTTTCAAATAACTGCTGACCATATTTATTAAACACCCTGAATTGAAGATTTGTTGCTTTGTATGCATTTAAGGGAAAGAGATAATCATTCTTGCCGTCATGATTGGGTGTGAAAGCTGTAGGCACGGCAATATAACAATTGCTTATAACCTTGATATATTTTAGTGCTGTATCAAAACATTGTTTATTACTTTCAACAATAAGACGAACAGGAAATAATTTTTCTTTTTCTGTTGTTGTATAATATTGTGGCGGAGGATTTTTTTGATTGCTTGTATAGCCATTTCCAAATTGCCAGTTCCAGCCGGTAACAGCTCCTTTACTGGTATCTTTAAAATAAGCCAGATCATTGGGACAATAAAAATCAGGACCAACGAAATCTGCTCTCAGTGTATCGTGATTGAGATGAAAAGTTTGAATAGTTGTATCGCTGCAAAAACCGTTTGTTACAATCAATTGAGCACGCTTGTCACCAAAAGTGTAATAAGTAATAACGGGATTTTGTTGGGTACTTGTTACTGCGCTGTCAAACGCCCAGCTCCACTGGGTTATACTGCTTCCTCCATTATTGAAGTAATCAATTTCATCGCTGCGGCAACCTTCAATTAACTCATAAGTAAAATCAGCAGACACAGTATCTTTTACAGTAAAACTAATAGTTGCTCCTGGAGGCGTTTCTTCACCGCATTCATCAATAATAGTATTGCCATCAGTTCCTGTGTTAAGCTGAATGATGTAAGTGCCTGCATGTACAACCGGCGCTGATAGATGTAAGTTTATTATTTTGCTTAAACCGCTGTCACAATTGCCATCAGCTTTTGTAATGGTTACAGGATACGGACCAGTAATTGTAAAATCAGATCCATTTGCTGCAATGGTGCTGCACTGAATATTTTTTCTGAATAGTATTTGCACAATATTTGGCGCACATGCAACCGGCAGAATACTATCGAGCGGTGTGGGTTGTCTTCCATAAACAGTAAAATTTATGGCATGACCGACAGGAATTTCCCTGTCACAATTATCAAGCAGTGTATTTCTATCTGATCCATTTTGAATGATGAGTTGGTAATTACCGGGAGCTAAAGGAGCATCAAGGGTTAATATGACTGAATCCATATCAAAACCACTGCTGCAGCCAAATCCAACAACAGATGCTATTTTAGAAGTTGCACCTGGTATTGTAAAATCACTCCCATTAACAGCAAGACTGGCACATTTCATTTTTTTATTCATCTTAAGATATATTTTTCCACCATCACAACTTGTCTCTGCACTTAGCATATCAGGATTTGTTGGATCGGTTATTACGGCAGTTCCCCCACCGAAAGAAAGTTTATATCCGCTTTGATTATCACCTGAAAAATGACTAATTAATAAAAGATATACATGACCCTGCTGCAATAAAGGAGACTTACTAAAGGTGGGTATGTTATTAAGTGGATTCGAGGCGCATTGAATTGTGCTTGCAGCAGTAGTTGAAGCGCCGGTTGTTCCGTATGTTCCCGCCCAATTGCCAACTACAAACAACGAAGCATCTGTATACACATCATCGGGGTTACGTCCCGTGATATCAAACAATTGCCAATCGTAATCATCACCCAGATCTTCGGGCTCAATAATAAATGCTAATGTACCCGAAGTATAACAGGTGAATATATACCAGAAAGGATTTTTGTCTTCATACTGCGCACCACTTAAATCGCAGCCGGGAACCGGCATTCCATGATTAGTGCAAGTTGGTACAGTAGATTGGCTGAATGTATCCGTACCGCATACAGGAAAAGCAGTTGAAGGATTTTGACCAAGAGAATCGCAGGTTTGCGCCAATACAACATCGGTAATAAATAAGAGCAGTATAAGCAGAAAGTATTTTAACCGATACATAATTTTAAGACTATGTAAATATAATAGAACGCTGCAAAGCCGCTTCTTATTTTTGCATGATAAGCAGCTACCTAGTTTAGTATTTAGGCATAGTTATAGATTCAAAAGTTTTCTGTTTGATGCCTCTTAAAAAATTTAAAGAACCAAATTTCAATAAACCAAATAAATCAGAAATATAAAATTCGAAAATCGAAGTCTTTTATAGTAATTCCATTTTTTCTCCGATTCGTATTTTTAGTTTTTAATCTGAAATTTATTTGGAGCTTGTTTCTTGAATTTTGTTTTTGTATTTGAACCTGCTCAATAAAGAACAGAATGTGGAAGTGAGTGACACAACGAAGCATCATAGTAGCACAAAAGTTCGTCCCAAAGAAATCAACAAAAAAATTCTACTCTTATTTTATCGGAACCATTTTTAAACAAGCGGGTGAAGGCACATCAATCTTTATATTGGTATCCTGCAGTATGCCAAAATTTTTATTGATAACAAATATTTGAATGTTATTGCTGTCACGGTTTGCAACCAATAAAAATCTTCCGGTGGGATCAATCATAAAATTGCGCGGATGTTGACCGACTGCCTGGTGCCCATTCTCCGCAAGCTTGCCATCTGATGACACTTTAAACATCGCAATATCATTTTCAGTAACGCGGTTTGAGGTATAGGCAAATCTTCCATCAGGCGTTACATGAACGTCCGCACTGCCTTTGTCTCCTTTTGCATTTGTGTTATCTGAGGCAATGGTTTGAATTTCTGTAAGTGCACCATCATTGTAACTATACACGGTAACTGTTCCTGATAATTCACTCAGCAAATAGGCAAACTTACCATTGGGATGAAAAGTTAAATGACGTGGACCACTGTTATCGGGTAATGTATAGTATGGAGGATCCATTGCCGTTAAAGGATTTGCGGCATCGGTAGGATTAAACTTATAACGATAAAGCCTGTCATTGCCAAGGTCGGGACAGAAAAGATATTTTTCATCCGGCGATAACACAACGCTGTGAGGATGCGGCATTTCCTGTCGCCGCACATTTACGCCATAACCTTCATGCATTATATTTTGTGCAACAGGCGTCAAAGAGCCGTCTGCATTGGTTTTGAGCACTGCTATATTGCCGCCGCTGTAATTAGCAACGATTACATTTTTACCTGTTGAATCAACGGTTACATACGCAGGATCATCTCCGGCCGTTGGTTGCTTATTTAAAAAATGTAACTCGCCCTTAGTTTTGTCTAATGCAAATGCGCTCACCGTTCCACCGGTATCACCATGATTTTCATTTACTGCATACACAAATTTTTGATCTTTTGAAATAGCGAGGTAAGAAGGATTATCAGTCTTTGCCACACTTATTTGCGTGGTTTCGGTTCTGTTAGGATTAAACCTGAATACATAGATGCCTTCACTTTTCCCGCTGCTGGTATAAGTGCCTACCAGCAAATATTGAATGGGGTTTTGGGCATAAACAAATGATGTAATTAAAATGGATAAGGCTAACAAAAGCTTTTTCATCGGGCAATATTTTTGTAAAACAATTTGTTGAAACAGTAAGCCGAAGATAATTGATAAACTGAAATGATAAGTTAAGGTTTTGGTAATCGGTACCAATGATTAGAATCTCTGCCTGTCAGGCAGACAGGGATTTTCAGGATACCAGCTTTGTATTTATTTGGTAAAATCATTTTTTAAATATGTCATTCAATGTGCTGCTAATATTTTTTTTGTTAGATTATTGAGTATGGAATATTGAGTGTTGCATGTTAGTATTGCGTGTTGATTATTAATATAAAAAACAGAGCGCTCCGCATATGCGAAGCGCCCTCATACATCATCCTTTATCAAAAAAATTATTGAATAATTAATTTTGATGTTGTATTAATTCCTTCTCCAATAATCTTTATATAATACATGCCTGCTGTAAGATGTGGCAGCTTTGCCTGCAGATATTCACCATTCATAATATAGCTGCCTAACCTTTGACCGGTAACATTTTCAAGATAAATTTTCAGTGGTTTATTATTACCGCTTACTGTAACAGCAATCTTATCTTTTGCAGGATTAGGTGCAACGCTTACACTATTGAAGCTTAATGTATGCATATCAGAATAAACAACAGTTCCATTTACTGCAGTTTGGCGCAAACGATAATAGTTCATGCCATTCAAAGGAAGATGATCAACAAAGCTGTAAGTTTTTGCACCATATAAATTATTGTCTGCTACCACAGAACCTATCTCGCTGAATCCAGAACCATCTTTACTTCTTTCAATAACAAATTTGGAAGCATTTTCATTATTCAAATTTTGCCATTGCAAAAGAGCAATAGTATTTTGCTTAACAGCATTGAAATCTCCTTTGGTAACTGGAGCAAGTAAAGAAGGCTCGGTAAAATCTGCATGACCGTCAGAGATATTATTCGAACTTCCCTGTGATGCAAAAATGCCCATGCCACGTTTTGCAAATGCTTTCCAGATTGCTGCACTGTTGGCTCCGCCAAATAAAATTGTATCGGCTTTCAAAATTGCATTTCTTCCATCTATAAAACCGGGACTGCAAGGTTGTAATTTCAAACCCATCATCATAAGTTTAAGCGCAATATTGTCTCCGCCCGGAGCATTACCCTTGTATAAATTAGCCCTTATACCTCTTTGCTGAATAATAGCCCAGGTCATTTCCCAAAGTGCAGTACACCATATTTCACCTATGTTATGCACCTCTCCGCCGGTTGCGGGTAGATCGGCATAAGTCAATGGGTCAATTGCAATATTAGTTGAATAGGGATGTGTGCGAATACCCGGACCGGCAGGTGACTGACCAAGGACATAAGTCCCTAGGGGTCTTGCTTTTGGGCCGTCAGTTGTATTAGCTGTACCCCAATTTGTGGTTACCATTAAGGCCATGTAATCACTCCAGCCTTCTCCCATTTGTTCCGCATTGTTTAAACAAGATGTATTTGAAGGGCCACCGGTTAGCCTGTTGGAAATACCATGAGTATATTCATGTGAAATCACTCCGTTATCAAGGTCACCATCTATATGCACGCTTGTTTTCATGGTAACAGATAAAATAGTATTTGCAGCTAAAATTTGTTTCATTGAATCACCCGTTTCAAAACTTACCATTACAGCCGGGATTGTGATTGTATTACCTCCTGTTCCTCCCATTACAATAGGATATTCTCCCGGTATATTGTCCACAACAATGGCTGCAATCGCGCCAGCATTTTGCGCATTTTTTACTTTATTCGTAAAATTACAATTGCCCCTGTCTATCAGTACAATTTTGCCATTCAATTGAGCTGCATTAAAAGCTGCTACACAAGCTTGATGAGTGGTATTTGCAGCATTATCGGCGTATAAAACTACATTACCACTAACAGGCCCCACATCTGCGAGTTTGTTATTAATGCTGAAATCACTTTCAACAGCTACTTTATTACCGCTGAATGAAGCAGGTTGTGTTACTATTAAAGTTGGCACAGCATCAAACAGAAACATTTGCATCCGGGGATTTGAGCCATCGGTTGGTGTAGCGAAATTAGCGTTATTAGTTCCTGAGCCATCCTGTCCATCAGCAAAAACATAATCATTTCCCAGTCCGCCGCGTCCAAGATTATTGCGTTGAAAATTACCCGATGCTTCATTAAAACCGTACTGATAGGAAATATCATGCATGATGTTATTCCAGTAAAAAAGATTTGTTAATGCAAACCGCTGGTTAACGGCAACTGTTGGTTCTTTGCTGAAATTTGGTTTAAAGTTAAAAGTGAGATCAGGAGGTGGTGTACTGGAATGCGCTCCCAATCCAAAACCATTATTGCCATTCCGGTCTTCCTGTGCTAATACATTGTTTCCACGAGTGCTATCATACGTTACAAAACCATCGTCATTCCATTTTAAAGTAGTAGCATTGTTGCCCGCACCTGCAAGTTCCCATGGGTTGGTTTTTAATACAGGTGTGCCACCGGGATGTGAAGGACTTTCTGCAGGAAAAGGCACAACCCTGTATTTTGCTGAATCAATAGCAGTGACACTTTCTATCCCGTCATCGCAATAATAATTTTGGACAAAATCATTATTCGCTACCAATTGTTTTCCCGGTTTATTCCAACTACAACTCACAGTGAGATTTATTTTGCTGATAACACCTCCTTTCAGTGCATCTACATTTACCAGCCAATAATCCTGTGCATTATTGGGCTGCATTTCCACCTGCCAGGTTAATGCTGCAGTATTCGTGGTTTCATTTGGTAACCAAATTAATTTTGATTTGATGTTCACAGAGGAAATACCAAGATTTCCAAATTCAAATTCTTTAGCATCTGCTGATTGTTTAAGGACAACTAAAAAAGGTGGTGGAGCAAGCTTTAAATGCACAGCAGCAGCTTTCACAGCATTTCCAGCGGGAAGAGAAGCTTTGGCATCCTTTGTGTTTATCATGTCAGCAATTTTAGCTATACGGCTGCCTGAAACCGAAGCCAATTGATCATCCCTAAAGGCTAATGTTTGAATGGAATTAAATACATCAATGCCTTTATAGGTTTGCTGCATATAAACCATCGTCAATCCGGATAGCTGATCAAAGTAGGCATCCGATATTCTGTAATTCTTTAAATCAGATTTGGATAAACCAATAGCAGCAACATTTTTCATGATAAGGCCTGTTGCTGTTTTCGCATCAACCTGCTGCCCAAATATTGCAGTTGCTGAACCAAATAATAAAGCAAAAAATAGCGCAACAAATTTTAAGCGTGTGGATTTTGTAGTCATACTTATATTTTTAAGAGATATGAAAATTGAAATAATTGATAATAACTTATAAAATTGTTTTTTTGAATCACTGTTCTTTTTGCAGCAGGGATAACATAAAATGATACTCCTTTAAAAATCATTTGAGGAACATGAATTTGTATTTTGTGCCGACATTTGGGTTAACTCTGACAAAGGGCAGGGTATAAATTTTGACGAATAAAAAATTTGTTTCATAAACAATTGTTTTGGTATAAATAAAATTAAAATTTAGTATTAGACTAAGCAGCATATTATGAATATTTTTTCATGAAATAATATTTTTTAATTAAAAAATTATCCGTCAGTTGACGGGAAGAAAGACATGACAGGCAACGTTTACCTTATACCAACAGTTTTGCATGATGATGAAAAAGCCTTACAGGCATTACCTCCTTATATTATCAACGCCATAAAAAATTGCACGGTATTATTTGCAGAGAATGAAAAAACAGCAAGACGTTTTTTTAAAAAACTTTGGAAGACCCACATGCCATGGCAGGAAATAATAATTGATAATTATGAATGGCATACCATTCACAAAGCAGAAGAATCAGTTAAAGCAATATTTATTCAACGCGTGAATGAAGGAAAGAATATTGGTATTGTAAGCGAGGCAGGTTGCCCCGGCATTGCAGATCCAGGGCAGATACTGGTAGAAGCTGCACAACAAATTGGTGCAATTGTTCATCCATTGGCAGGGCCGAGTTCTATACTGCTTGCATTAATGGCAAGCGGAATGAACGGACAATGTTTTCAGTTTGTTGGCTATCTGCCTGTTGATTCAGCAGCAAGAAAAAAAACAATAAGAGAACTGGAAGTTGATTCACAAAAAAGAAACTGCACACAAATATTTATTGAAACACCTTACAGGAATAATCAATTGATCAATGATGTTTTGAATACGTGCAAAGATGAAACGAAGTTTTGCATAGCGGTTGATATTACCGCATCAACAGAAAGCATAAAAACAAAAACGATTAAAGAGTGGAAACAACAAATACCAGATTTAAATAAACGACCGGCGATATTTTTATTGCACAGAAAATAATCATTTAACCTCAGCGGGATGCAAATTTGCATCCTTAGCTTATTTCAAAAGATTGTTATTTAACGTCACAAATTAATCAGGATAAACCGCAGAGATTTTATGCCATTCTTTCTCACACGAAGGTTTGCAGTTAATCTTTATATTTGATTGTCTGTAATACACAAAGCCATCTATAAACAGAACGGCTTTACTTTTAATAAAATTATAAATAACAAAAAGCTGAATCTCGAATGAAAAAATTAATCTACTTCCTCGCTGCAGTAATCATTTTTAGTTGCAATAAAGATGACGACAATAACCCACCCGCCATTACTATGGAAAGCCTCGCCGGGGATTATAAGATCACTTCAGCAACGATAGCCGGAACCGATATTTTAGACATCTACCTTAAAGCCTGCCAAAAGGATGATGTATACACCCTGAATGCAGATGGTACTTACGAAATAACAGATGCCGGTACAACATGCATCCCCCCTTCTGACACAACCGGTACCTGGACTTTAAGCGGCAACGATATAACAATAGGTACACAGCAGTTTACTGTGGTAAATTTTAATGGTTCTACTATTGAAGCCACCACTATTGCAGACCAAAATGGTATACCAGTTACTGTTGATGTTGTTTTTACCAAACAATAATTTTCCTGCGGAAGCATGACTATCAATATGCTTGCGATAAACGTTATGCATTAGGGAATAATACTGCTGATTCGGAACTTTTTGATCTGAAGGTATTAATACGCAAGCAGTCTTGTTGGCTGGAGGAATCGGGCTGTTGACAGTTTGCGGCTTAGTGCCTTCGTGGCTACTCAATAAAAAATTTCTCCTTAGTTTCATACTTTCTAATCTTATCAAAAACATTGCTTATGCTAAAAACATCTTTCTTATTCATAGCATTTGTATGCTATGCCGCATCATCTTTTGCACAACAAAAATTTAATGGCATTGACATGAACATGAGCAACCTCTACAGGTTGAGTGATGCCAAAAGCCGCTCCATAAGTCCCGAGAATTTTACTGGTGAAAAAGGAAAAGGAGGAATGGCTACAACGGGAACAGGAGAAAAAGCATCAAGAAATTTGGGACAGGGTTGGAAAGTGAGTCCAAGCATTATAATTAAATCAAAAACAACTTTCACCATTGCAGAGATGAGTGGGCCGGGATGCATTCAACATATATGGATGACACCAACAGGCAACTGGCGTTACACTATCATGCGCATTTATTGGGACGATGAAACAACACCTTCTGTTGAAGCACCTGTCGGGGATTTCTTTTGCATGGGTTGGGGAAAATATTCGCCCTTGCAATCGCTGGCGGTTGCGGTAAATCCGGGGAGTGCATTCAATTGTTACTGGCCAATGCCATTCAGAAAAAAATGTAAAATAACAATGGAGAACATTGCAGATGAAGATATGTATCTCTATTACCAGGTTGATTATATTCTCACAGATGTGCCCGATGATGCAGCATATTTTCATGCACAGTTTCGTCGTGTGAATCAGTTGCCTTATAAGCAGGATTATGTATTGGTGGATGGCATAAAAGGCAAGGGTCAATATGTGGGTACTTATATGGCAATTGGTGTAAGCAATAACGGCTGGTGGGGCGAAGGTGAAATAAAATTTTTCATGGATGATGATACAAAATTCCCTACCATTTGCGGCACAGGCACAGAAGATTATTTCTGCGGCTCTTATGATTTTGATACAAGAAAGAAAAATGAAGCCGGTGTTGAAAGAACAGAGTATACTGAATTTTGTAGTCCTTACACAGGTTTGCCACAGGTAATTCGCGGTGATGGTCACTATGATGTGATGCAGCGTTTTGGTTTATATCGCTGGCACATTACTGATCCCATTCGGTTTGAAAAAAATTTAAAAGTTACCATTCAATCTCTCGGATGGAGACATGACGGTCGTTATCTTCCGCAGCAAAATGATATAGCATCCGTTGTGTTCTGGTATCAGACTGAGCCGCATGCAGCGTTTCCAAAATTACCGGAGAGAGATCTGCTAGAGGTAAATTAAAGAAGCGGGAAATCCGAATTTGAAGCGCGAAATTTGAAAAGAAGTACAATTAATTTTCGGATTCCGGATTTTGGATTTTTCATTTCATATTATATGTTAAGTTTCGGATTTCAAGTTTCGGATTTTGGATTTCATATCTTTATTTTGCAGTCCGCATTTTTAAAAATATACTAATGGAATATAGCAAATTGATAAGTGTAACAGGCATGGGTGGTTTGTTTGAATTGGTAGCAAGCAAATCAGATGGCGCAATTGTTCGTTCGCTTGAAGATAAAAGCACGAAGTTTATATCAACAAGACAACATAGTTTCTCGCATATTGAAAGTATCGAAGTGTATACTGTAAGAGAAAATGTAAATCTTGTTGATGTGCTTAAAGCCATGGAAGCAAGCGGTGAACCTTTGCCTTCCGAAAAAGATGCTGCTGCTATCAAAAAATATTTTGAGAAAGTGTATCCCGACATGGATTTTGAGAGAGTGTACACAAGTGATATGAAAAAAATGGCGAAATGGTTTTCGACATTGAAGAAAAATAATGTTGAAATAAAACTAAGAGAAGAAGAAGAGGCAGAGCGTGATGAAGAGGTAGAAAGTGATGAAGATAAAGCCATGAAAGAGGAAGCAGCAGATAATGAGCCGGCTTAATTTGAAAATGTTTATTGTTTGAATGTTCGATTGTTTGAATGTTTGTATGACGTTGTTTAAAAGTTGAAATTTCAAACTGCTAAATAAAGAACAGAACGTAAAAGTGAGTGACACAACGAAGCTTAGTAAAGATGTATTGTTGACTACATAAAAAAATAATTCCTGATTATGATATTGAGCGCAGATATACAAAAACAAAAACGTCATTTTCTTCCCGAAGATTTTACAGTAACAACATGGGAGGCATTGGAACCATATTTTAAAACATTGGTTGAAAGAGAAATTAATTCTGTTGAAGACCTGGAACATTGGTTGAAAGATATGAGCGAAGTGGAAGCTGTGGTAAGTGAAGATGCTTGTTGGCGCCAGATTCGCATGACATGTGATACGACGGATAAGGCACTTGAAAATGCTTTTGCATATTTCTGTATGGAAATACAACCGAAGCTGCAACCCTATGCAGATAAGCTGAATCGTAAGCTTATTGATTGCCAATATACAAAGCAATTGGATCAGCAAAAATATTTTACCTATCTGCGTAACGTAAAAAAGAATATTGATCTTTTTCGTGAAGAAAATATTCCAATACAGGCGGAGTTAAATGTGATGCAGCAACAGTTCGGTGTTATTTCAGGTAAAATGACCGTTGAGGTAAATGGTCGGGAATATACTTTGCAACAGGCATCAAAATTTTTAGAAAATCCTGATCGCAGGCTTCGTGAAGAAGTGTACAGAAAGATTCAGGAAAGAAGATTGCAGGATAAACAAGAGCTTCATAATTTATATTCAGAGTTAATAAAACGCAGGGATAAAGTTGCAAAGAACGCAGGCTTTGCCAATTACCGCGATTACAAATTTGCAGAGCTTGGAAGATTTGATTATGCAAAGGAAGATTGTTTTCGTTTTCATGAAGCAGTGAAGCTGCATGTGCTGCCGCTGGTTGAAAAAATATACAAACACAAAAAGGAAAAATTAAACTTAGATACGTTACGCCCATGGGATATTGAAGCGCAGCCTGCAGGTGTTGAGCCATTGAATCCATTTAAAACAGGAACAGAGTTGCTTACAAAAACGGAACAATGTTTTACAGAAATGCATCCCTTCTTTGCAGAGTGTTTGCGTAAAATGAATGAGATGCATCGTTTCGATTTGGAAAGCCGCAAAGGTAAAGCGCCTGGTGGCTATAACTGTCCGCTTGCAGAAACTGGTGCTCCCTTTATCTTCATGAATGCAGCAGGTCAAATGGATGATGTTACCACAATGGTGCATGAAGGAGGTCATGCAGTGCATTCTTTTCTTGCACATCACCTTGAGTTAAATGCGTTCAAAGAATATCCTATGGAAATTGCCGAAGTAGCAAGCATGGCAATGGAGCTCTTCAGTATGGATCACTGGCATACCTTCTTCAACAAGAAAGAAGAATTGGAGCGTGCAAAAGAACACCAGTTGGAAAGAGTGATTAGTATTTTTCCCTGGATTGCAACGATTGATAAATTTCAGCATTGGGTGTATGAAAATCCTGCACACACGATAGAAGAGAGAACAGAAAAATGGCAGGAGATACTCAATGAATTTACCCCGGCTATTGTTGATATAAGCGGACTTGAAGAGTATCGCAAAATCGGCTGGCAAAGACAATTGCATTTGTTTGAAGTGCCCTTCTATTATATCGAATATGGCATTGCACAGCTTGGTGCAATTGGCTTATGGAAACAGTACAAGCAAAATCCACAACAAGCATTGCAAAATTATATTAATGCACTTAGGCTTGGCGGCACAAAAACATTGCCCGAGTTATATGCAGCCGCAGCGTTAAAATTTGATTTCTCTCCTGCACATATCAAAACCTTAATGGAATTCGTTAATGAGGAATTAGAAGAGATAGTACATTAAGGAAAATTTACAACACATTAAGGAAGATTTAAATAAAATTAAGCGCGGTAAAGAATAGTTTTGTTGCTGGCGATAGACCATTATGGCATCGCCTCTTGCCTGCCTGCCGGTAGGCACGTGTTACTCACTTTTACATCCAATTTTCATGTCAACAAAGCGAAGATTAGCATTACGAATATTTGTCGTAATAATATTTTTATATTTTTCTCTCTTAAAAATATTTGCTCAACCGGTAATTGGTAATGAGCAATTGGCAATTAGCAACGGGCAATCTGCAACTTCAACTATAAAACATCCAACTTCGAACATCCAACCTCCGGTCTTTAACCTTCAATCAGCAGCCTTTAACATTGGACCTTCGACCATTAGCCCTCAACCAAAATTTGAATTTCGTGCAGCATGGATTGCAACAGTAAGCAATATTGACTGGCCTTCGCAAAAAGGTTTGCCTGTTGAAGTACAAAAGGCAGAATATATTTGTTTACTTGACAGTTTGCAGCATATTGGTATCAATGCCGTAATTGTACAGGTGCGTGCTGCAGCAGATGCTTTTTATCCTTCGCAATATGAACCATGGAGTGAATATTTAGAAGGTGTTCAAGGCGTGCCACCCGCGCCTTATTATGATCCGCTTCAATTTATGATTGATGAAGCGCATAAACGCAACATGGAATTTCATGCATGGCTTAATCCATATCGTGCAGTGTTTGATCTTAAGACTTCTTCCATTTCGCCAACACATATCACACGCGTTCATAAAGATTGGTTTCTTACTTACGGTAAGATAAAATATTTCAATCCCGGCTTACCTCAAGTGATGCAATATGTTACAGGCATAGTGAAAGATATTGTTACCCGTTATGATATAGATGCTATCCATATGGATGATTATTTTTACCCTTACCGAATTACAGGCAAAGAATTTCCGGATGATGCTACTTACAGAAAGTATAATAATGGCTTAACAAAAGATGACTGGAGAAGAAGCAACTGCGACAGCATTATCAAAATGGTTCATGAAGCAATTCTGAACATAAAGCCAATGGTAAAATTTGGTATCAGCCCCTTTGGTGTATGGCGCAATAAAAGCCAGGATACAGATGGCAGTGATACACAGGCGGGTCAAACAAATTATGATGACCTTTATGCAAACATCCTTTTGTGGCTTAAGGAGGGATGGATTGATTATGTAGCCCCGCAATTGTACTGGGAAATTGGCCATAAATTATGTAATTATGAAACTTTGCTGAATTGGTGGAGCAATCACAGTCATGGTAAACATGTATATGTTGGTCATGGTCTTTACAGAACTGTAGAGCATCCAACCACTGCATGGAGAAACAGCAGCGAATTGCCCGATGAAATACAATTGCTGCGCAACAATAAAAATGTGCAGGGCAGTATTTATTTTAGTGCCGCTAATTTTTTTAAAAACCCTAATGGCTGGGCCGATAGTTTAAAAGATAATTATTATCACTCTCCTGCTCTGATACCACCCATGTCATGGGTTGATACCGTGGCACCGCAAGCTCCTTCTGTTTATACTTTCTTAGAAAGCAAATTAAAAGGATCGGATGCAGGTTTTACACTTTATGCCAAAGCGAATGATGTAAATGAAACGGAAACGATAAAAAGTTATGTAGTATATGTTTCACCTAGTTATGCATATCTCGGCGCTGCCCCGTCTTATATTATTCCTGCTGCAAACGGTTTAAAAGAAAACGGTTTAGAAGATTTTCAAGTAAACTTTTTGCAGTCTCAAATACCGGTTGAATGGAGCAGTTGTTATATTGCTATCAGCAGTGTTGACAAAGAAAACAACGAAAGTAAATTGAGTAATATTGTTCGGCTTGTCAGGACGCACGAGGGTTGGGTGATACCGAAATAAAATCAGTTTGAAGTTGTAATTTTTAAAGCAATAGTTGACAAAAATCGTAAATCCAAAATCATAAAATCGTAAATAAAAGGCTGCTCTTTTTAACCCGGATAACTACTTAGATGTTCAAACCTGTAGTTGCCTTTTGCTTTTAATTTATCAATCAGTTGTTTTAACTCACTTTCTTCCCAACCGTTGCGAAACATTTCATCATGCGCAAGCAACACCAAATTATTTGGCTTTACAGTTTTATGTTCCTGCAATTTCTTTTCAATCAATTCAACCATATCATCAACGGTTTGAACAGGCACACCCGTTTTAGGATCATGCTGCCATTCAAGATCCCAGCCAAAGATTTTAAAGCCGTGCTTATACAGTGAATCAGCACTCACTGACCCGCTTCTTACATCGTTGATGCGTACATTATTTAAACGCCATTGATTCCGGCCAGGTTGTCTCGCCAGCTTATTTGGAATTTGCAATATTCTTTGACATTTTAAAAAATCAGCAACTACGGCAGAAGTATTAGCATAAAATTCTTTGTAGCGGTTGTGTGCATGTGAAAAACTGTGGTTGCCAATTTCAATGTAAGGGTTATTTTGATACATTTTATAAAAGCGTTTCAGACTATCGCTTAACGCATGCCTTCCAACAATAAATACATTCACATTAATTTGTTCATAACGTACCGCATCATCAACATCTTCGCTGCCTATTAATGGACCATCATCGAAAGTGATGTAAATATGTTTTACAACAGTATCAATTTTCCGGGTTGAATTTATCCGGGCAGAATCTTTCACTGGCTTATGTTCTTTTACCTGTATTGCCTGCCGGCATCCGGCAACACAAATAAAAATGATCGGGAAGACTGAGAATAAAAAAAATTTTTTCATAATGTTTTTAAAATAAAAGTCAATTTATTTTGACCGCTAACTTTAATTGTGACTGTAAAAATTTCAATTTGTTTATTTTCCTTATTTCTAAGATGCGCGTTTATTTTGTGCTTGGTCTAAAAAATCTTATTACTCATCTTTTTCTACCTTTGTTAACTACAAACTGAAAACTACAAACTACAAACAATTTTAATATGCCCGGCTTCGAATTATTCGGCGATGCAGAAAGAAAAGAATTAAATGATGTGCTGGAAACAGGTATCCTGATGCGTTATGGTTTTGAGGGCGCACGTAAAGGACACTGGAAAGCAAAAGAACTTGAGCAAGCCATAACAAAAACATTTGGCTGTAAGTATGCGCAGCTTACAAGCAGTGGCACTTCTGCATTAACAACAGCCCTGAGTGCTCTAAGTATTGGATATGGCGATGAAGTGATAATGCCAACATTCACATTTGTGGCTTCTTTTGAGGCAGTGTTAAGCGCAGGTGCTGTACCGGTATTGGTTGATGTTGATGAAACACTTACACTAAATCCTGATGCTGTTCGCAAAGCCATTACACCACGAACGAAATGCATAATGCCGGTGCATATGTGTGGCAGCATGGCTGATATGGATGCATTAAAACAAATATGCAATAAACATAACCTTTTGTTACTCGAAGATGCCTGTCAAAGCATTGGTGCAAGTTATAAAGGAAAATATGTAGGCACTATTGGCAATGCAGGTACTTTTTCGTTTGATTTTGTAAAAACAATTACTTGCGGAGAAGGTGGTGCTGTAATGACAGACAATGAGGATATTTATATAAAGTGTGACGGTTATACTGATCATGGGCATGATCACAAAGGCGCAGATCGCGGAGCCGATCTGCATCCTTTTCTTGGTTACAACTATCGCATCAGTGAACTTCATGCTGCAGTCGGGTTAGCACAGATAAAAAGGTTGAATGACTTTCTTTTGATTCAAAAGAAGAATCATGCACAGTTAAAAAATATTCTTGCACAAATATCTGAAATTTCTTTCCGTTCAATCCCCGATGAATCAGGTGATAGTTGCACTTTTCTTAGCTGGTTTTTACCAACAGCAGAAATTACCAGAAATGTTGTTAATGAATTAAAATCACAAAATATTTTAGCAGGAAATTTTTATTGGTATGATAACAACTGGCATTATATACGCAAATGGGATCATTTAAAAAATGCAGTCGCTCTAAATAAACTGAATCCATTACAACATAATGCTCTGCTAAAAATGCAGTCAACCGATTTCTCTGTAAGTGACAGCATAATGAATCGTTGCATTTCAAGTGCAATTAGTCTTGCATGGACAGAAGAACAAATAAAAGAAAAAGGAGAAAAGATAGCAGATGTGGTAAAGAAAGTATTAAGTCATACTTACCTTCCGGTATTATAAATTGCTATTGTTATTATAATTTTAAACTCATACTATTTATAAATCATAAATAGTTTCATTATCGTCCCGGCATAAATATTTTATAGTTATGCAATCTTTCCATACCTCGGGCACAGATTCTCTTTAGCAGGCGCTGTTTTATTTTTAGACCTTATTATAGTTCCCACATTGTAAGATTTTGTGTGACAGAATGGACATGCATTTACATCACCTGCACTGTCAATATAAATGCTGCGGCTGCCTGCATAGCATCCTACACGGCGCTGATGATAACCATGATACATTATAAAGGGATAATCTTTATATTTTTTATCCTGGTTAATAACCCTGAAAAAACTTTCCAATTGTTGAATATGTTTTTCTTCCAGCAACACATCCCTATCAGCGTAGTGACCGATATTTTTTGGTTCAAGCAACTGAAC
>WNFY01003676.1_pt1 | contig 17494 bp, 13 predicted proteins | sample 5400091 | NCBI WGS metagenome assembly WNFY01 (sample SAMN13153364, study PRJNA577476) | soil metagenome | isolation source: 60 cm soil or saprolite under grassland replicate 1 | place: USA:California | collected 2016-06-15
TGGAAGTGCTTGTCGATGATCTGGCATACCTGCGAGCACCGATCGAAGTGTCGCTCGGAACCGGCGTCCGGAAACATACAGAGTTGCTGAAAATGAAAATAGAGGACATTAACTTCAGCAACTTGTCGGTGTTTCGGCCGGCCAACGGGCGAGACGTAGAAGTGAGACCGAATTGGTTTCTGTTGGTGGACACGAAGGGCAAACGTCCTCGCCACCGTTTGATCCCCATGAACAGTCCCGTGCGCGCAGCTTTGCAAAAGGTAATTGATAGTCGCACGACAGGAAGCGTCTTCGATTATTCGCACACAGGAGTAAGCGCAAGCACGCTTCGCCGTGGTTTTGAGAAAGCGTGTGAGCGAGCCGGAATACCCTTTGGTCTCACGGTCGAGGGCGGTGTGATCTGGCATGATCTGAGACGTACTTTTGCTACTGAGTTGCGAGGGCGGCAAGTACACGAGTACGACATTGCGGATCTACTCGGTCACACGATCCAAAGCGTCACGGGCACATACGCTCGCAGCACACCGGAGGCGTTGGAAGATGCAGTAAACAGACTCACAGAACCGCGAGGCGCTGTGATCCAATTCAAAAGAAAGGCTACTTAGGAAGTGTCACCATCTTAGCCCCATCTTTACTTTCGGGGGAGATTATCCCGGGGCTATTTTGATGGAAGTTGTTGAAACAGTGAGATTGTGTATGGTGCCGAGGGCGGGAGTCGAACCCGCACGACCTTACGGTCAACGGATTTTAAGTCCGTAGCGTCTGCCATTCCGCCACCCCGGCACGCACGCAAAAATAACATGGTTACAGTTGAGAGGGCCATTCAATATTTGAATTGGTCAGTGAGGTTGCGGAGGTTTGAACTGTCGATTTGAAGATTGAGTGACTTTGGATCTTGAGCCGCGGCCGCTGCGCTTTGCCCACCGTCCCCCACCTGCAAATTGCGGAGGTTGAACTGTTAATTGAAGGTTGGGTGGCTTTGAATCTTGAGCGGGCCGCGCAGCGCAGCTACTTGCCCACTGCCAACCTGCAAATTCTTTCTGCTTGAGTCGCTCGATAACGTTCCTTTCACCACTGAAGTCTTCCGTCCATTTCAACCTAATGTTAGAATTCCTTTACGCCCATGAATCGCCAAGAGCCCATGACCGAAGAGCAAGAAGTCTTCTTAAAACACATCCAGAAGAAAGGTCTCAAGCGAACCTCACAGCGTGATCTCATTCTCGATGTCTTTCTTCGCACCGAAGCACATCTCTCCAACGAAGACCTCTATCGGTTAGTAAAACAAGAGGACGTGAGCGTTGGCCAGACTACTGTCTATCGCACGCTTAAACTGCTGACTGAAGCGGGCCTCGCACGTGAAGTCCGTTTTGGTGACGGGCGTACTCACTACGAACACAACTACAAGCACGAACATCATGACCACATGATTTGCTCGGAGTGTGGCAAGATAATCGAGTTCTACTCAGCCGAGTTGGAAGCTTTGCAGGACGCCATGGCTGCAAAACACAGGTTCGCAGTCACCCAACACCTGTTGAGGATCATCGGTGTTTGCGCCGAATGCCGGCGGTCAAAAAAGCAGAAAGCAAATAACGAGACAGCTTTTCAACCCAACGTGCGGTCTGCCGCTGGACGCGTGTCTCGATAAGTACCAAATTCGGCTCAGGCGCAAGGGCATCAGTTTCCCGGATTTTTAATCATTCACAGAAAGTGAAGCTTTTTCATTCCGAGAGGCAGTAACTTTCTGCCTCTCTTTTGCTTTAAGGCGGGTTCGGGTGTAACTTTCGTTTAGATTAAACAAGATGCAGGATGTCTCTCACTGCCGGACACCGCGGGCGGGTCATTAGAACTCCTGATTTTCCTTGCATGAGCGTCTTGATCACATTCGAACCGTCGGGTATTAGCGGTCTCGTCGCCGAGGGTACCTGCTTGTTAGACGCAGCCCGGCGAATGGGAGCACCTCTTGGAACCGGATGCACTGGACGCGGTGACTGTGTCGACTGTGAAGTCTTAATAACCACTGGCACGGCGCTCCTCTCAACTCCCACCGAGGCCGAGACATCCGTTTTAGGTGTTGATCGTCTGGCCCAGGCGCACCGGCTTGTCTGTCACGTGATTGTCCAACGAACAGGAGAACTAGTGGTGAGTGCCACTTCAGAGAAAGATAAAGCAACGGTTCCCCACAATGAGCAATCAGAACTGTTGAAGAAATTTGGCAAGTTGTCTCTCGACAAGAAAATTGCGACGCTGGTGCAATTCGAGGCCGTTACCATTTCAGCAGCGTTCGATGCGGCAATTGAGAAACCGCTGGCACTTGGTGCTCGTGCTCTTGACGAACTCGCCAGACGTGCGAGGTTAGCGCGAGAGCAGGGACGCCACAAGAAGCAACCGCCAAAGCAGGGGGGGAAGAGCCAATAGTTGTAAAGTCGTGTAAGCAAAGAAAGCCAGATGGTCACTTTCCAAAAGCACATTAACTACTTGCGAAAACCATCGACGCTCAGCCGCGTTGTTTTGTTGGTTCTTATCGCAGTCCTGCCCCTGCTGCTGACTGGTTGTCCCCGAAACGAGACACCGCCGGAAACCCGGATAGGCATATCCAGCGGATCATCGTCCAATGCGCCTGCGCCGCCGCCGGTTGTCGCCTTCAATGGTGAGCGTGCAATGGATCACGTTCGGAAACAGATTGACTTCGGACCTCATCCTCCCGGCACTCCGGCGCTTGCACGCACGCGCGAGTACATCGTTAACGAATTGAAGTCCTCCGGGTTGACAGTTTCCACAGATCAGTTCACGACCGCCACGCCACAAGGCGAGAAGGCAATGGTAAATATCGTGGGAGAGATCCCCGGCGAATCGAAAGACGCCATTATTATTGCCAGCCACTACGACACAAAGTATTTCAAGGACATGCAGTTTGTCGGCGCCAACGATCCGGCTGCCTCGGTGGCCGCACTCCTTGAAATCGCACGTGTGCTCGGTAGTTCCACTGTAAAACCCAAACTGACTTACAAGCTTGTCTTTTTCGACGGAGAAGAATCGTTCTGTGAAGGTTGGGACGACTGCGGTAAACCCGATGCCCCCGACAATACCTACGGCAGTCGGCATTACGTTTCGCAACTACGTGCAAGGAATGAACTGGCAAGCACGCGCGCGTTGATTCTTCTCGACATGATGGGATACAAGAATTTGGAGCTGGGTCGCGACACCATGAGCACGAAATGGTTGCAGGACATTGTCTGGCAAACCGGACACGAACTGGGTTATGGAACCTACTTTGTCGATCGTCCCGAAGGCGTAGGCGGAGACGATCATGAGCCCTTTCTGCGAGCCGGGATCGACTCGGTGGATCTCATCCAGCTCAATAGCTATCCTTATTGGCACAAAGCAGATGACACCATTGATAAGGTCTCGGCCCAAAGCATGCGGATCGTCGGCGCGACGGTATTGGCAAGCCTGCCTCATATTGAGGTCCATCTGCTTAGCACGACCAAGTGAGACACATATCAGGTAGTGTCTGGAAACTTATACTTTGACACATCTGGAAATCAGCCTCGGTTGGACGAGCCATCAAAGTGATTTTGGAACGGGGAAAGACGATGCTTACGTCAGCTGAGATCTTAGTGCCGGCGGATTTTTCGCCCTGTTCGGTCAATGCCTTGCGTGTCGCTATTGCCATGGCGGCGCCCGAAGGCGATCTAACACTGCTACACGTTATAGATCAGCACTTCGTTGACGACGCTGTTGCAGCCGGACTCGGTACAGCAGAAGACATCAGGACACGACTTAGAGATCGAGCGGAGACTGATTTTACTGCCATGGTCGAAGGCGTGGAAACCGGCGCGGTCAATGTCGAAAAAATGATTGTGGTGGGATCTCCATTTCTGGAGATTTTGAAGATTGCTCGTGACCTGGATTTGCCGATGATTGTGATGGGAGTCAGAGGTCGTTCCACACCACCGGAAGAAATTCTTTTTGGCTCGACGGCTGAGAAGGTTCTTCGGGGCTCGCGAGTGCCGGTTCTTTGTGTGCCGTTCTAGAACTTCGGCAAATAGTTCAGTATAAACTCCTGATATGTAAGTCAGAGGCTTACCGCAAGGAATGCGGAAAAACCGCCAGAGCAAGCCACAAAACTCCCGCGAAAGTGACAAACTCCGGCCAAGCGACAATCAATCCGGGCAAGCGACAAACTGAGATTTATCGGACATCTGATGAAAAGAATCGCTGTAATTCCTGGTGATGGCATTGGACCTGAAGTCGTGCGCGAAGCCGTCCGCCTGCTTCAGCGTTTGCAGGAAATTCGTGGCCTCGAACTCGAGTTTGTCGATTTCGATTGGGGCGCCGAGAAGTTTCTTAAGGAAGGAACCACGTTACCACCAGACGGGCTCCAGATGCTTTCTGAAACTTTCGACGCGATCTTCACTGGCTCGTTTGGCGATCCTCGGATCCCTTCTAACCAACATGCGGAAGACATCTTGCTGGGAATGCGTCGCGGCTTGGATCTCTACATCAATCTGCGGCCAGTGCGTCTGCTGAATGCACGCCTGACCCCGCTCGTGTCCAGAAAAGTTGAAGACATCGATTTCATTGTCTTCAGGGAAAATACCGAAGGCGCCTATTGTGGAGCCGGCGGTTTCCTAAAAAAGGGAACGGTGGATGAGATTGCTATTCAGGAAGAGGTAAACACCCGACATGGAGTTGAGCGCATCATTGTGGCCGCCTTCGAATACGCCCGTGCAAACAGGCGCAAACGCGTGACCATGGCTGACAAGTCAAATGTGCAACGGTTTGGTGGCGATCTGTGGCAGCGGGTCTTCAAAGAAGTTGCCCCTGGCTACCCCGAGATTGAGGCCAACCACCAGTATGTCGACGCGATGGCCATGTTCATGGTGCTGGATCCAGCCCAATACGACGTCATCGTGACTAATAACCTTTTTGGTGACATCCTAACTGACCTGGGTGCGGCGATTCAGGGCGGCCTTGGTCTGGCGGCTTCCGGCAATATTCATCCGGGAAAGATCTCTCTTTTTGAACCGGTACACGGCAGCGCGCCACTACTAGCAGGGAAGGGAATCGCGAATCCGATTGGAGCTATTCTGACCTCAGCGATGATGCTAGAATACGTTGGCTACCAAACAGAAGGCCGGATGATTGAAGAGGCAGTTCGTCGAGCGATCTCAGCTGACGAGACGACACGAGATCTCGGCGGCAAACTTTCAACGCAGCAGGCAGGTGCCGCAATCGTCAGTCGCCTGGTCAGCGATGTCAGTGCGACGGTGCGATAGGCTTAGGTCGGTATTACCGTTCACACTCAAGTGAGGTTTTTAGACATGACCCCGGGCAATAGGAAACTGGCGCAGAAAGCAATCGCGGTGGGTGTTATTGTGGCTTTGCTCGATCTGGTTGGGGTGTCGCCGGCAATAATGCTGTTTATGACTGGGGTGGCTGTCGTTATCTGGTTTGTCGGCCGGCGATCTGAAAACCGAGAGGTCGAAAGAATTTTCGATTTCTACATCAGTGCCGACGCGATCCTTCGTAACGAAGACCGCCGATGGTATGGTTTCGAGGTTGCTGAAGTGATTGAGAATGGCGAGCGTGCACTTGAACTGATGCCTGATTCGCCGCCGCTGCACTGCTTCACGCTGGGCGCACTCTATCACCGCATAGGTAACTACGAAGCGACCACCGAATACCTTTCGCGCTTGATGGAGGATGAGGTTTATGACGAACTCCATCGCATGGCGCCGTCGCCGCAATTGCGACGCTACGTCACGATGCTGCGACGAATAGAATACGAGCCATCAATTGCGCCACAAGCGCTGGCAGCCGTCAGGAACCTGGAGCGCACGCGACAAAAACGCGCTGCAGTACTTTTGTCTGAGAGCCGGCAGGTTCTGAGTGGGACCAGAACGTCAGCACAACCTGCTGCGGCTGAAACATCTACTGCGGAGGCGCTTTCGGGGAAGGAAGCTGCTTTCGCTGTAGTGCGACCGTTGAATGACATTTCCGCGCCGCCGCCAATTTCCGAAGTGCTGCACGACATCTATCAGGACGAAAAGAACACCATCCAATAATTCGAGTACTGTCGAGTCTCGCTTGTTTGAAACCTTATCAGCAGAAATCATAGCGATCGGCTCAGAACTCTTAGCGCCCGATCGGACCGACACCAACAGTCTCTGGCTTACCGAAAAACTCAATCGTCTCGGCATCGAGGTCAAACTAAAGACAATCGTCGGAGACGACGATGCCCGCCTGGAAGAAGCAATCAAAGACGCCGTCAGGCGATCGAAAGTCGTCATTACGACGGGAGGGTTGGGCCCTACTGAGGACGATATTACGCGGAAGATAACCGCTCGGGCTTTGGGCCGCAGACTGCTGTTGGACGAGACAGTCCTTGCTGAGATTCGTCAACGCTTTCAGAGCTTCGGCATCGCAATGCCGGAGCGAAACTCGCGCCAGGCGATGGTAATCGAGGATGCGGAAGTGCTTCCCAATCCGAACGGCACTGCGCCTGGAATGTTTATCGACCACGAAGGGACCGCAATCGTCCTGTTGCCCGGTCCGCCACGAGAAATGCGGCCCATGTTTGAGAACCACGTGAGTTCCAGACTCTCCGGCAGAGTCGGAAGTCTGCGTGTGGTGCGACGTCTTTTGCGCGTCGCGGGTTTGGGCGAGTCGGCAGTCGACGAAAAGATTGCCCCTATCTATACGCAGTATGAGAACCCGCAAACGACAATTCTTTTTAACCAGAGCGAAATCGAGATACATCTGACGGCGCGCGGCAGGACTGAAGCTGAAGCCGATGTGTTGCTCGATCGCTTGTCAGAACAGATCGAAGAGCGGTTGGGAAATGCCGTTTTCTCGTTTGCGGGCGAGACAATGGAAGAAGTGGTGGGATTGAAACTATCCGTGGGCGGTTACACTCTGTCCGTTGCCGAAAGTTGTACCGGCGGCTTGATTGCGCAGAGGCTCACTGAAGTTCCCGGCTCTTCGAAGTATTTCATTGAAGGCGTGGTTGCCTATGCAAACGATGCCAAGACCCGAACACTTGGTGTTGAGCCGATGCTGTTGCTCGAACATGGAGCGGTAAGCGGGCCGGTGGCAGAAGCGATGGCCGAAGGCATTCGCACGCGCGCGGGAACCGATTTTGGATTGTCAGTGACTGGAATAGCCGGACCCGGCGGAGGAACTGAAGAGAAGCCAGTCGGGCTCGTGTACATCGCGCTTGCTGATGAGGTCAAAACTGAATACCGCGAACTCAGACTGCCCGGCGATCGACAACTCATCCGCTGGCGCGCATCGCAAGCGGCGTTGGATTTGCTGAGGAGAAGGTTGATTTGATTTAGGTTCTGATCTACCCCAGGTGAGCGAGTTGAATTAGCCGCAGATTAACGCGCATCACAGGGATCAAAAGAATAGTAAGCAAGAGTCTCATTCGTAGACTCCTTGATTGCGTATCTTTTCTGATCCGCGTTATCGGTGTTATCTGTGGCAGCTTCTCATGCTGATTTAGTCACCACTAAAGGGTGGCCAAAGGACCATCTTAACTAACCGACCTTCCTCACTAACCTGCAAATTACTGTGCGCCTCTCTTCGATTTTCACATGGCTCTGGCGTGGATGGGATTCAAACTGCACTAGAACCATTCGAAACATGCCTTGTCGCTGTAGAGGTCGATTGATATAGTCTCAAACCTTCACCCATTATGATCGTCGTCATTATTGCTTATCTGATGGGGTCGATACCCTTTGGTTATCTGATTGTTCGCATCCGAAAAGGCGGTGACATCCGAGAGACAGGGTCGGGTGGAACGGGCGCGACTAACGTTTCCCGCCGCGCGGGTAAAGCCGCAGGTGTGGTCACCTTGCTTCTCGATGCGCTGAAGGGCGCGATGGCGATTATGATTGCCGGAATGATCCTCGGAGTATCAAGTTTAGCGGTGGGCATAAGCATGGGCCGACAAGTCGATACACGACTTCAGGCGTTGGGCGCTCAAATTGGTCAGAGTGGACATAACGCAAACTGGTGGATTGCGGCTGCCGCGATAGCCGTGATTGTTGGTCATATCTTTCCCGTCTGGTTAGGCTTTCGTGGTGGCAAAGGCGTAGCGACCGGTGTGGGTGTGTTCTTGATGCTTGCCCCCTTGGCCGTTAGCCTTGCAGCCGTGGTGTTCCTCTTGATTATTTGGCTGACGCGTTACGTTTCGCTGGGTTCGGTGGTTGCAGCGGCAACGATCCCACTGTCGATCTTGTTGCAGAGTGAGTTTGGCCCAGTTTCCAACCTGGCACCGGTGTTGACTGCGGCGACTGCCGGCGCGGTAGTGATAATATTTGCACATAGGCAGAACATCGTAAGACTGATTCAGGGATCCGAGAGCAAGTTCGAATGAAAATAGGCCACTGCTTGGAGTGGTGCGACTTTTCGCAGCTTTTCAAGGTTGAATGGCTCTCAACGAAAAGTGGCGATAAAGCGCGTCCCGGCGCGGCAGCCGCGCTGGGATGCTTGTGGCGTCGCACTCCAAAGATGGCCTCTAACCATGAGGCGCGTCACCATCATCGGGGCAGGAAGTTGGGGCACGGCGTTGGCTATCATGGCCGCACGTGCCGGTCATGACGTTTGTCTCTGGTCTAGGAGTTTTGAGATAGTTGAAGCGATCAATCATCAACGGATGAATCCTTCTTACTTGACAGCGGCGCGCATTCCCGAAGAGGTATCGGCAACTGTTGATATCAGTGCAGCCTTACAGAAAGCCTCATTAGTTGTCCTCGCTGCTCCGTCACATGCATTAAGAGACCTGCTCAAAAAGATGTGCCCGGCCCTGAACGAAGACGTTGTGCTTGTCAGTGCAGCGAAAGGGATTGAGGTTGAGAGTTGCAAACGGATTTCGCAGCTCGTGAATGAGGTTCTCGGTCCTGAGGTTTCTTCGCGATTTGTTTGTCTCTCGGGACCGTCGTTTGCCAAAGAGGTTGTGGAGAAACATCCCACGGCAATCGTGGCTGCCAGCGACGATCTTGAAGTCGCCAGAATAGTGCAATCGGAGTTGAGTATTGAAACCCTGCGCATCTATACAAACGACGACGTTGTGGGAACCGAGCTTGGTGGTTCAGTAAAAAACGTGATGGCCATCGCTACCGGTATGGCATCCGGTCTGGGACTTGGCTCAAATACGATTGCGGCGTTGATCACTCGGGGCCTTGCAGAGATTACTCGGTTGGCCGTGCGCGAGGGGGCCAGGATCGAAACGCTGATGGGTCTGGCAGGACTAGGAGATCTGGTTTTGACCTGCACCGGAAGCCTTTCGCGCAATCGTTTTGTGGGAGAGGAATTGGGCCAAGGGAAGACCGTGAATGAGATCACGAATGGCATGAACGAAATTGCCGAAGGAATCAAAACTACGAGAGCAGTGAAGTTGCTCGCCGATCGGTTGGGGATTGAAATGCCGATTACGAATGAAGTCAATGCGGTAATCTATGATGGAAAGCCGGCGCGTGCTGCAGTTACCGAGTTGATGGCCCGACCTCTAAGAGAAGAATCCCGAAGGGAAGCGGTTTAATAGTCGTGAGCGACCCTGGCGCGTGAGCACCAGGAATGCAGCAAGATGAGATCTGAGCCCGTGAGGCGGGCGACAGGATGTGGGCAAATATCCGTTCGAGAGTTCAATCGCTGCGCTTTCGCCCACTCACGCGGGCTCGGCGCGGGATAGGCGCTTGACCTGGGGCTTTACCGCCCCAGAAGGCTTTATGCTTTCGCCCGCTCACGCGGGCTGATCGAGTAGTTTCGCCTTTGGTTGCGGTCTCGGCTCTGCTATGTCTCGATAGTGGTAAATTGGAAGAAAGGAACTACTGCGGAGACGCGAAGGACGCGCAGGGAGTTGAAGCTATGACACTACATTTTGTCGGGTACCAACAGAAAAAATATGAATAGAAGACTTCGGGTTTTCGTTGCAGCTATCTCGCTCGCAATTCTCACCAGTCTCGCGATATCTGGCCAGGACAATTACAAACCCCACGATCTTGATCAGGCTGATGAAGAAGAGGATCTGAATCGCGAGCTTTGGGAATTTGCTCGCAAGACTCCTTACGAAGACATACTGGCCTACGTTGCGGCTGCACAGCGTGCATCACAGGCAACGCAAACCGCTGAAGTTGAACTACCAAACGGTTGGCGCATCGCTCCCGCAGGCAGACAAGTTCAAGTTGGTCGTCTTCCTTACGAAGCAGTGCTCTTTGCCGGGCATCTCGTTGTGTTAGACACCGGCTATTACAACCGCGAGGCGCAGGAGGTTTCGATAGTCGACATCGCATCAGGCCGTGTGGAAAAGACGTTGCGAATAAACTCTCTTTTTCCCAGCGCTGTCGTCGGACCAGATGGCGATCTCTACATTAGCGGAGGTTTTGATCAGAAGGTCTACCGCGTAGATCGGCAGTTTAAGATGGTGCGCGAATATGCAGTGGATGGTTTCGCCGGCGGGTTAGCTCAGATTGGGCCGCAGCAATTGGTGGTTGGCTATCTGGCCGCCAAAGCAGCCAATGGCAACTATGTGGGCGGCAAGTTGGCGATTCTCAACACCGGCAGTGGAAAGATCGAGCAGGCGAAAGACATCGGCTACTTTCCTTATGCAGTCCGTTACTTGAACGGTCGTTTGTATGTGACCCTATTGGGCGAGAATAAGCTACTGGTATTTGATGCGCAGCTGAACCAGATCAAGACGCTCGCTACGGGACGCACACCTCAGGAGATGTGTACCGATGGGAAGACTCTTTACGTAGCTAACACCGGCGCAGATAGCCTGTCAGTGATCGACCTGCGGCGCAACGTCATTACTGGCAGTTTCAACCTGTCCGAAAAGGGAAGTCGCTTTGGTCGCACTCCTTCGTCTTGTTCCGTGGATGGTGATCGTCTTTACGTCACCCTGGCCGGAGTGAATGCGGTTGCCGTATTGAACAGACGTACTGGGCAGCAGGTGGGGCTTATTCCGACCGGGTGGTATCCCACGAAAGTTCTTGGCGATAGCGGCCAGTTGTTCGTGCTAAACGCGAAAGGAATTCGCTCCCGCCGGCCAAATCCGGATGGCCCGCAGCCCCTTCCAAACAGTCGGTTGACCAGTTACGTTCTTAGTTTGCTTCAGGGCACGGTCTCAATAATCCCGAAGAGTAGTCTCGATGGGAAGATGCTGGAGTGGACAAGACAAGTGCAGTCAGGCTCACCGCTGTTTAGTTTGAAAGAAGGATTCAATCTGCCGATCCGGCACATTTTCTACATCATCAAAGAGAATCGAACCTATGATCAAGTGCTTGGCGATCTGGGCAGAGGAAATGGCGATCCACACTTAACGATCTTTGGCGAGGCCATCTCTCCGATCCATCACCAGTTGGCGAGAGAGTTTGTTACGCTCGACAATTTTTTTGTGAATGGCGAGATCAGCGTACTGGGCCATAGCTTTACGACGAGCGGCTACGCGAGCCCCTTTCTCGAGTGGATGGGCAACGTTGCTTACTCTTCACGCTGGAAAGGATATCCCTTTGGCACCGTTCCTGCTGTGACTTCTCCCGCTTATCTCTGGGACATACTGGATGATAAGAAAGTGGATTATCGCATTTACGGTGAAAACTATTTTCTCTTCACGCGTGCTTACCGAATTCTGGTTGAGGCCTACGGCGCCGACAGCGTGCTCGCTAGAAAGTTTTACGACAAGTCAGTCTCTGCTGCCGCTGAGACCGACAGGGGAAATCAGTTTTACCAATTCGCGAGGAGTTATTACGGTCAGGCAAGCACTCGCGAAGCGGCTTATGAGCTTCTTGGTAAGTCCGACTTCAGGCGTGGGCTCTCGCAATTCCTAGCCGGAGACGAAAGCCTCGCGCAAGCGATCGGGAAAGACAAAAGCCTACGCCTTAAATTCGCCGACTATCTTTATCACTATCCGTTTAACTACAGGTCCTGGGATCTAAAGTATTCGGATCTTGATCGAGTGTTGGCGTGGAAGACAGACTTCGGGGCCCAGTTGAAGAGTGGGCAGGTAGCTCAACTCCACTACATCTGGCTGCCTAACGATCACACTGATGGTTCCAGCGACACGATTCTAAGTCCTTACCAATTTGTTGCCCAAAACGATGCTGCCTTGGGCTACATTGTGGAAACGATTTCGCACAGCCCAATCTGGCGCCAATCGTTGATTTTGATCGAAGAAGATGACGCGCAAAATGGGCCGGACCATGTAGACGCGAACCGCACGGTCGCGTTTGCCGTCGGACCAAACATCAGGAGGTCGGCGGTCGTGAGTGACCGCTATGATCAGCTCGGCGTGCTTCGCACGATTGAACTCTTATTGGGATTGAATCCGCTAAACCTGCGTGATCAGTTGGCCGTGCCTTTGTTTAGTGTTTTTGCAGACAAGCCAAACTACCAACCATTCGTTCCAACGAAAACTTCAGAAAAACTTGTGGAAGCTGATCGCGAGCGATACCGGAGGCTGGTGCGTCCTTAAGGGACTTTTGTATTTTCTTTCAATCACGCAGTGGCTTTAGCCCGGTAACTCTCGCTGCCGGCTGGGGATGGATAATTTCAGGCTGCCGAGGACCTCAATGATCACCAGGGGCACCGTGTGAATGAGAGTTTTCTCGGAAACGAACTGATCCCGGTCTGTTTCTTGTTCTATGGTTAGATCAGTTCCACACCGTCTCCCAACTTAACTTCACCAGGACGCAGAACACTGGCATAAATACCCAGATTCTGGTTTGCGTCTTTCACGATTGAACGCAGTATGCTCGGATCCCTGGGAAGGTCGGCCTGGGGATGCGTGGTCATGCCGCACCGTGCCGTCGGTATTTCACACTTCAACTCTACATTTCCCATACGAAGGACGCGACCCTGCCACGTGGACTCGATCAGACCTTTGAGCGAGGCGTCCGTCTTGATCAGGAAATTGGGACGAAATCGTCGCACGTCCCATGTTGCCATGGGATTCAGGCGAGCCATGGCGTCCAGGGAGGCCGTAGTGAGCACCTGAACCGGAAAGGCATCGAAGTAGGTTCCGCGTGGCGAAGTGAATTCGAGTACCTCGGCGGGAAGCGCGGAGATGTCGGGTACAGGTTCGTTTGGTTCACGACTAAACATCTCTCGCAACTCCGCATTTGCGCTACCGAAACGCGTCATTACTGGTAAGGCAGCACGAAATGTGCGGTATCTTCCCAGCCGTCCAAAGAGGCGAGCCGATTTTGTCTTGCGGCGATAGTGATCAGAATTCGCCGCCGGTTGTAACGACCAAAGCGAGACAGGTTTATCGAGTAGGGCTGACAAGTGAGCGTTAGTGTCCTCCGCCTCGCTCTGAATAAGTAAGCCTTCAGGTAAACGGACCTCAACATTCGGAATCAGGCCGTTTGCCGGAGCCTGGCGATAGCGTGCTGCGCATTGCATTAGCAGCGGCAGTCGTTTGCCATTGGTAATTTCTCCGGTCGTTTCGTCGCGAAGCGCCCATCCCCGGTCGCCTGGAAGGCCGAGCGACGCTACCAGGCACTCCTCCAGATGTTCGCCAGACATCGACTTCACCGGATAACGCCAAATCTCAAAGATGGTTCCTATTTGCATCCTGATCCCTTTTGAACTCGTGGCTTCCCCTATACCGCTCGATCTTACGAGAGCTTACTGACCTGGGCATCTCGCCAGCTAGCAAACGTCGCGGCAAACACCCGGGGAATGAACAAGATTAGAGCATGCTGAAGCACGCTCGGCGGGCGAGACGCCCACGGTCCCAGTGAGAAAGCTGCTCGGTAATTGGGTTGGTGAATACCGCCAACCACCCGATTACTAACCGGCGTATCGAGGCGACAGAGTATTGTCCGAATTGGTATCATGCGCAGCCGACTACCGTCCGTCGTTCTTCAAAGAGTCAAAAGTAAAGGAGTCTATTCGAATGTTCAAGGCGTTTCGCGCGTCTCGCAAAAGCGCAGTCCTGTGCGTAGCGTTCGCTCTTGCTATTCTTGCAACTGCGATCCAGGGTCAAAGCCGGCAGGCAGACGCTCCACAACAACCTGCCTCCAAAGATTCAGATCTTCTCAAACCACTGCAATGGCGCAGCATTGGCCCTTATCGTGGTGGCCGCGCGACCGCTGTAACTGGCGTGGCAACGCAGCCATTGGTGTTTTACTTCGGTGCTACTGGTGGTGGAGTCTGGAAGACCAGCGATGGCGGAATTAATTGGGAACCGATCAGCGATGGCTCTGTTTTTGGCACTGCCTCAGTCGGCGCGATCGGTTTGTCAGACTCCGATCCCAACACTATCTATGTCGGTATGGGCGAGTCGCCGATACGCGTTACGTGGCCGCGCAAGGCCACGTTTGGGGTCCTAACGAACAGCGCGGCATCTTTCGCTCGAAGGATGGTGGCAAAACCTGGGAAAAGATCTTGTACCGTGGTGATAAGGCCGGGGCTTGTGACCTGATCATCGATCCTACCAATCCAGCCATTCTTTATGCGGGCTTCTGGGAGGTTTATCGCAAACCATGGGCGCTCGAGAGCGGCGGTCCCGGGAGTGGCATCTTCAAATCAACGGACGGGGGCGATACCTGGACTGACATCACGCGTAATCAAGGATTGCCGCGCGGCACGATCGGCATCGTTGGCCTCGCCGTCTCGCCGGCGAATTCCGATCGGCTATGGGCCATCGTTGAAGCGGACGAGGGTGGCGTGTTTCGCTCAGAAAACGGCGGCCGCACCTGGTCAAAGGTGAATGAAGAACGGCGGTTGCGCCAACGTGCCTGGTATTACTCGCGTATCTATGCCGACTCCAGGAATGCTGACACCGTTTACGTTCTCAACACAGGCTTTTACCGGTCAAACGATGGCGGCAAAACTTACACTCCCATTTCGGTGCCACATGGTGACAATCACGATCTGTGGATTGCGCCTGATGATCCGAATCGGATGATCAATAGCAACGATGGCGGCGCAAATGTTTCGTTCAATGGTGGCAAGAGCTGGAGCGAACAAGATCAACCCACCGCGCAGTTTTATCGCGTCGCGGTCGACAACGATTTTCCCTACCACATCTACGGCGCGCAGCAGGACAACTCAACTGTCCGCATTGCCAGCCGCACAACCGAAGGTGGAATCACAACCAGAGATTGGTTTGACGTGGGCGGCGGCGAATCTGGCTGGATCGCGCCATCGCCCAAAGACTCGGAAATTATCTATGCCGGGTCGTACGGTGGACTAATCACTCGCTACGATCACCATACCGGCCAGTTTCGCGACATCAATCCATATCCAAACAATCCCATGGGCGCCGGCGCCGACGTGTTGAAGTACAGGTTTCAATGGAACTTCCCCCTCGTCTTCTCTCCGCATGAGTCAAACACCCTCTATACCGCCGCTAACGTTCTCTTCAAATCGACGAATGAAGGGCAGAGTTGGGAAGTGATCAGTCCGGATCTGACCCGTAATGACAAATCAAAACAGGCGTCCTCAGGCGGTCCGATTACCAAGGACAACACTAGTATTGAGTATTACGACACCATCTTTACGATGATGGAATCCCCGCTGCAAGCAGGCACCATCTGGACGGGTTCCGACGACGGCCTCGTGAACGTCTCACGCGATGGCGGGAAGAACTGGTCTAATGTCACTCCGCCTGCCGGCATCATGCCTGAATGGATTCAGATCAACTCTATAGAAGCGTCACCCAGCGACCCGGCCACGGCCTACGTCGCCGCTACCATGTACAAGTGGGACGACTACAGACCGTATCTCTACAAGACGAGCGACTATGGTAAGACCTGGAAGAAAATCACTAATGGCATCCCCGAAAACGCGTTCACGAGAGTCATACGCGAAGATCCTAACAAGCGTGGTTTGCTCTATGCGGGAACTGAGACGGGAATATACGTCTCCTTCGACGATGGTGAGCACTGGCAGTCGTTGCAATTCAATTTGCCGGTAACGCCGATAACGGATCTGGTCATTCACAAACGCGAAAAGGAGCTAGTTGCCGCAACTCAGGGCAGATCGTTTTGGGTTTTTGACGACCTTCCCATTGTTCACCAGATGATGGACGCCGGCGGACTGAATGCGGTCAGTGAAACTCATCTGTTCAGGCCAAAGGATAGCTACCGGATGCCGGGTGGTGGAGGCTTCCAACTCTCCCCAACGGCCACGATTGGTAAAAACCCGGCAGCAGGTGTGGTTGTCTATTACTCTTTCAAGTCAAAACCAACCACTGAGGTGCAGCTCGAGTTCTTGGACTCATCGGGGAAGTCGATTCGAAAATTCACAGCCCGAGCACCGAGGGCGGCAGGCGCGGCAGGACAGGCACAGGCTGGACAAATGGCAGCTACACCAGCGGAAGAAGGAGAAGGGTTTGGTGGCGCTGGTGCCGCGCGTGTAACCACGGATGCGGGACTGAACCGCTTCATTTGGGACATGCGTTATCAAGATGCCGTGCGCTTCCAGGGAATGATTTTGTGGGCGGGAGAAACTCGTGGACCTAAGATTCCGCCGGGGACTTATCAGGTGAAATTATCTGCAGATGGCAAGACCTTTACCCAAAACTTCGAGGTCAAAGCCGACCCGCGCTTAACGACTACTCCAGCTGACTATGCAAAGCAACTCGAGTTGGGACTAAAGATTCGAGACAAGCTCACTGAGACGAACAATGCGATTCTGCAAATTCGCGATGTGCGCAAACAGGTCGAAGATCTGCTGAAGCGAGTGAAAGATCAGGGGAACGTCAAAGTAATAAACGACGCGGGCGCGGCATTGAACAAGAACCTGGCCACAATCGAGGAAGCGCTCTACCAGACCAGGAACCAAAGCAGCCAGGATCCGTTGAATTTTCCGATTCGGCTCAACAATAAACTGGCTGCACTCGGCGGAGTTGTCGGAGGAGCTGAGGCTGCACCCACCGCGCAGTCGTATGTTGTCTACGATGACGTCGTGGGACAGATAGACGCGCAACTGCAGAAACTTGCGCAAATCATGAAGACTGAAGTGCCAGCCTTCAACCAGTTGGTGCGAGATCAGAACATTCCGGCGGTGGTTGTAAAACCGCCCACGAGTGATGTTCCGTAGCGTCGACGGGAGAAAGAAAGCCCTGTCGAATTCAAGGGTATCAAATAGATCACTGGGACCATCAGGCGTCCCGCCCGCGATGGGCGCGCAGCAGGAACAGAACTTTCACGAGTTGGACGTTGCGAGGGTAAGAGCGCCTGACGACGCCTCGGCGGGCGGGACGCCCGCGGTCCCAGCAGGTAGTGGTTTGAGACTTAGATGGCCTCGATAAGAGCGCGTGTGACTTTTCCGCGACTCCTTCGTAGAATCCCAGTCTAGAATCCTTCCCGGTCCGGAGCGAATGTGAACCAAGGCAACCAACCTGTCACACTCAAACAACTTGCCGCAGTAACGCACGCCGATCTCACCGGCGATGAAACCGTCGTCGTCACTGATGTCACGCACGATTCTCGCCAGGCTCGATCAGGCAGCCTGTTTGCTGCTGTTTCCGGGGCTCTAG
>WNFY01002653.1_pt1 | contig 17493 bp, 25 predicted proteins | sample 5400091 | NCBI WGS metagenome assembly WNFY01 (sample SAMN13153364, study PRJNA577476) | soil metagenome | isolation source: 60 cm soil or saprolite under grassland replicate 1 | place: USA:California | collected 2016-06-15
CGCAGCAAATGCGTTTTTGGAAAGGTGCAAACGGTCAGCAGTCCGGCGACCCGGCTAAGCTTGCCCAGGCACTGATTAAGATTGCAAGCGAGGAACAGCCGCCGCGCCGTTTTATTGCAGGCGCAGATGCCATTGGCACGGCAGAGCAGGTGGTGGCGACGCTTCAGCAACAGCTCAATGCTTACCGTGAGCTGTCATCCTCCCTCGCATATGAGAACGCGTAGCTGCATGGGCAGTCGATTTCGCCATTTGCCGCCTGGAGGAAGCAGACACTAATGAGATTTTGTTCAGACCTGCAAAGCAGGTTTATTAGACAGCATTTAGTATGGCTGATATATTGTACTAAAAACCAATATGATTTTTTAAAGATGGTCGATGTTATATAAAATTAACAATATTGAATTTTGAATAACTGTTTCTGGACTAATTTTTTGTTCCTTTATACTATCTACATTAACTATTGTATTCTTATATTTTGAACACTTCCTTTTTACAATGCCTCCAATTGCAAATGAAACTTATACGGAATCTCAGATAAGAAAACTTTGATCAGGTAAAAAGATGATTTTCATCAGCTATAGCAAAATAAATTACCCTCTGCTTTTCTATTGACCTTGTTAAAGTTTTTAGTTGCTATACAGTTTATCTTTCAATGTTCTCCACGTTCTACTTTTATGAGAAAGTTCATGCTTCGGATTGATTATTATCATCCTTTTCTTTTTTGGAAGTGCAGAAATTTGACAAGTACTGATTAATAAGATCATTAAACTTACCGTCACATTATTTATTATAAGGAATTCAAAGCGCCATGCTGAACGCGATGTGTAAATAAGTAAGGAAAATATTATTAAAAGAAGAAATGAGGACAGCCTAAAATGCAAACAGAAGAAATAAAAAAAAATTTTCCCATCATTTGATACAAAGCTTGCAGAAGAAATAGCAAAAAAATCAGAGATCAAAACATTTAAGCAAGGCGATTTGATTATGAAGACGGGCCAGTATATGCGCTCTATAATGTTGCTTGTAAGCGGGTTGATAAAAATTTTTAGAGAAGATGACGATGGCAACGAATTTTTTATGTATTATCTGCAACCGGGACAGGCTTGTGCTCTTTCTATGATCTGCGCTACAAAGCAGGAGACAAGCGAAATACTTGCAAAAGCAGCAGAAGATACTGAAGTGATTACAATTCCAATTGAGTACATGGACAGCCTGATGCTGAACTATAAGAACTGGTATTATTTCGTTTTGGAAACATACCGTTCAAGATTTGAGGAGTTGCTGCAAACTATAGAAATTGCGCAGGAATTAAATTCGTCAAGAGAAGTTATTTCAAGACTTATGAAAAAACTGTCGGATAAAGGTCGTGTTAAATTAATACGCAATCATATTGAAATAATCAATCTCGAAATTTACTGATGTGATTTTAGTCACACATGGTTTAGCTTAAGAATTTGAAATTTGTTTTCGAATTTTGAACGAGGCAATTATCAATTACATGGGGCATGTTTATTGATAACATCATTTTAATTACAATAAACTTTTACTTTACATGAATGAATTAATAATCCAACCGTGGCCATGGTATGTTGCAGGAATTCTCATTGGTTTAACTGTGCCATTATTGCTCATACTCGGCAACAAGCATTTTGGTATATCATCCACGCTAAGACATATTTGCGCAGCCTGTTTCCCCGGAAACATAAATTTTTTCAAATACGATTGGAGAAAAGAGGCCTGGAATTTATTTTTTGTTGGTGGTATTTTGTTGGGTGGATTTATTGCAACGCAATATTTAAGTTCACCACAACCTATTCAGGTGAATCCTGCATTAACAGATGAATTGAACAAGTATGACATTAACGATTATTCCAATGTAGTTCCCAAACAACTATTTTCATTTAGTTCACTATTTACTTTAAGAGGTTTCTTCATGATGGTGGTTGGCGGCTTTCTCGTTGGTTTCGGAACACGTTACGCAGGCGGTTGCACATCCGGTCATTCCATTATGGGTTTAAGCAATCTTCAATGGGCCTCGCTTGTTGCTACTATTTGTTTTATGATTGGTGGTTTTATTATGGCTAATCTTATTTTACCCATTATTTTAAGTTTATAAATTTTTTTAGTATGAATAAAACGGCGATAAAAGAAAAGGAACCTGTTTTGCAGGAATTGCTCAATACCGATTTTGAAACACGTTCCCTTGATACAATTTGTATAAATGAATCACATCTGCAACACAAGTGGTATTATAACTTTAAGTACATGATTGCAGGGATTGTTTTTGGAATTGTGCTTGTGAAAGGAGAAGTTATTTCATGGTTTCGCATACAGGAAATGTTTCGCCTGCAAAGCTTTTACATGTATGGAGTTATTGGAACGGCTGTAGCGGCAGGCATTATCTCTGTTTATCTTATTAAGAAATTCAACGTCAAAACTATTTACGGCGAACAGATCGAATTTCATAAAAAGAAATTCAACAAAGGACAAATTTATGGTGGTTTATTATTTGGATCCGGTTGGGCATTAACAGGCGCTTGCCCGGGACCGATGTTTGCACAAATAGGAACGGGGGTTTTTGCAGTAATTGTTGTTTTATTAAGTGCCATTGCAGGCACATGGGTTTACGGTGCGTTGCGGAATAAATTACCGCACTAATTCACAATGCTTCATTGCTTCTTAAATCGCAAAATAATTTTATTTTATCTTTTAAAAGGCAGAATAATTTTTTTATCCGCAGGTCGCAGACTCTGTGAGATTCTGTGAATGAGCCCATCTGTATTGCTGCTATAGGAATCTTCCTTTGAAGCCTGTTTCGTCTGCGATGATGAATCACGCTCTTGTACGTTCTGTACATTATTCAGCAGCATCAAAGAACTTCACTAATAGTTGGTCACATGACCAATCTTAATTTAAAATGTGATTATTATCACGATTTACTGATAAATCTATTTTCATTTTTACATAAAAATCAAATGGAAATCGCAGGATACATTGCAGCCGCACTGATTGGTGTTTCATTGGGACTTATTGGTGGTGGTGGTTCTATTCTTACCATGCCTGTATTGGTTTATTTATTCAGAGTTTCTCCTTCATTGGCTACTTCTTATTCTTTGTTTGTCGTTGGTTCAACAAGCCTGGTAGGCGCTGTAAATAATTATAAGAAAGGTCTTGTTAGCATTAAAACTGCGCTGCTGTTTGGCTTGTCCTCTATCGGTACTGTTTTCCTTACAAGAAAATATTTCATTCCATTGCTTCCAAAGAATATCGTAATTGGTTCATTAAACATTTCAGAATCTTTTTTCATCATGTGCCTCTTTGCGGTGTTAATGGTGTTTGCATCCGTTTCGATGATTAGAAATAATACAAAGGAGAATGCAGATACTGTAAGTGAAAGCAAGATCAATTTATCTAAATTATTTTTTTATGGTATTGCCATTGGCATAGTTACAGGTCTGTTAGGTGCAGGAGGGGGATTTTTACTAATACCTGCATTGGTTTTACTGGGGAATATTCCAATGAAAGAAGCGATTGGTACTTCGCTTTTAATCATTGCAATGAATTCTTTAATTGGTTTTACAGGCGACCTCGGTCATTTTGAAATTGACTGGTTATTTCTTGGCAGGATAACTTCTATCGCCATTGCCGGAATTTTTGCAGGTAGTTATATCGGTAAAAAAATTTCCGGTGAAAAACTAAAAAAAGCTTTTGGCTGGTTTGTGTTGATCATGGGTATTTATATAATTATTAAAGAGCTTTTTTAAAATGATCTGAAAAGTTGCTTACGTGATTATAGTCACGGTTAATCTTTTTACTTCTTATCAATTTTACAATAACAAAATTTTTATTATGAAAATAGAACAGATTTACACCGGTTGCCTTGCACAAGGCGCTTATTATATTGAGAGCAATGGTGAAGCGGCTATTGTTGATCCGTTTAGAGAAGTAGAACCGTACATTAAAAAAGCAAAAAAAAAATAATGCAAGGATCAAATATGTTTTGGAAACACATTTTCATGCGGATTTTGTTTCAGGTCATTTAGATCTTTCTCAAAAAACAAGAGCACAAATTGTATACGGACCTGGTGCAACTCCGTCATACAAGGCATATATCGCAAAAGATGATGAAGAGTTAAAGCTTGGCAACGTGAAAATAAAAGTATTGCACACACCCGGTCACACAATGGAAAGTGCCTGTTATTTATTAATTGATGAAAAAGGAAAAGAAAAGGCTTTGTTCAGCGGCGATACATTATTTATCGGCGATGTAGGCAGACCTGATCTTGCACAAAAAGCGGCACACATGACAACTGAAGGGCTGGCTGCTACGTTATATGATTCTCTCCAAAACAAAATAATGCCATTGTTCGATGATGTGATTGTTTATCCCGCACACGGTGCTGGAAGTGCCTGCGGCAAGAATATGAGCAAAGAAACAATTGATACACTTGGCCATCAGAAAACCACGAATTATGCATTGCGCTCAACTATTACAAAACAGGAATTTGTGCGTGAAGTAACAAGAGGGTTAATGCCGCCTCCTGCTTATTTTCCTTTGAATGTTATGCTGAATAAAATGGGATATGAAAGTATTGATGCTGTAATAAAAAGAGGTGAGCAGGCTTTATCACCTGATGCGTTTGAAACAGCAGCAGATGAAACCGGTGCTTTGATCATTGATACACGTGATCCTGAGATTTTTGCAAAATGTTTTATTCCAAACTCAATCAATATTGGCTTAGACGGAAGCTTTGCACCCTGGGCTGGCGCATTAATCACTGACATAAAACAACAAATACTAATTGTAGCAGAGCCAGGCAGAGAAGAGGAAGTGATTACAAGGCTTGCACGTGTTGGTTTTGATCAGTCAATAGGTTATTTGAAAGATGGATTTGATGCATGGAAAAATGCAGGCAAGGAAGTTGATACAATTGTTTCCGTAACAGCAAATGCACTTGCAGAGAAAATGAAGAGGGGGCCTGTAAATATTTTGGATGTTCGCAGAAAAAGTGAATATGATAGCGAACATATAATTAATGCTGTAAGTGCGCCACTTGATTATATCAACGAAAGCATGTTGTTGATTGATAAAAACAAAGTGTATTATGTGCATTGTGCGGGTGGTTATCGTTCCATGGTCTTTATCTCCATATTAAAAGCAAGAGGATATAATAATCTCATTGACGTGAAAGGAGGTTTTAAAGCCATGAAAGAAAGTGGCGTGTTTAAGATAACTGATTATGCATGCCCTACTACCATGCTGTGAAAGCAGTTTTTTAAATAGTTAATTAATCTATCGCTAAAAAAAATCTAAAATCATGAATCTGGTAAAGGCAATTGTCAACAATAGAGCAACTACAATTGTAGACGTGCGAAGCCGTGCTGAATTTAATTCAGAGCACATTTCTGGTTCAAAAAATATTCCATTGGATGAAGTTGCAGATCGGTTGCCGGAATTTCAAAACATGCAAAAACCCGTTGTGCTTTATTGCAGAAGTGGCAATCGCAGTGGCATGGCGATAAGCTTGTTGCAGCAATACGGCATTCCATATCTGTATAATGGCGGCAGTATTGATAACATGAAAGTTTTAATGAATTAATATGCTTAAACTGATCAGAAAAATTCTTAACGGAAACAAAAAAGATTTTAAATCTCTTGTAAAGAATGGCGCTCTGATAATTGATGTGAGAAGCAGCGCAGAATTTAGAACTGGTCACATCAAAGACGCAATCAATATTCCTCTGGAGCATGTGAAAGCAATAATTAGTGATCTGAAAAAGATAAACAAACCCGTTATCACTTGCTGCAAAAGCGGCATGAGAAGTGGCATGGCAGCATCTGTTCTTGCTTCAGCAGGATTAGAGACGTATAATGGTGGTGCATGGGATTCTTTGCAGAGAAATATAAACTAAAGTGTGCCTAGGTATTAAGCCCGGCCGGATTTCCATTTGAAAAAATATGAGACAACTATTTTTTATAGCCTGGTAAATGGCACTACAGCCCGTTACAAAAAAAAACTAAATAATTATTATTAATCTCTTTAACGTTGGATATATCTTTTGAATAAAAAGGGTTTAATGAAAACATTCCGAGAATTACTGAACGGCGGTGATCTGCGTTCAATTGGAAAATCAAATGAGGTAGTTACACTAATTACAGATCAGGAAAGTTTTGATAATTTTTTCCTTCTGTTTTCAAATAAGAGGATAGTTGTGATGAGAGCCGCTGATGTTATAGAAAAAATAACTGCCACTTCGCCAAAATATTTGAATAAGCATAAGAAAAAAAAATTTTTGTATTATCGGAAACAGTCACTAATAAAGAATTGAAATGCAGGGATTATTTGATTTGTCAAGAGAAAATCTTGCACTGCAAAATAATTTTGATCAAACAATAAGAGCACTTGAACAGGAGAATATTCGATCTATCACAGCAAGAATTAAGAAATTCAAAAAAAGTAGCAAATAATTAGCACGTGCCATTTAAACAATTTTTCCGTCAACTAATTTCATAATGCGATCCGCATGTTTTGCGAAATCTATATTGCGTGTAAAAGTGATAACTGAAGCAGAAAAAACATTCTTTTCGAAGCGCCGGGAATGGAAAAAATTGTATTTCCGAATATGACTACAATCATATTTTGGGTTGTTAAAAGTCATTAGTTGTTGGTTAAATTCCTGAGAGATTTGCCAAAACAAAAAATGATCATGAAAAATATCATTACTGCCGCTGTATTTATTCTTGTGACGCTTCCTGGTATCTCGCAGAATAAAAATAAAACTGCCGGAATTGAAATAGATGCATTACCGTATCTCACCGGTGGTTACTATGGCTCAATATGGATTGGAAACAATCACATGAGATATAGAGCTATTGTTACAAAAGTTACAACACCAAAGTTTATTTTGGAAGATGGTTTTACTGAAAATAAAATCCATGCTTATACCTTAATAGCCGATTACTTTTTTAAGCCAAATTTTCAAAAATGGTGGGTTGGTGCCGGGTTTGAATACTGGGAGGGACAAATTCAAACAGAGGCTAAACTCTCCACTGCAAAATATGACAATATAATTTTTACTTCAGGCGGAGGATATGTCTGGAAGTTTTATAGAAATTTTTATTTGAACCCATGGACCGGAGTACATATAAGAGTTGCTGGTGATAAAAAAGTTATGCTAGATGGAAAAGAATTTAGTCCGGCATTGTTCACTCCGGAAATTTCATTAAAAATAGGATGGCATTTTTAAAAAGCAAAACATTAGACCAGGAGTATGGACAGAAGACGATTTATCGGCGCGACCAGTGCTTCAATTCTTGCAGCGGGAGGAGCATTTTATCTTTTCAGCGATAAAAATAATTTTGTAAGGAGTGATATAAATGAAACTCCTTCCGGTAAATTTTTTTTGCGACCGGAGGAACGTGAAATCCTCTACCTGGCTTCTCTTGCGCCCAGTGGTCATAATGCACAGCCCTGGTTTGTAAAATACATCGAACCTTATCATTGGATTATTGGAAACGATAAAAGAAAATGGCTTCCCGCTGTTGATCCCACACAAAGAGAAACGATTTTATCAATCGGCGCATTTATGCAGAGCCTTGAATATGCAGCGCTTCACCATGGCTATATATGTGAATGGAACATATTGGCCTCATCGAACCAGGACGAAAATATTGCTGAAGTAAGGTTGATTAAACAGAATAACAGTGCTGTTTATGATATATCAAAAATTAAAAACAGAAGAACTGTTCGTTCCAATTACTTAAATGATGTATTAAAAAGAGACCACATTATCCATCTAATCGGTGAGGAGCCTGATTATTTTCATTACCTGCCAAATAACACTAAAGAATATCGATGGGTGAATGAACAAACAATAGAAGCAAACAAAATTCAGATGAGCAGGGATGATGCAGAATGGGAATTGGCAAACTGGATTCGATTTTCAAGCAGGGATGCAAAAAAATATTGCGATGGCTTAACTACTGCGGGCATGGAAATGAATGGAATTACCGGTTGGGTTGTCAGAAATTTTTTTGGCAGGAATGAAGTCATGAAAAAAAGTTTCAAAAATCAAACCATTAAAAAAGTAAAAGACCAAGTAACTCATTCAGCAGGCTGGATTATAGTAACTGGTAAAAATAATTCGGTAGCACTTGTTCTTGACGCAGGAAAGCGTATGCAGCGTCTTTTTCTGAAAGTAAGAGACAAGGGAATTGCATTACATCCTACGACTCAGATATTAGAAGAATTTCAGAGTAGCAAAAAGGTGAATGAAATAACGGGTCTCACTGATGATGTACATTTCATTTTACGGACAGGCTACATAAAAAAATACCCTGAGCCTGTTTCACTTCGTAGACCTGTAGATTGGTTTATAAGAACATAAAAAATTAATTCAAAATTAACGGCATTGTAGTTTGTTTAACTTGCATTATTTACCCGTGCTTGCAATTTTTCCATCGGCAATTTCTATGATACGATCCGCATGATGGGCAAAATCTGTGTCGTGTGTAACGGTGATGATAGTATTACCTTTATTTCGTGAAAGATCCTGCAATATATCAAATACAATTTTTGAATTGATGCTGTCAAGATTGCCTGTAGGTTCATCTGCCATGATGATGGCAGGATCGTTAATCAGTGCACGTGCAATGGCAACTCTTTACTGCTGACCGCCTGATAATTTGCCCGATGGTTTATTTGCAAATGCGTCCATTTCCATTATTTTTAATTTATCCATTGCTTTTTCTTTTATTTCTTCAAAACTGTATTTGTCCAGTTTGCGTGCAGGCATCATTACATTTTCAAGAGCTGTAAACTCAGGCAATAAAAAATGGAACTGGAAAACGAAACCTATATTTTCGTTTCTGAATTTGGCAGGCTCATTCTGACCTTCGCCTGTAACTTGTGTATCGTTGATGACGATTGTTCCTTCGTAATCTGTATCGAGTGTGCTAAGCAGGTAAAGCAACGTAGATTTACCGCTTCCGGATTTACCAATGAGTGAAACAAATTCTCCTTTGTTTACAGAAATAGAAACATCATTTAGCACATGAAAACTTTCGGGCTCATAAAAATATTTATTGAGATGTTCTGCTTTTAAAATTTCACTCATGGTGCGTACCCGGATTTATAATTGATGGTATTGCTAAATAAAAGTTTAGAAAGTATAAGAGTCCCGCCAGATACACAAAAACTCATAATACAAATTTTAGCCTCTCAATATCGCTACAGGATCAACACGCGAAGCTTTTACAGAAGGTATAAAGCCTGCAAAAAAAGTGGTAAGTACACCAAACACGATTCCGAAAATATAATACGCCGGTTTAAATAAAACCGGGAAATATTTCCATGCAATTTCTTCATTATCCGGAAAAGGAACCCTTGATAACATATACGACAATACAAAGCCAAGCATAATACCGGTGACTGCACCAATAAAACCAATGATTAATGATTGTGATAAAAATATCTGTACAACATCTCTGCGTGCAAAACCTTGCGCCTTCAATATGGCAATATCTTTCATCTTGCCTGCGATTGTCATGGTCATAATATTGTAAATGCCAAAACCTGCAACCACCAATAAGGTAAAACTTACCACATAAGTAAGCATATCCCTGATGAAGGCTCCTGCCATTGCCGCCGCATTGGTCGTTTGCCAGTCGTCTGATTTATATCCATATTTTTTGTGCATAAGTGCTGCCTGGTTTGTTGCGAGTTTATTGTTTTTTATTTTGATGTTGATGTCTGTAATGTAACTCCGGTCTTTGTTCAATAATTGCTGCACACTTGAAAGATTTACATAGCTCTTTACATTATCAATTACGCCCATGCCTACCTGGAATATACCAACAATACGAAAACGCATTGTACTTCCGGAAGGTGTTGCAAGCGAAATAAGATCACCAGTTTTTACATTCAGCTTTTGCGCAAGTCCGCTGCCCATAATGATGCCATTATCGGCGGTAAGCAGGTTTTCTGTTTTGCCCTCTGTCATTTTATCTTCAAGATCATAGAGTCTTGTTTCTTCCAAAATGTTTACGCCATCAATATAACCATTGATTTGTACAGGACCATAGTTGTAAAACACTTGTGTACTAAGTAATGGTGAAACAGCGACTACAAGCGGATTTCGCTTAATATCTGCAATTATTCCATCTGCATTTTTTATGTTTAGTGTTATTTCTTTTGGTTTGGGATGATGCACTGTTACCAATTTGCCTGAGTCTTTAAAATATTCACCCGCTATCGAAACAGAGTAATCTGTTTTTACATCATTGTAAATATGTATATCGGGTGTGGAAGAAAGCATAGTATCTTCCAAAAATTGATTTACACCCTGCATAAAACTGATCACGAGTATGAACATGGCAATACCAAATGTTACACCAAGTATGGCAACAACGGTTTGCTTTTTTTTCGAAAGCAGGTGTGTTTTTGATATGTCGAAATTTACATTGAGTACCATGATTTATTTTTGGGAAGGAATTATAACCTGTGATGTTTCATTAAGTCCTTGTACAATTTCTGTCTCATCCAGTGTATGAATACCCGTACGGATAGCAACAGTTTTTTGTTTTCCATTTTGCATTACCTGCACGCTGTCGTCGGCTACCAATGCATTCCGGGGAATAACAAGTATGTTGTTTTTTCGCTGAATAATAATATTGGCTTCAACAGAGCTATGTATAAAAGGTTGTTGAGTACTGTCAATAAACGCGGCATCTACGCGAAATGTTTGATCACTCTCATTCATCACAGGATAAAGACGTGTAATAACAGCATGATAAATAGTATTACCTGCAATATCTGTTTTAAGTAACACCTGCTGTCCTGTTTTTATTTTATCAATATCCTGCTGATCCACTGCAAGCTTTATGATGCGTTGTAAAGTTTCACCCAGCAATGCCACTAAATCATTCGGTTTTACAGATTCTCCAACTTCTTTATATGTTTGAAACACTGTGCCGTTTGCCTCGCTGCGAATGAAATAATTATTTAAATCTGTTTGTGCATTTGCAAGCTGGCTTTCAGCATTGTGCAGGGCAACTTTCAAATCGTTAATTGCAGAATAATATTTTTCTTCTGCTGATTTTTGCTGGTTCTTTGAAACAATGAAGTTGGTGTGGGCTGCATCAAGATTGCTTTGTGTGCCTATGTCCTGCAGCAACAGATTTTTTAAACGGAAGTACTGCAATGAATCATTATTAAATTTTACTTCAGTGCTTTGCATCGCAAGCTTCAGATCATTCAAAATGCGTGATTGCGATGAAAGATTTGCTTTTGCATTTTCATAATTGCTGCGTGCTGCCTCAAATCTTGCAGCAGGCGCATCATTTTTTATCACATACAGGATTTCATCTTTGCTTACCATGTCACCCTCTTTCACCAATTTTTTTATTACTGTACCGCTTGAAAGTGCGTACACATTATATTCATTGTTTGAAATAATTTTTCCCGATGCATATACCGTTTCAACAATATCTTTTTTTTGAGGATGAATAGTGTTGGATTGGTGGCACGAGAACAAAAGAAGTAATAAAGTTGTACATGAAAAAAGCCAGGAAAATTTACACGTTAACTGTTTAAACATACTAATATGATCAACATTATAAATTGAAAATTTAATAATCATTATAAATATGTTCATATCAAGTTTTAGATTTTAAAAGCTATTAGCAGTAGATATTAAAAGATTGGCAAGATATATACAGCCGAATAATACTTTTATGACTAAAATCAACTCTTTTAATGCTTATTGTCATCATTATCTTCTTTAGTAAGGTTAAGCTTTACGCTCTACAATTATTGCAATAAATATTTTAATAAATTATGGAACAGAAAACAAATCCGATGGAAGTATTTTATCGTGAAGCACCCGAAGTATCAAAAGCTTTTGACAGATTGATAGAGGCTTTAAAACATACAACTGGTTTAGATGCAAAAACAAAACAATTAGTTTACATCGGCATAAAATCAGCAATAGGCGATACAACGGCAGTTTATTATCATGTGCCTATGGCAAAACAGTTGGGTGCTACGAGAGAAGAAATTAAGGATACAATTTTAATTACGTTAACCGTTTGCGGTTTAAAAGGTGTAGCAGCTTGTTTACCATTGGCATTAGACATTTATGATAAGACTCAATAAAAGCTGTTATGTTATGCAAATGTGAAACCCAACTACCACGTTAATAAACTGCTTAAACATTCATTATTTTTTCCCCTGGCATATTTCGGTAGTCCAGGCAAAAGTTAAACAAAAATTTCATTAAAACTGGCTTAAATAATTCGTGAATAATGAGCAAGATCATAAATCCCACTGTTTCCCATCATGATTTTTGCTTCACATGCTGAATACTTTTATAAAATAAAAATGAGCCATGACTACAAATACCTTAGATGAAGAAAAAGCTGTGATGGAAGAAGTAAATTATTTGCCTGCTATTTCTATTATTCAGCCATTTGAGTTGGACTTAAATAAACACAGAGTAATTAGAAATCACAGAAGATTACACGATATGTATTGGCATGGCACTGATACAAGCACATTCATGTTTGTTATGGGGAAAAATTAAGATCCTTGCGATTGTAACTTTTATTAAAGGTGGATATACAATGCCTTCTTCAAATGAAATATTATCGGGTTTAACTTTTAGCGCCAATATGTTCAGGCCTTTTGCTATTATTTGGCATTTGATTTTTTTTGCTTTAATAGTTGCGCTTTTAACCCGATGGAAACCTTCTAATCGTTTATTTGCAATGTTGTTTAGTTTACCTCTTTTATCAGTGAGTTTCTTTGCATGGCTTACCAATAATTATTTTAACGGCTTCGTCTTTTTACTTGCTTCGATTATATCATTTACAACTGCTTTTAAAATAAATGAGCATCCGATTTCTGGGGGTATGCGATGGTCTTCAGTAAGCGGATCACTGTTAATTCTTTTTGGATTGGTATATCCTGAGTTTCTACATGCATACTCTCCACTTGAATATATCTATGCTTCACCGGTGGGTCTCATTCCTTGTCCGACTTTGTCTGTTATAACAGGTTTCGCTTTGATTTTTTTTTGACAATGAATCCCGTTTATGGATGCTCCTTTTATTTACAGTTGGATTATTTTATGGCATTTTCGGCTTATTCAGATTACATGTTATTCCTGATACGATAATGTTAGTCGGTTCATTAATATTATTTTTCAAATTGCTGGTCACAAAAAAAATACGGCTCGCTAATTACTGAATTGCAAACGAGAACTGTTGCATGAGGATATGTTGCACAAGAGTACGCCTGACGCGGAAGAGAAGTTTAATTGAAATTCTTTCGCCGGATATATAATTCTTTCAATAAATGACCACAAGCACATTTGGGTTTGATATTCATCATTGGATAAGAGATATAGTTAAAATAAAATTTGTACACAATACTATTTTATGCAAAAGTTTATAAAGAATAATGAGATTGGCATTGCCGATGTACCGACAGTAGGGGGCAAAAATTCTTCTTTAGGTGAAATGTTCACACAGTTATCCTCAAAAGGAATTTCTGTTCCTAATGGTGTTGCTACCACTGCATTCGCTTTCTGGACATTTCTTGACTGCAATAAATTATGGGAAAGTCTGCAACAATTAATGTCAACACTTGACAAAAAAAATTTTTTCAAATCTGAAAGAAGTAGGTGTAAAGGCAAGAGCATTAATAGCAGATGCAAGAATGCCCGATGAAATTGCAAAAGATATTATTAATGCTTACAAAGAATTATGCGGTGGTAAAGATATTGAAGTAGCTGTTCGCAGCAGTGCAACCGCTGAAGATCTTCCCAATGCAAGTTTTGCCGGTCAGCATGAATCTTATCTGAATATAAAAGGTAAAGATGCATTGTTAAAAGCGGTGCAAGCATGCTTTGCATCTTTATATACCAACCGTGCAATTAAGTATCGCGAAGATCAGATAACACATTAAAGGTTCGATCAACATTTCCGTTGATACTTTGAATGACAATTTAAGCAAACTAAAGGGCAAAAATAAACCCATCATAACCTGTTGTGCATCTGGGATGCGAAGTACATCAATAAGTATTTTAAAATTCAAACGGCTATACAGAAGTCCATAATGGTGGAGATTGGCAAAGTTTAAATCATAAAATAAAAAAAACATGGAACCACATTATTACAATGTAGATATAAACTGGAATAGAGAACGCAAAGGTATCATGTGTTCACCTGAATTAAATCTACCCAATGGTGAAACAAACAGTTGCATTGAAGTTGCCACACCACCGGAATTTCCAAGAGGGATACCAGGGATATGGTCCCCGGAACATTTATTTACTGCTGCCGTGAGCAGTTGTTTGATGACAACATTTTTGTCTATAGCGGAAAATTCAAAATTGGAGTTCACAAATTTTAGTTGCAAATCAAAAGGCAAGTTAGAACAAGTAGATGGGAAATTTATGATGAGTGAAATTACTCTTGAACCTACCATAACTATTACCGACGAGAAAGACCGTGAACGGACAGAACGGGTTTTACAAAAATCAGAAGCCGCTTGTTTAATTTCCAATTCAGTGAAATCAAAAATTACTATGATAACAACAATTAAAATCAACTAAATCAAAATGAAAACAACAAATCAAATCGTCAATCGACAGGTTGAGATAATTCCCTTGGCATTAATAAATTCAATTTTGCATGATACACCTGTGAAAGGTTTGTTCAATATGAACAAGCGTTATTTCGATGGTTGTATGCGCGTGGAGAAAGCCATAGAACTTGCACACCTGATTTTAAAAATAATACTATTGCGATTGATACACTTACGGAAAAAGGTTGCCTCTTAAACCAGTCACCGATAACAGTTCATGCTGATGAACCAATGCAATTATTTGTCATCTATACTACTGCATTACGAAGGTGAAGTAAAATCTTTTGAGGATGTGTATCATAAGATGAATCTTCTCAGATAGCATTTCAATTAATGATTCGCAATTGGCGATTTACGATTTTCCAGTACAAGTGTGCGACGCAACAGAAGTTCAATGCTTATTCTTCAGTCGGACTCCCAAAAAAATAAACCTGTCTCAAACACTATTACTCCCCTTTAGGGGATGGGGGCTAAAACTCTTTAAATCTTTCGAAGCAGGCCTTATCCAATACTTCCCTGTCATCGGGATGTGCAATATTGATAAGTGCTTTGGCGCGTTGCCTTAAATTTTTTCCCCACAGGTTTGCAACACCATATTCTGTAACAACACAATGCACATGCGCTCTCGTAGTAACCACACCTGCACCGGGCTTTAGCGTAGGCACAATGCGTGCAATGCCTTTGTTTGTACGCGAAGGAATGGCAATAATAGGTTTTCCTCCTTCACTTAACGCTGCGCCACGCATAAAATCCATTTGACCGCCAACACCAGAGAATTGATAAGTGCCTATTGAATCACTGCAAACCTGCCCTGTAATGTCTATCTCTATAGCGCTGTTAATAGCGATCATTTTATTGTTGCGGCGAATTACATGCGGATCGAGAAAGGCGAAGGCAGGATTATCATTTATATAATCATATAATTTTTTTGAACCCAATGCAAATGACGAAACTGTTTTATTGGGATGTATTCTTTTGAATTTATTGTTGATGATATCTTTTTCAGACAACTCAATAATTCCATCGGAACACATTTCTGTGTGCACACCAAGATCTTTGTGATTGTGCAGACATTTTAAAACAGCATCAGGTATAGCACCAATGCCCATTTGTATGGTGCACCTATCATCAATCAATCCCGCAACAAATTCACCAATCTTTTGTGTTTCACTGCCAGCCTTCTCTGTAAAATTTGCCGTATGCAGTGGCTCTTCACAATACACCATTGCTTGAAAACGACTATAATGCACCAAACCGTCTCCGTGTGTTCGTGGTGCATTTGGATTTACTTGTGCAATTACATATCGGGCTGTATTCACAGCGCTTCGCGCAATATCTACCGAAACACCGAGTGAACAATAACCATGGGAATCAGGTGGCGATACCTGCACAATGGCTACATCAATTGGCAAAATATTTTGCTTGAATAATTCCGGTATCTCACTCAAGAAAACAGGAACATAATCTGCATAGCCGGCATTCACAGCATTACGAACAGATGCAGAACCAAATAAAGAGTTGATATGAAAATTATCTTTGTATTGACATCTGTCTATGTGCAAATCGCCATAAACGCTGATAGAAACAATTTCAACATTTTGCAGCCTGTATGCTTCTTTTGAAAGATGCTCTAAAAGATAAGTTGGCGTATGTGCACTGCCATGAATAAATATACGTTGGCTCGATTGTATAACTGATAACGTTTCTTTCGGACTAACATAATTCACGGAAATCTTCATTTTAAAAAAAATTTTTTCAAAGCTATTGATGATACAAAAAGCAAAACTTAATCCCGATCATACAAATGGATGATTCAAATCATTGTCTCTTAAAATTAACTAGGGCATCTTGCGCTTCAATTAATAAAAAAACAAAACAAAAATGGAACAACTTTTTGAAGAAAAAGTAGCAATCGTAACAGGAGCAGGTTCAGGTATTGGACAAGCAACTGCTATTTTATATGCACAGCATAAAACCAAAGTAATTGTATCTGATATCAACGAAAAAGGTGGAGCAGAAACAGTATCTATGATAAAAGCAAATGGCGGCGAAGCAACATTTGTAAAAGCAGATGTAAGTGATGCAGCAGAGTGCGAAGCATTAATAAGGCAAACGATCGAACATTATGGCAAACTTGATATTGCATTTAATAATGCGGGCATCGGCGGAGAAATGAATTTGATAGCTGATATGAGCATTGAAGGATGGCTTAAAGTAATCAACGTAAATCTCAACAGTGTTTTTTATTGTATGAAATGGCGCTATTGTAAATATGTCTTCTATTCTTGGGCAGGTTGCTTTCTCTTATTCTGCTGCTTATGTTACTGCGAAGCATGGTATCGTTGGTTTATCCCGCAATGCAGCTGTTGAATATGCTGCACAAGGCATACGTGTAAATGCCATAGGACCTGCTTTCATCAATACGCCATTGTTATCTGTGTTAGATGACGAAACGAAACAAGCGTTGGTAAAAATGCATCCAATTGGCAGGCTTGGTGAAGCCAAAGAAGTGGCAGAACTGGTAATATGGCTAAGTTCAGATAAGGCATCTTTTGTAACCGGTAACTATTATGCAATTGATGGCGGTTACCTTTCAGTATAAAAATAATAAATCAGAATAGTGTTATCAAAACCCTTTAAAGTATTGAAATGAAAAAGCATAAAAATGTATCAATCATAAAAGCGTCTGGAGAGGTAGTGCCATTCTATTCTGAAAAATTAAAACACTCTTTGTTGAAGTCCGGAGCTTCAGAAGAACAGGTGGAAAATATTCTCGCTCAAATAGAAGATAATTTGTATCATGGTATTTCAACAAAGAAAATATATCAACAGGCGTATCAATTAC
>WNFY01002493.1_pt1 | contig 17473 bp, 17 predicted proteins | sample 5400091 | NCBI WGS metagenome assembly WNFY01 (sample SAMN13153364, study PRJNA577476) | soil metagenome | isolation source: 60 cm soil or saprolite under grassland replicate 1 | place: USA:California | collected 2016-06-15
CGAGGAGACGCCGGACTTCGATCTCGGAGAGCGGCGGCGGCAGGTTCGGAGGCTGGCGGACCTCGCCGGGAATGGAGGCGAACAGATCTTCGACCGACGACACGCCGATCGCCCGGAGCATCTCCGAGCGGTCTGCGTCGGAGGTCGGGAGGAACTTCACCGCTCCTTCTCCTCCTGCTGGACGTAGGTCGCGTACTGCTCCGCCGTCATCAGCTTCCCGACCTCCTCGTCGGTAGTCAGCTTCGTCTTGATCAGCCACCCGTCCCCGAACGGATCGTCGTTGACGATCCCGGGCTCCGCGACCGCGCCCTTGTTGACCTCCACGATCTCACCCGAGGCCGGCGTAAACAGCTCCGAGACCGCCTTGACCGACTCGACGGTGCCGAACTCCTAGTTGGCGTTGAAGACGTGGCCGACTTCCGGGAGCTCGAGGTAGACGATTTCCCCCAGCTCCTTTTGCGCGTGATCGGTGATGCCGATCGTCCCGACATCCCCGTCGATCCGAACCCACTCGTGGCTCGGGGTGTAGTGCAGGTCTTCGGGGTTCACCGCGCCTCCTTCGGTCTCTTGTAGAACGGGGTCTCGACGACGCGGGCTTTCGCGTTGCGTCCGCGGATGTCGATCTCGAATTCGGTCCCAACGCCGGCCGCGCGGGCGGGCAGGAGAGCGAGGCCGATCGGTTTGCCGAGCGTCGGCGAGTGGGTTCCCGACGTCACGACTCCTTCTCCGTGCGCGGTGCGCGCGGGATAGCCGTGGCGCGCGATTCCGCGATCCACCATCTCGAAGCCGACGAGCTTGCGGGGCACGCCTTCCGCCTTCTGCCTCTCGAGCGCGTCGCGGCCCAGGAATTCCCCCTTCTTCATCTTCACGGTCCAGCCGAGGTCTGCCTCCCACGGCGTGACTGTGTCGTCGATGTCGTTGCCGTAGAGCGCCATCTTTGCTTCGAGCCGCAGCGTGTCGCGGGCGCCGAGACCGCACGGCATCGCGCCGTCGGAGCGTCCCTCTTCGAGAAGCCGACGAAATACCCTCTCGGCCCGCTCGGACGCAAGGCAGATCTCGAAGCCGTCCTCCCCCGTGTAGCCGGTCCGTGAGACCAGAGTCGGCTCGCCCAGGATCGAGATCTCCCGAAATGCGTAGTAGTCGAGGTCGGACGGATCCTCCGCCGCGACCCGCGCCACGAGCGCCGCCGCGCGCGGCCCCTGCACGGCGATGAGTGCGTAGCGATCCGAGGCGTCTGCGACGCGAACGTTTCCGCGCTCATGCGACTTCGCCCACTCGAAGTCCTTCGGGGTGTTCGCGGCGTTGACGACGAGCATCCAGGAATCCTCGGCCTTCCGATAGACGAGCAGGTCATCCACGTAAGTGCCCCGATTGGTCAGGAACGCGGAATAGTGGCAGCGACCGTCGGAAAGGCGCGAGACGTCGTTCGGCGTGAGCCACTGGAGTGCGGCAAGCGCTCCCGTGCCGCTGAACTCGAGCTCTCCCATATGTGAGACGTCGAAGATCCCGACCCGCTCCCGCACCGCCCGGTGCTCCTGCAGGATCCCGGAGTACTGCACCGGCATCTCCCAGCCGCCGAAGTCGATCAGCTTCGCGCCGAGCTCGCGATGGAGGTCATACAGCGACGTGCGCTTGAGCGCCGTGGCCCGAGCCGGGGCGGACATGCGCAGGAAAACTAACACAAGCCGGGAAACAGTAGACGGAAGACGGGAAGACGACGATCTCATAGAACTACGCAACTTTCGGGAAGCCCGCTCCGGCAGAAGGAAGGGCCGATGTGAACGCCTAGTTCCTCGGCGTCATGACTCGCGGCGGCGGGCGCCTCGGGAGAGAGCGCCGTGGCGTCTCCCGTCCGACGTTCCCGCAATATCCGGGCGCGAGACCCGCCGCCCATCGAATGGCGCCGGCGAGGTGCGCGAGGAAGAGAGGTTCGACGTAACTCTCGCGCGTGTGGCCGCCGGCGGTGTAGAAAGCACGGCCGCCGGCGAACTCCTGGCACCAGGCGATCGGGTGGTCGGGACCCATCGAGCCGCCCGAGTACGTGCCCTCGTCGACCGTGGCCAGGACGTGCACGCTTCGCCTCGGATTCGCTCGGAAGTCGTACCACTCGTCGGTGCGCGGCCAGGCTTCCGGCAACACGGACGTCGACGGGTGGGCGCGGTCTTCGACGTGGACCGTCGCCGGCTGAATTTCCGGATGCCCTGCGAAGTAGGCGCCGGCGAGCTCGCCGTAGAAGGGCCAGTCGTACTCCGTGTCGCTGGCGGAGTGCACGCCCACCCAGCCGCCGCCCGCCCGGATCCACCGCTCGAAGGCCGCCTGCTCCTCGTCTCCGAGGACATCCCCGGTCGTGAGCAGGAAGAGGACCGCGCGATAAGGAGCGAGGTTGGAGTCGGTGAACGCCGACGGGTCCTCCGTCGCGTCGACGGCGAGACCGTTCTCTGAAGCGATCCGGCGGACCGCCGCAATGGCGTCGGGAATGGAGTCGTGCCGGAAGCCGGTCGTGCGGGTGAAGACGAGGACGGCCGTCTCACCGGCCTGGACGGGCCGGGCGGTGAAGCGCGCCGCGGGATCCGGGGACCCGACCATCAGGGCAGCGGCCGCGAAGGCGGCCACGGGGTTCATTTCTCGCCGGTTTCGGTGTCGTCCTCGTCCATCGAGCGCGGGCTCTCGTACTCACGCTTTTGCGTGGCCAGGATGCGCCGCGCCTCGTCGGCGTGTTCGGGAGGGACCAGGACGCGGCTCATTCCGAAGGCGCCGAGGTTCTCCGGCCACGGAGTCGTCGAAGGGCCTTCGACCTGGCAGGGGATGCCTCGCGACTGCAGGAGGCCGGCGATCAAGCTCGCCTCCTCGTCCTGCCCCACCGAGGCGACGACAACCCACTCCGGCTCCTCTTTTTCCTTCATGCGTGCCCCTCCGGTTTCCTTTCGATTTCGAGAGAAAGATTCCTGCGGGATTCGACGCGGCCGACGACCGCGGCCATTTCCGCGCCGCGCTCGCGGCAGCGGGCGGCGTAACTCCCGGCCTCGCCAGCCGGAAGCGCGACGAGGAGACCTCCCGACGTCTGCGCGTCGCACAAAAGGAGGAAGTCGTCGTCCGTGACGCCGGCACCGACGGCGCACCGCGGCCGGAGGTTGCGCACGTTCACGCGCGAGCCGTCCGGCGCAATTCCCCGCGCGGCGATGCGCCGCGCTTCCGAGAGCAGTGGGACTGCCTCGACCCAGAACTGCGCGGTCGTGCCGGACGCGTCCATCATCTCGTGAGCGTGGCCGAGGAGACCGTAGCCGGTCACGTCGGTGGCAGCGTGGATCTCGAAGCCGTCCATCGCCTCGACAGCCGACCGGTTCAACGCCGACATCACGCGGCCGGCCTCCTCGAGAGCCGCGTCGGAAAGGATCCGGCGACGGAAGAGCCCGGACACGCCTTCCGCGGCAATCGAGTCCGCGCGCCCCGCGGAAACGGTCACCCCGATGCCGAGCGGCTTGGTCAGAACCAGAGCGTCTCCCGGCCGCGCCCCGGAGTTCCGGGTCACCGCCGTCTCTTTTGCAGTCCCGGTGACCGCCAGACCATAGATCGGAACATCGTGCTCGATCGAGTGGCCGCCTCCCACGACGGCGCCGGCCTCGATCACCTTGTCCGCCCCACCGCGGAGGATCAGCTCGAGCACTTCGGGGGGAAGCACGGCCGTGGGAAAAGCAACCAGTGCCAGGGCGAGGACCGGCCGCGCTCGCATCGCATAGACGTCGGAGAGAGCGTTGGCGGCCGCGATCTGGCCGAAGAGATACGGGTCGTCGACGACCGGCGTGAAGAAGTCGACGGTCGAGACGAGGACCTGCCCGTCGCTGACCCGGTAGACCGCCGCGTCGTCAGCGGACGCGTGCCCGACCAGCAGGTTCGGATCCGCCGGTCGAGGAAGCTTCCCAAGAAGCGCGGAAAGGTCGAACTGACCGATCTTGCAGGCTCAACCCGCGCTCGACGCGAACGTCGAGAGCGCAGGATGACCCGCTTTGCGGTACGTCACGGCCGGATTATGTCGCGGGGACAGACCCTGCGGGTCTGCACGCGCCTCCGAATTTCGCGGGGACAGGCCCCGCGGGCCTGCACCCCCGGATCATGTCGCGGGGACAGGCCCCGCGGGCCTGCACCCGCCTCCTGATGAATCAGCGCGCGCGGCGTGGCTCGACGCCGAAGAGCCGCCGCGCGTTTGCCGCTCCGACGGAGACGCCCACGCCGACGAGCGCGGTCAGGATCTCGCGGCCGTGGCTCCGGCCGACGTAGAAACCCGCGAGCGCCCCCGCGACGATCGCCAGGAGCGGATGATCGCGCACGGCCCGGCGCACGTCGTCCGGTAGCGCCTTCTCGAGCGAGGAGATTCGAACCAATGCCGTCGGGGCCTAGCGCGAAGGCGAATGACGCGACTCAGTCGTCGTCGCCGCCCCGGAGCAGATAGCCGAACAGAAAGCCGATTCCGACGGAAATCGCGAGCGCCGTACCGGGGTTTTCCTTGACGTACTTGCGAACGTCATCCCACACGTACCCGTAATCCTTCTCGAGCTTCTTTGCCGTCGATTTCACCGTCTTCCGCACTTCGTCGCCGACTTCGTCGAAGGAGTCCCCCAGGACTTCCTTCGTCTGCTCGATCTTCTCTTCGACGAAATCGCGCGCGCGATCGAACGGAGTCTCTTTTGCCATCCGTCACCTCCGAGTGAAGCCCCGGATCATATACCTGCAATTCCCTTTCCAATTTGCTCTTTCGCGCGCCGCAGACGAATAATCCGGACCGGATGGCGATGCTCCGATTCCTGGGGGCTTGCGGCACCGTTACCGGCTCGAAATTCCTTCTCGACGCGGGCTCGCGCCGCATCTTGATCGACTGTGGCGTCTTCCAGGGCTCGAGCGAGCTCAAGGAGAAGAACTGGACGGCGCCCTCCTTCGACGCGCGCTCGCTCGACGCGGCGGTCTTGACCCACGCGCACATCGACCACACCGGCTATCTCCCGAGGCTCGGGAAGGCCGGCTTTTCCGGACCGGTCTACGTGACGCCATCGACGGCGGGACTCCTCGGATACCTCCTGCCCGACGCGGCGCATCTTCACGAAGAGGACGCCCGCTACGCGAACCAGAAGGGTTACTCCCGCCACCGCCCGGCGCTCCCTTTCTTCGACGCGAACGACGCCGCGGCCGCGCTCGCGCTCCTTCGTCCGATCGACTTTCATGAGCGGACCGAGCTCTCCCCCGGCCTCGCGTTCACGTTCCGGAGGGTGGGACACATCCTGGGAGCGGCCTTCATCAGCTTCGATGCCGATTCACGGCGGATCGTGTTCTCCGGCGACATCGGGCAAAGGGACGCCCCGATCCTGAAAGACCCGGAGACCCCCGAGTCCGCGGATCACCTCATCCTGGAATCGACCTATGGTGACCGGCTCCATCCCGAGGGATCCCCGCGCGAGAAGATCGGACTCGCGGTCCGCGAGACCGTCGCCCGGCGCGGCGTTGTCCTCATTCCCGCTTTCGCAGTCGGGCGCGCACAGGACGTGCTCTATCACCTGGGATCGCTCCAGCGCGACGGGACCCTCCCGACGAATCTCCCGATCTACCTGGATAGCCCGATGGCGGTCTCGGCCGCGGACCTCTACACGTCCGCTCTCTCGGAGCACGACCTCGAGACGGAGCAGCTGGAGAGCCGGGGCGTGAGCCCGATCGAAGGACCGTCCGTCCACCTCGTCCGCGACCGCGCCGAATCGATCGCGTTGAACGGGCGCGGTGGTCCGATGGTGATCGTATCCGCGTCGGGAATGCTGACCGGCGGCCGGATCCTGCATCACCTGAAACACCGGCTGCCCGACCCGGAGACGACACTCCTCTTCGTCGGCTTCCAGGCGGCGGGGACTCTGGGGCGGCAGGTCTTGGATGGCGCGCACGAAGTCCGGATCCACGGCGAGTCGGTCCCCGTCCGGGCGGAGATTCGCGAGATCCCGGCCCTCTCCGCACACGCCGACCAGCATGGCCTCGTCGAATGGGCGGGCGCTCTGACGAGCCCTCCGCGGGCCGTTTACCTCGTCCACGGCGAGCCCCCGGCTCGCGAGGCCCTGGCGGCCGCGATCCGCTCGAAGTCCGGCTGGAACGTGGTCCTCCCCGAAGAAGGTCAAGCGATCGAGCTAGAGTGAGGACGAGCCGTCATTGGCCGGGCCGATGAACGAACCAAGCGACCGCGAAACGGGACCAACGAAGGGGCACGTGACGATGGTCGTCGAGCGCGCGAAGGCCCGCGCGCCTTCCGCGCCCGAGTTCCTGCTCCGCGCCTTCGTTACCGTGCGCGAAGTCGTCCTCGATACTTTCCGTGGCTTTGCGGCCGACCGCGGCGCGGACCTCGCGGGCTCGCTCGCTTTCACGTCGCTCCTGACGGCGGTCCCGCTGCTCGCGACGTTTTCCCTGTTCCTCGCGGCGTTCTTCAAGGAGAAGAACGACCAGGTCCTGGAGATGGTCAACCGTATCCTGCCGTATCACACGGCGAAGCTGACCGAGAGCCTGCGGGAGTTCGTCGCCGAGTCCACCGCGATCTCCGGCATCGGTCTCGTGACCTTGATCGTGGCGTCGATCCGACTGATCTTCATCGTGGAAGCGACGTTCAACGCCGTCTGGGGCGCGCCGAAGAGACGGGCCTGGTTTCAGCGAGTCGCGATCTACAGCTTCGCGTTGTTCTCCCTTGCCCTTCTCGTCGGGGCGATCGGCTCGGGCGTCCAGCTGCTCCGCCGGTTTTCGCTCCTCGAATCCGTCCTGGTCTCGCCGTTCGCCGAGACCTTCTTTCCCTTCGCCGCCGAGTTCGCCGTCCTGACGCTGCTCTATCGCTATCTGCCCAACGCCTACGTGCGCTGGAGGTCGGCAGGCCTCTCCGGACTGATCACGGCGAGCCTTCTCGAGCTGCTTCGAACCGTCTTCGGCAAGTACGTCGCGATGCTCTCGCGCATGAACCTGATCACCGGGTCGCTCTCGCTCCTCCTGTTCGCGCTGATCTCGGTGTTTCTCGTGTGGGTGCTGATCCTCCTGGGCGTCGAGCTCGCGCACGTGCTCCAGACGAAGATCGGAAAGGGCGCGCGCCGCGGCCGCGTACCGGCTGGGCGGGCCGAGAATGCGATCCGGATGCTCCTGACTCTCGCCGAAGGGGGCATCCACCGGTTCCGCGAGCTGTACCACGACCAGGAGGCTTCCTCCGTCGAGGCCGAAAGGATCCTCGATTGCCTCCGCGACGCCGGGATCGTCGAGGGCGACGGAGCCCGGGGATTCGCCCTCGCCGCCCCGCCGGAGAAGATCTCGGTCGCGCAGATCGTGGACGCGATCTCTCCCAACCTCTACACGATCACGCCGGAAGAGGACGACCACGTCGTGCGCGTGCTGGAGCCGCTGTTCGCGCGTCTCGACGCGGAACGGCGCGCGTTGCTCGATCGAACGCTGGCGGACCTGAGGAGCTAGCTCGGTCGAGTCTCCGGCACCCTTGTCGGACGGAGCGCCGCCAGGAGCGGCGGCGTCAGGAACGTGGTCGCGAAGACGGCGAGCACGACCGCCACGAAGACCGGCTCGGGAAGAGCCCCGCTCTCCTTCCCGATCTGCGCGAAGATCAGGCCGACCTCGCCCCGCGGGACCATCCCGGCCCCGATGAACGAGCGGCGCACCCCGCCCCACGCGGAGAACCCTGCCGCGAATTTTCCGAGGACTCCTACCAGAACGAGCCCGAGCGCGAGCAGAAGCGCCGGCCGGTTGGTTGCCGCGAACGGGTTCAGATAGCCGACGTCGACCTGCGCGCCGATCGAGACGAAGAACACGGGCGCGAAGACGTCCACGGTCGGCCGCACGGCGTTCTGGATGTCATGACGCCGATCGGTGCGGGCGAGAACGAGACCCGCGGCGAAGGCGCCGACGATCGCCGCGGAGCCTGCCTTCTCCGCCCCCAGGGCGGCCAAGAGAGCGAACGCGATCGCGGCCGCGACGAGGACTCCCCGCACCTTCGCGTCGCGGACGAACCGCATCAGAACGCGCCCGAGCGGCATTCCGATGACGATCGCCAGGAAGAGGAAGGCGAAGGACAGTCCGGCCGCGCGGAGAGCCGTCCCCATCCCGACCGATCCGGTAGCGGCGACGCGGCTGACGACGGCGAGAACGACGAGGCCGAGGATGTCGTCGGCGACTGCGGCGCCGAGGATGATCTGACCTTCCCGGGTGGCGAGCATTCCAATCTCCGAGAGGACGCGGCTCGTGATCCCGATGGACGTCGCGGTCAACGCCGCTCCGACGAAGATGGCAGTGAGCGCCGTGAATCCGGCAGCGCGCGTGACGAGGTAACCGCCCAGGAACGGCAGAGCCATCCCGACGACCGCAACCACCATCGCGGCCGCGCCGACGCGCAGCAGCTCCTCGAGATCCGTCTCGAGGCCGACCTCGAAAAGAAGCAGCAAAACTCCGATCTCGGCGACGAGGAGAATGCCCGCGGAGAGCGGGACGAGGCCGAGGAGCGATGGACCGAGAAGGACGCCGACCGCGAGCTCGCCCAAGACGGCGGGTTGGCCGATGCGCTCCGCCATGTCGCCGAAGAGCTTTCCGCCGAGGAGCGCCGCAGCGAAGGCGAGCAGGAAAGTGCCGAGCTCGCCGTGATCCATCGCGAAGGAATGCTAGCCGAACGGCGCTTTTCGGCCGCGCCCGCGCGTGCTATCCTGCGCGCCCTCTCCGCGTGTGGGGCTGTAGCTCAGTTTGGGAGAGCGCCTGAATCGCACTCAGGAGGTCGTCGGTTCGATCCCGATCAGCTCCACCAGTCACGGACCGATGATTACCGTCCGAGGCGCCGCCGACCGGGGGCACTTCGATCACGGCTACGGGCTCGGCCCGCCGGTCAGCTGCGCGGTGTGGCGGGCAACCACCCGCTCCTCATCGGTTGCGATCACGCGCACGGTGCATTGGCTGCCCTCCGCCGTCACGATCGATTCCGAGCGCGCGTTGCGACGGAGATCGAGATCGATTCCGAGGTAGCCGAGCCCGCGGCAGATCTCCTCCCGGACGGGGGCGGCGTGCTCGCCGATGCCGCCCGTGAAGACCAGCGTATCGAGGCCGCCGAGCACTGCGGAGAGCGCGCCGATCCACTTCCGGGCGCTGTAGCAGAAGATCGCGACGGCCAGCTCCGCCCGATGGTCGGAGGCTCGAGCGGCTAGCAGGCTCTGCATGTCGCCGCTCGACTCCGACAACGCGAGGAGACCCGACTGGCGGGTGATGAGGTCTTCGAGCGCGGAGGCGTCCATCGCCCGGTTCCGCGCGAGGTAGACGACCACTCCGGGATCGAGATCCCCGGGGCGCGTTCCCATCACCAGGCCCGCCGACGGAGTGAGACCCATCGTCGTCTCGAGCGGCTGACCATCGGAGAGCGCCACCATGCTGGCGCCGTTGCCGAGATGGGCGACGATGACGCGGCCGGAGACGAGAGGGCCGAGAGTCCGAACGATCGACTCGTACGAGAGGCCGTGGAATCCGTAGCGATGGACACCCGAATCCCAGAGCGAGGACGGGAGCGGCAGCCGCTGCGCGATCTCCGGCATCCGCGCGTGGAACGCGGTATCGAAACACGCCACCTGCGGCAGCGCCGCGTGCTCTCTGCCGACCGCCTCGATCAGGGCGAGCTCCCCCGGCAGGTGAAGCGGCGCGAACGGGATCGCTTCGCGCAACGAGGCAATCAGAGCGTCGCCGACCCGCGCCGGCTGGAGGTGCTTGCGCCCGCCGTGGACGATCCGATGCCCGGCGGCATCCAATCTGATACCGAGACCCGTCAGGGCGTCCAGGACCCGCGGCACCGCGGCCCCGAGATCGCCGGCGTCGCAGCGTTCTTCCCGATGGCGCGTCCCCGCCCCACCGACTCGAAGCACCGCGCCCGGGGACCCGATCCGTTCGACGGCGCCGCGCACGAGCTCCTGCGGCTCGCCGTCGCCGACGCCGACGGAAAAGGCGGCGAACTTCAACGAGGAAGAGCCGCCGTTCAGCGAGAGAACGGTCCGAGTTCCGCGGGCGGTCATCCCGTCCAGCGCCAGCTCTGAATCTCCGGCAGATCTTCTCCGTGTTCGACGACGTACGCCGCGTGCGACGCCAGCATCGCCCGGAACGCCTCGACCGCGGCGGCGGACCGCGTCGCCCATTTCGGGAGACGCGCCAGAGAGTCGATCGAGAGCTGAAAGCGGTCCATGTTGTTCCGGACGACCATGTCGAACGGAGTGGTCGTCGTTCCCTCCTCCTTGTAGCCCCGGACGTGGATGTTCGGGTGATTCCGGCGGCGGTAGGTCAGCCGGTGGATGAGCCAGGGATACCCGTGATACGCGAATACGACCGGCCGGTCCTTCGTGAAGAGGCGGTCGAAATCGTCATCGGAGAGGCCATGCGGGTGCTCGCTTTCGGGCTGCAGCCGCATCAGGTCGACGACGTTGACGACCCGCACGCGGAGATCGGGCAGCTCCTCGGAGAGGAGCGTCCGCGCGGCGAGCACCTCGAGAGTCGGAACGTCGCCGGCGCAGGCGAGGACGAGGTCCGGATCCCTTCCACCGTCGCTGCTGGCCCACTCCCAGATGCCGATACCGGCCTCAGAGTGGCGCACGGCCGATTCCATGTCGAGCCACTGCAGCTCCGGCTGCTTCCCGGCCACGATGACGTTCACGTAGTCGCGGCTGCGAAGGCAGTGGTCCGCGACGGACAGGAGCGTGTTCGCATCGGGAGGGAGGTAGACGCGCACTACTTCCGCCTTCTTGTTCGCGACGTGATCGATGAAACCGGGGTCCTGATGGCTGAAGCCGTTGTGGTCCTGACGCCAGACGTGAGAGCTCAAGAGGTAGTTCAGTGAAGCGATCGGCTTCCGCCACGGGATCCCGCGCGTGACCTTCAGCCATTTCGCGTGCTGGTTGAACATGGAGTCGATGATGTGGATGAAGGCTTCGTAGCAGGAGAAGAGTCCGTGGCGGCCGGTCAGGAGGTAGCCCTCCAGCCAGCCCTCGCACATGTGCTCGCTCAGGATCTCCATGACCCGCCCGTCCGGCGCGACGTGCTCGTCGCTTTCGAGAATCCGGGCGGTCGAGGTGCGATCGGTGACCTCGAAGACCGCGTCCAAGCGATTCGAGCTCGTCTCGTCCGGTCCCATCAGCCGGAAGTTCGACGCATTCCGGCTCATGACGTCACGCAGAAACCGTCCCAGGACGCGCGTGGATTCGGCCTCGACGACGCCGGGCCGCTCGACGGCCACGGCGTAGTCCCGGAAGTCCGGGAGATCGAGACTCCGGAGCAGCCGCCCGCCATTCGCGTGGGGGTTCATCCCCATCCGGAGATCGCCTTCGGGAGCGAGCGCAGCGAGCTCCGAAAGGAACCTGCCGGACTCGTCGAAGAGCTCTTCCGGGCGGTAGCTCCTCATCCACTCCTCCAGGATGCGGAGGTGCTCCGGATTCCGGCGCGGGTTCGCGACCGGCACCTGGTGCGCCCGGAACGTCCCCTCGACCTGCTTCCCGTCGACGACCTTCGGCCCGGTCCAACCCTTCGGTGTTTGAAGAATGATCACCGGCCAGCGCGGGCGCTCCTTGTAACCGCTCGTTCGCGCGATCGCCTGAAACGAAGCGATCCGGTCGACCGCGCGATCGAGGGTCTCCGCCATCCGTCGGTGCATCGCCTCCGGTTCGTGTCCTTCGACGAAGAAGGGCTCGTGGCCATAGCCGACGAAGAGGGACCGGAGCTCTTCTTCGGGAAGACGCGCCAGCACGGTCGGACCCGCGATCTTGTAGCCGTTCAAGTGGAGGATCGGGAGGACCGCTCCATCGCGCGCCGGATTCAGGAACTTGTTCGAGTGCCAGCTGGTCGCACAGGGCCCGGTCTCGGCCTCGCCGTCCCCGACGACGCAGCAGGCGATCAGCTCCGGGTTGTCGAAGACGGCGCCATACCCGTGCAGAAGCGAGTATCCGAGCTCTCCGCCTTCGTGAATCGACCCGGGCGTCTCGGGAGCCGCGTGGCTGGGAATCCCGCCGGGCCAGGAGAACTGGTTGAAGAGCTTCCGGATCCCTTCTTCGCCCGGCCCGACCTGCGGATACAGCTCGGAGTACGAACCTTCGAGATACGTGTTGGCGACGAGGCCGGGACCCCCGTGTCCGGGACCGGCGACATAGAGTACGTTCAGCCCGCGCTTCTTGATCAGCCGATTCAGGTGGACGTAGATGAAGTTCAAGCCCGGGGTGGTTCCCCAGTGACCCAGGAGGCGCGGCTTGATGTGCTCCGGTCGGAGCGGCTCGCGGAGAAGGGCATTGCCGCGGAGGTAGATCTGACCGACGGAGAGATAGTTCGCCGCTCTCCAATAACGGTCGATTTTCGAGAGCTCATCGGAAGTCAGTGATTCCGCCATGCCACCTCCGCCGAAAACCCGACCAATATATCGGCGGGTCGAGCCGCGACTTCTCGAGCCGAGACCTCAGAGCCGGTTCAGACCGTCCAAGCCCGCGACCTTGTACGCCTCGGCGAAAGTCGGATAGTTGAACACCGTGTCGCGGAAGTACTCGATCGTGCCGCCGAGCGCGAGGACGGCCTGTCCGATGTGGATGATCTCGGCTGCGTTCTCGCCGATCGCATGCACGCCCAGGAGCTTCAGAGTCGCGGGATCGAACAGGATCTTCAGCATCCCGACCTCGGTCCCCAGCATCTGACCTTTCGCGAGCTCCTCGAACTTTGACCTTCCGACTTCGTAGGGGATCTTCGCCGCGGTCAGTTCCTCCTCGGTCTTGCCGACCATCGAGATTTCTGGAATCGTGTAGATCCCGTAGGGGATCGCCTCCCGCCGGCTGTGGCAGTACGCGCCGAACATGTGGCACGAGGCGAGGCGGCCCTGCTCCATCGAGGTCGACGCGAGGGCGGGAAACCCGATGACGTCGCCGGCCGCGTAGATGTGGGGAACCGAAGTCTGGAAAAAATCGTTGACCGAGATCCGTCCACGGTCGTCGGCGGTGAGCCCGGCCGCTCCGATGTTCAGGAGGTCGGTGTTCGTCCGCCGCCCCACCGTGTAGAGGAGTGCGTCTCCGTGCACGCGCTTGCCGCTGTCGAGGTTCGCCACGACGCGGTCCTTCTCGTCGATTTCGACGGAGAGCAGCTTCTCGCCGAGCCGGAAGGTCGCGCCTCGCTGGCGCATGAAGTAGTCGAGGTCCTCGATGATCTCCCGGTCGACGAAGTCGAGAATCGTCGGGCGCTGCTCGATGATCGTGACCTTGACGTTCACGGCCGTGATCATCGAGGCGTACTCGAGGCCAATGACGCCGGCGCCCACGACGATCAACTCTCGTGGAAACCGCTCGACGTTCATCAGCTGGTCGGAGTCGATCACCCTCCGGCCGTCGAGTGGTACCGTCGCGCTGTGTGCGGGTCGCGTGCCGCAGGCGATCAGAACGTGATCGGCGATCAGGCGCGCCGTGCCCGCGACTCCCTGGACTTCGAGAGTGTGCGGGTCGAGAAACCGGGCAGTCCCGGGGACTAGCTCGACGTGGTTGCGCTTCAGCTGCGCCCGGATGATCTCGACCTCCCGGGCGACGACGGCCTGGACGCGGAAACTCAGGTCGGAGACCGAGATCTCGTCCTTGACCGCATAGTCGCGGCCGTAAAAGGACCGCTCGCGAAAGCCCGAGAGGTAGAGAATGCCTTCACGCAGAGTCTTCGACGGAATGGTGCCCGTGTGGATGCAGACCCCGCCGACCATCTCTTTCCGGTCGACGATCGCCACGCGCTTTCCCAACTTGGCCGCGGCGATCGCGCCCTTCTGCCCGGCCGGGCCGGACCCGATCACCACGAGGTCGTACGAGTGCGTCTCCGGAGCTTCCATGTCGGGAGCTTAGCGCCGACGCACCGAGCGCTCGAGAAGGCCGGGACCCGGCCGCTCGTCCGACCGGGCACGAATCTTGTTTCGAGCGTCCTCCGATTGCGATGACTTTCCGAGACATGCTCTTCGGACGGAAGAAGAAAGAGGAGAGTCCCGGACTCCCTCCGGTGGAGGCGGCGCCGCCCTCCGATCGGTCGACCGGAACGATCGGGAAATTCGAGATCGTCGAGAAGATCGGCTCGGGAGGGTTCGGCACGGTCTACAAGGCCTGGGACAACCTCATTCGTCGCCACGTCGCCATCAAGACGTGCGAGGTCGGAAGCAAGGACGTCCGCAACCGGTTCTTCCGCGAAGCGCAGATTGCCGGCGGCCTGCAACACCCCAACATCACCCTGGTGTACGAGTTCGGATTCGAGGGGGACGTGCCGTACATGGTGCAGGAGTTCCTCTCCGGAGAAGACCTGGACCAGATGATCCGGCGGGGCGCGCCGCTGCCTCTCCAGGACAAGTTGAAGATCCTGATCGAAATCGCGTCCGGGCTGGAATACGCGCACAAAGCGGGGGTGATGCATCGCGACATCAAACCGGCCAACGTGCGCGTTCTCGACACCCAGTCGGTCAAGATCATGGATTTCGGGATCGCGAAGTCGCTCGACCGGGGGAGCGACATCACGCTGACGGGGGTTACGGTGGGATCTTCGTCCTACATGTCGCCGGAGCAGATCGGCGGGGACTCCGTCGACTTCCGGACGGACCTCTTCTCTTTCGGCATCCTGGCCTACGAACTTCTTTCGTCCCGCAAGCCCTTCCGGAACGACAACCTCTTTCTCCTGCTCGAGCAGATCGTCAAGGATGAGCCGACGCCGCTCGTCGAGCTGGCTCCGGACCTTTCGCCCTCACTCGTCGCGCTCGTCGAGCGCGCGATGCGAAAGGACCCGGACGAGAGATTCGCGTCGGCGCGAGACCTCCGAAATGCGCTCGTCGCCGTCCAGCAGAGGGCGGCTCCGACCGAAGCCGTGATTTCCGGCGCCCCCGGCACGTCGGTCGCCTCGACCGAGTCAGGACGGCTCCAGGCTCTCGAACGCCTCGAAATCCTCGATACGGCCCCGGAGCGGGACTTCGACGACCTGGCGCTTCTCGCCTCGCAGTTGTGCGCCACTCCTTTCGCGCTGATCTCGTTCGTGGACCGGGATCGGGAGTGGTTCAAATCGAGAGTCGGCCTCTCGGCGAGCGAGGTGCCCCGGGTCCTCGCGCTCTGCGGTCAAACGATCGCGGAGGGCGACCTCGTGATCGTTTCCGACGCCGCCGCCGACGAGCGGTTCTCGCAGAACCCTCTCGTGACCGGCGATCCCCGGCTGCGCTTCTACGCCGGCGCCCCGCTCGTGACGTCGGACGGCTTCGCCGTCGGAGCCCTCTGTGTCCTCGATCGCGAGCCCCGGGAGCTCTCGGCCGGGCAGCTCGAAGGCCTCCGCGCCCTGTCCCGCCAGGTCACGGCGCTGCTCGAGCTGCGACGCCTTCGGCGTTCCGAACGGGAGCAATCCAGTGAGAAGCTCATGCTGGAAGCCGCGGGGCTCTCGGACCGGGAGCCGACCGGCCCGCGGCTCGAGAAGCTCCAATGACGTCGAAACCCGCGACCATCCTGATCGTCGATGACGATGAGGCGACGCTGACGTCGCTCGGCGGGTTCCTCGAGCTCGAGGGCTACGGCGTCGAGACAGCCGTGAACGGCCGGGAGGCGCTCGAGAAGCTCAAGCGGATCGACCCGCCGGCGCTCATTCTCCTCGACCTGAAGATGCCGGTGATGGACGGCTGGGAGTTCCTCTCCGAACGCTCTCGCGATCGCGCCTCCCGCCACGTGCCGATCGTCCTGCTTTCGGGCCTTTCCTTCATTCCGGACGCGCCGGGCGTCGCGGATTTCCTTTCGAAGCCGATTCATCCGCCGCGTCTTCTCGAGTGCGTTCGCCGGTTCTGCGGCAATCCGAGCCCGGACGGAAGAGACGTTCGGGCAGCGCGGCCGACGACGCGGACGTAGCTTCTCGCGGTCCGCAGTTCAGCGGATTTCCCGCAGAACCGTCTCCGGCCAGAGCGGAAGGTCCGTTCCCCGCCGTCGGTTGCTCCGCGCGGCCGCGCGGTTGTACGTCGTCAGGAACGCGACGGGATCGCAGATGCTGCCGATCAGCGCTTTTCGCCCCAGTACTCGTTCGACCGTGACCGCCATCGTGTAACCGACGGTGTACCAGGGACCTTGAACGCCGAAGAAAGACATCCCCTTTTCGTTCGCCTGCACCTCGGTCAGCCGTCCTTCGACGATGTCGTCGAAAAACGACTCGAGCTCCGCGAAGTCCTCGTTCACGCGGAGGACGTCCCGGTCCCAGCGCTCGCGCTCCTCGTGAAGGCTGGCGGCGTGGGGGTGGACGTCCGGCCCGCCGGCCGCAGCGAGCATGGCGAGGCCCTCGCCGAAAGCGGAGAGCCAGTTCCGCGCCGACTGGCTGGCTTCCCTGCGTTGGGCGCCTCTTCCCTTCCCGTCGCCGCAACTCTGCGAGTAACCCGCGTGATGGAGCTCGTGCGCCAGCGTGCTCTCGAATTTCTCGCGGGGAATGGCGGGATCGAGCGAGAGAAAGATCGCTGGATCCGTTTCGAGATCCGCAACGAAGCTATTCTCCTTCGGCTTGATGACGAGGTAGATCGTCGCGTGGATCGCGGCGCCGGCCGGCAGGTACGCGAGGGCCCGCGCGGCCGCGGCGGTGGCGTCGGCAGTTTCCCAGCGGTGGAGCGCCTCGGAAAGGGCGGCGCGGCGCGGCAGCAGCGTCCCGGAGAGAACGAAGCGGCGGAAGTCTTCCTCTTCGAACGGGCGTCCCAACCCCTTCTCGCGCTTCTCCAGGCGCCGGTAGCCGTCGGTCGAAAAGAGGCGCTGCCAGTCGGAATCCGCGATTGAAGCCTTCGCGTCGCGCTTTGCCAGGATCACGAGGACGGCGTCCGCCTCGTCGGTCACGACCCGCACCGAGAGCGCGGGAGGAGCGGCCGCGACCGGAGCCCGCAGCAGGGCGGCCGAGAGGAGGAGCTCGAGGACCATTCCGGAAGTGAGACGCGCCCGGAGCGGCGGGGTTACTCCGAAGGGGTCGGCGTCTTTTCGACTTCGCCGGTCATTGGCACGAACCGAACCGGCAGGATGTCTTTCTCGGTCACTTTTCCGTCCGCCGATTTGTGGAAGACCTTCAGCTCCTGGAAGAAACCTCCCACGGGAATGACCATCACGCCATTCGGGGCGAGCTGGTCGACGAGCGGCTCCGGGATCCTCTCGGGCGCCGCGGTGACGATGATGGCATCGAAGGGGGCATGCTCGGGCCAGCCGCGATAGCCGTCCCCTTCCCTCACGATGACGTTGTCGTAATGGAGTTCCTTCAGCCGCGTCGCCGCCAGGCGCGCGAGCTCCGGAACGATCTCGATCGTGTAGACCTCGCCGGCGACCTCCGCCAACACGGCGCTCTGGTATCCCGATCCCGTGCCGATCTCCAGAACGCGCGCGCCCGGCTTCAACTGCAGGAGCTCGGTCATGAGCGCGACGATGTATGGCTGAGAGATGGTCTGGTTTCCGGGTATCGGAAGCGGGTGGTCCTC
>WNFY01002667.1_pt1 | contig 17473 bp, 21 predicted proteins | sample 5400091 | NCBI WGS metagenome assembly WNFY01 (sample SAMN13153364, study PRJNA577476) | soil metagenome | isolation source: 60 cm soil or saprolite under grassland replicate 1 | place: USA:California | collected 2016-06-15
TGTCATCTACTTCTTTGTAGAATTCTTGCTTATGGTCGAATGATACGAAGGCGCTTCGGATTGTTCCAATCGCACCTATGCAGTCGAGCTTATCGGCGTCGAAGAGACATTTTGCTTCGATTGTCTGGGGTTCGGTTCTTCCGGATCTCTTCCGGTGCGATTCTATGCAATGACATACAGCATCCACCGTCCTATCTGCGAGTCCAAGCTTAGCCAGAATCTTCCTTACTTCCATCGACCCTTCAGCTTCGTGCCGAAATCCTTCGATGCTGGCGTGCGCCTCTCTGTTCTGGAAGATATCGTGGAGTATCGTTGCGAGCTCAACAATCTCCAGATCCGCGCGTTCCTGTTTTCCAATTTCTATCGCCATCTTCAAAACGCGTTCAATATGGTCCTTCCGTGAGCCCAGTCGTGCTTGGGATAGTACGAGTCTGCGATTTCCCAAACCTTTGTCCGCAGAGGTTCGGCCAACATAATGCACATCTTGCTCCGCCATAGCACTAAAGCGTTGAGATTATGACAGTTCCAAGATAGGAGTGTGATTCCAACGGCGGAAAAATACAGGATTCCACTTCTGGATGAATTTGGAAGGACAATTGGTTACGGCGATAGATGGTGGAGCCACAGAGTTAGGGTTGGCCCTGACGGTCCCATTCTCGGACAAAAGCATACAGGAATAACCATCGCGTGCCTAGACGATAACGGAAGAATCCTCACTCAGCACAGGAGACACAGGATATTCGACATGGTCTGGAGCCTCTCCGGCGACACTCACCCTAGGAAGTACGGAAACAGGAGAGTGGAAAGCCTCTCGGAGGCTGCAAGAAGGTGTGCAAGCGAGGACCTTGGAGTCGTGATCAAGAACTGGACCCAGAGGCTCAGCATACCGTATTCTGCCCGAGACCCGCGCGACTCAAGATACTGCGAGAACGAACTATTGTACATTCTAGTCGCGAAGCATGACGGCCCATTGTACATGAACAAAGAGAGCGCTTACGAGCTGCGGTGGGTTGAGATCACGGAGATTTCGAAAGACTCACGAACAGACTTGAAAAGGAAACCAATTGACCGTAAGTACGCACCTTGGGTCAGTGCCGTGTTCTCGCTCTCGTCCAAGAGGGTTGAAGAAGCTTTCCAGGTTAATTGACCCTGACTCGCTTCCCCAGAGTACGGACGATATTCACCACAGGTTATGCTATCTTCGATACAGGTTGGACTGGATCAAGAGGAATTTCGATAGCTCTTGAACGTCCGAGAATAAGTGATCGGGGCTTGCTATTCTCGGGTCTCCCCATGTTTCGGAGCCCCAAAGGGCGGCTCCGGTTACTAATCCAGCCTTCTTTCCGGCCGCTATGTCCGCAGCGGAGTCGCCGACTAGCATGCAGTCTTCGGGGCCTAGCTGAATCTTCTTGAGTGCTAAATGGATGCCCTCGGGATCTGGTTTTCTCTTCGAGACGTCATCGCTCGTGACCAAGGCGTCGAAATAATCGTGTAGACTGAAAGCTTTCAACGCGTAGTCGGAGAGCGCTGAAGTTTCCGAGGTTACTATTGCAAGAGATTTCGCCGATTTACTCAATCCTTGCAACAATTCTGGTATCCCTTGAAAACCAACAGCCATGTCTCGAAAATTGCTTCGGTAGAGCGAGTCGTAGTAGTCTACGGCTTCGTTAACGGGTTTATCAGGGTTTGAGGAGGCTAATTGACGGATGATGTTCCGGGCTGGTGGCCCGAAACTCCAGAGGCTATCTTCACGAGGTAAGTTCCTCTTGAGATACTTCTGAGAGGTCTCGTTCACACAGTGGACGATGAGGTCTTGAGTGCTGAATAGCGTCCCGTCCATGTCGAAGAGTATTCCTCTTATTCCAGAGGCTGTGTGGGGATCTTTCAATCCTTCACCTCTCTGGGGTTGGACCCATCCGACTTCAGTCGCGTCGCGCAAGCCTCCACCTCACGCAGGTCTCTGACGCGTAGACAATCGGCGTCAGAGTGACGGTCGTCCCTGTCAACCAGGATCGGTGTAATCCCCATCTTCCGGGCTCCGAGAACATCCGACTCGTATTTGTCGCCTACGTGTAGTGCTTCATGTGGAGAGCACCCTGCCCGTTTCAGGGCTAGTTGAAAGATGGCCGGTTCGGGCTTATTCGCTCGCGCTTCTTGAGAGTAGGTTATGGAATCGAAGTATTCGGAAAGATCTAGCCATTTCAGCTGTTTCAGGAAGTCGTCGTTGTTGTTGGAGATAATTCCAAGTTCGTATCCACGTTTCTTCACGGCTTCGAGCGCTTCTCTCGTCTCAGGGTAGAGTCGATACCACTTTGGCTGGTCCCACCACTTGTTGACCTCACTGACCAGGCTGCCGTCTTTATCTGTGATGCCGAGTCTGCTGAAGATTATGCTATCATAGCGGGCCCAGAGTTTTCCCATCTGGCCAATGTAATCGTACAGTCTCGCCTCGTAGAACGCATCTGCCTTGTTTAAGGCCTGTTCGAGAGTCGAAGGTTGGACATGGAACCCTTTGGTCGACAAGAACTCTAGCCATATTTCGTTGCGTGAGGGCGATGCGTAGAATAGAGTATTGCCCGCGTCGAAGAAGATGGTCTTGACTTCCATACGGAAGATACAAGCAATAAAGTAGCGCTTAAGTTTGCAGATGACCGTGTGGAAGCGGGATCTGGCAGGGAACGGTGTCGATTTGGCGCCTAAGTTTAGAGTTGCTGGCGTGACCTTCGACTTCTGGGAGACGTTGTTCATGGACACTCCCGAGCTGGACCGCCGACGCGACGAACTTAGATGCCAAGGCCTACGAGAAGATCTGGCGAAACTGGGCGTCGATGTCTCAATCGAGGAGCTCGCAGATGGCTTCAAGCAGAGCACGACATGGCTTGCCGACATATGGAAGAGAGGCGAGCAAGTATCGACATTGGAACAGATTCGTTACATCGTCAACCGTGCCACAAGGAATCAGGCTATTCTCCCCACCGATCTTGGAGCCTTAATGAGGCTTGAAGAGTCCTATTGGAGCCCAAGCCTCACAGCACCGGCAACACTGAACCCCGAAGCTTTGGAAGTATTCCAACGACTCCGCGAGCGTGGTTTGAACATAGGATTGATCTGCAACACCGGTCGTGGCCCAGGACATGCCCTTCGAGAACTGATGAGAAGAGAAGGCGTCTTGGATTATTTTGACGCAACGATATTCTCAGATGAGGTTGGATACGGAAAGCCGAATACTCGAATATTTCTGACAGCAGCGGAAAGGCTCGGACTAGTGCCCAGCGATATTCTGCATGTCGGTGACAATATTGAGAATGATGTGCGAGGCGCTCAAAGCGCAGGCATGAAGACACTACTGTTCGACTATGAAGTTCCGTTAGGTTTCCGCGAGCAACCTTCATTGCTTGCCCTTACAAGAGCCTCCGATTCAGACACAGGGATTAGGCCTGACGGTAGAATAAAGTCGCTAAGCGAACTTCTCAACTTCATTCACTGACACGTCCTCCTACATGGTCCGCTTGAGATCATGAAAGAAACCACGAGCGAACTTCTCCTTCTCGGAATAGAGTCTCCCGGTTTCAGGCAGATAACACTTGAACCTCCCGTCAACCTTTTTGTCGAAATGGTCGATAATTTCACGAATAGACTCCCCCAGCTGAGCACCTGTCACAAGCAATTTGACTACGAGGAATGTCCTTCCTCCTTCGATCAAATGAGCGTCGTGCAAGATCATGCCCTCGATAGTCTTGGGCTTCGATTCCTTCTGAGATTCGCGCGCAACTAGAAGTATCTTAGCAACCTTTCCCTCTTCGAGACCCTGAGACTGCAAGAACCTCGCTAGAGAGCGACCGCGCTTCTTTTGGTCAATACCGTGAACGTACGCTGCGTAGGTCAAGATTTCGTTGTTGGCTGAATGTTTCTTGGATAGAGTTCTTGCAGTCGTGAGGAACCTTCTGATATGCGTAAGATTGTGCATCATATCCTTCTGAGCGTAGAATGGCCCTAGAAACTCCTCTAGCTCAGCCACTCTCATGTGAACAGAGGCAGTTGGATGCATCTATGGGTCTTTATTTGGGTGTCCGATGGCCATCGAAATGCTCTTGACGAGGAAATATTGACCTTGTCTTGCCAAGTCTTTCCTTGAGATAGCCCGAGTCCTTCTGTGATGCTAGCGAGATGACCGGAACCTTCTGATTTTCCACTTCAATAATCTCAACCTTCCTCGTCTGAGGGGTCATGATCGGTGACCATTGCCCACCTCGAAATACTCGCAGGTTACCCATGATCTCTATGGTGACGCCTTCTACTTCGAGCCTACCAAAGTGCGATTCGTACCTTGGTGACCTCTTGAAGCTTACCGGGCTTACGACTTGTTCGCTGAACAAATTGGCAATCGTGTAGGCCCCAGCCTCATCAGTTAATATGTCGACGTCATTTGGGACGAGATCTATTCCTTGCAATGCGAGGCTTGTGCTACCCGTAATGGCCCAGCTAGTCTTGGATGATTCCAATTTCTCCGCAAGAATGGCCAAGACTCGAAGAATCCGTATTGGAATCATCGCGAGCCTTCTGAGACCACCTGTCTGCCCGTGTGACCGTCACCCAGTAAGGATATTGATTTGAGAGTCAATTTATGGAACTAGGTGGACGGAAGAAAATGAAAGTTGCGAGGCTTGCGGGTCCACGGAAGCTGTTTGCCATAGTTGACGCTGACTGGCCGGAGCCGGGTCCTGGTGAGGTTATTGCCAAGATTGTTGCCTCGGGGGTCTGTCATAGCGATCTTCATATTGCCAGGGGCGAGTTCGAATCAGTCAAGTATCCGATAACCCTCGGCCACGAACCCGCAGGGAATGTGTACGAGGTCGGAAAGGGCGTAACCGGCCTCAGGAAGGGCCAGCCTGTCGTTGTATATCCAGCACGCGGTTGTGGACGATGCTGGTTCTGCCTCCGAGGAGAAGAGAATCATTGTGAGGAAGGGAAATTTATCGGCTTCGACCAGGACGGAGCATATGTCGAATACCTGTTGGTGGAATCGCCTCGCTATCTCTTTCCTCTATCCGGGCTGAGCCTTGACGAGGGAGCCCCGCTTGGCTGTGCCGGGATAACTGCCTATCATGCTGTCAAGGCAGAGGCGCTCCCTGTTCTCCACGCCGGAGACCATGTTGTCGTAATAGGCGTCGGCGGACTCGGGCATATAGCGATTCAACTTCTCAAGAAGATGAGCACATGTTCGATAGTAGCGGTTGATGTGAGACGGCGGAGCCTCTCGTTGGCCGAGAAGCTGGGGTCAGACGAGACTATCCTCGCCGGAAAGAACATGGCCACTCAGGTCCGAAGAGTAGCTAAGAAGGGAGTCGGCGCCGTCATCGATTTCGTAGGGTCAACGTCGACACTCAACGCATCGTACAAGATGCTCAGAGCAGGTGGTAGACTCGTAGTCGTTGGAGCAGCTGGCGGCCATTTGAAAGTGGATAGCGGTTCGACCAATGGACGAGAGGTTCACGGGTCCGTATCAGGATCCCTCAGCGAAATGAGAGAACTCTTGGAACTGGCAAGACAGAAGCAGTTCAAAGTAGTGGTAAAGGCCTATCCTCTAGAACAGGTCAATGAGGTTTTGAAAATGTTGGAGGAAGGACGAATAGAAGGCAGAGTAGTCCTCAAACCCTGAATCCTACGACTCTTTTTCGATAACCCCGATATACGCAGGACTTACCGTTGATTCGATGAACTTCTTGACTTTCCAGCCCGTTCCTCGCAGTACTCTCTTCATCTCAGGGGGAGAGACTAGTAAATAGTCGAACCATGGCGTAGCATATGTTCTGTATCTAATCCTCATGTGCACTTGTCCCGGCATTCTACCTAGTCTGCGATTTCGCAGATGATACCCTCTGTGTACCGGGTCCACCGGCGGCTTGTAAATGTCCAAGCTCTCAGCGATGATACGGGCATCTGGACCGGTCATATTGTAGAATCGTCTCAGCAATTGTCGTGCTCGTTTAGGCCCTCCGAAGAGTCCAAAGTTGTTCCCTATCATCAGAATAGTATCGAATCTTCCCAGCCGGGAATCAACTTCTGAAATGGACTTGACCGCTACGTTGCGTAGTCCTCTCAGCTTGCAGACTTTGACCGCTAAGGGTGAGATGTCAACCGCTAGAACATCATGGCCTTTCTTCTGGAGATAGAGGGACCATCTTCCACCTCCACAGCCGATGTCGAGAACTCTCCCTTTCACATATCGTGCCGCTTGTCTCTCTCGGAGAGACCAGTCCTTGTACTCAGACAAATAGTACTTCGGTAGCGATTCATTCGGGTCAATGAGTCCGTCATCTCTCTCTACTATCTCAACCACTTGGCGACCCTTATAGAAGTCGTACAGTTGGTGACCGTACGCGTCCTGGTTATCCTTCAGCACATCACAGGCCTCCTGCCTACCGACGAGAAGAAGTCACAGGGTTTCATGACTATTTATCGACGGACGCGCCACGCTTGGCAGCTCGATATCGAGACAGGTCCTGGCTGGACCCTCGACTTGCACTCCGACAGTCTTCGATTCACGGCAAAGGGCTCGTTGCCACCCATCCGTTCAGAGTTGACTGGGTCGTCATAGTGTTCGGTGGGACCCTCTTCTCCAAAGAAGATATTGCCGCAGGAAAGGCGAACAATCGTACTCTGATGCAAGCAAACGAGGACCTGTGGCTCGGAGATCCGGCCAATCAGCCCCTCGGCGAGGACTACTTCCTCAACCACTCATGCGACCCTAACCTGTGGATTACGGGCGATGTGACGTTGACGGCTCGGAAGAATATCGATCCCGGAGAAGAGGTGACCATGGATTACGCAACGCACTTCGCTGATCCCACCTGGACGATGAAGAACACTTGCAATTGCGGTTCACAGCACTGCAGAAGAATCATAACAGGTAGAGACTGGATGCGAAAGGACCTGCAAGCACGATACCGCGGTCATTTTACTACACTTCTCGACATGAGAATCACTCGACTTGAGGGCTCGGACTAATCTTCTCATACACTATCTAAGGTGGGAACTACAAACGGCGAATCCACTGGATCGGCGTTCAAATCGACCCAGACGTCAGTCGAACATTACTTGCCTTCCTGTAGTCTAGAGAAGAGGGACAAGCGGATTGAGCCATGATCTGGAGATAGTCGTCAGCGTCAGGCCTCAACATTTTCTCTTGGAAGAATTCATAGCCTTGCACAACAGCCTCAGCATTTCTGGCCAGCTCGAGAGCGAAACCGGTAACGTCATCGTCTACCGGAGGGGAGGAAAAACCGAGCTTGTTGCCTCCTTTGAGGTGTGGGGGCCGTCTAAAGTTGAACCTGAAGACCTGGACGAATCAGTAGTTTCACTTGTCGCGCCTCCCCGTTGGATGGTTCAGATCTCGGTACCTGCGGGAGGAGAAGGGGATGACATACCCGATGCAGAGGCCTTGGCTCGTTACATCGCTCAGCGTTGCAAAGGAGTGGTTTACGACCCGCAGGCCGGAGCCGTCGTCTGGCCAAAGCCAAGAGCAAAACGCTCATCCATCCCCCGTCAAGAAGAGAAGATTCGACTCATCACTCTCGACTGGTATCTTCCAAGAAGTCAAGCTTCTCTCTCTACGGCTAGGAATTTGCTGCGTATCCTAAGAGATGTCTGCCCTGTAGCGGTCCCGCGTCGATTTGGAAGCTACGAGCCTCTCCAGGGCCGTATGGAACCCGACGAGGAAGACCCTTTCTTGAAAGCATTTTCGGAGGAATGCTTGAGAGAAGTGGGCGGAGGGCTATTTTTTAGCTCTGAGTCGCCATGCTTCGGAGGACATATTTTTACCCCGCATAAGAAAATAACAGAGACAAGCCCGTTTCTAGACGTGGTCCATGTTTCTCTTAATTTTGACGGAAGGGTATTGGACGTAAGTTCGGACTGGTGTGACAAAACCGTAAGGCTCTTCGCTGAGCTAGCAGGACGTCTCAGGGCATTTTACGCTCACGGTTTCGTTGAACGTGGAATATACGCGTCGCGTCGCGGGATAGGATATGGGGGAGATAGCGAACATTATCCGCTTCCCAGAGGGCGCTGGGTTGGTATTCCCTCCACGCCAGTTTGGCTTGCATGGTTTGGAGGACCATACAAACCATTGGTCGAAGGTTCGTTGAAAAGTTCTGGATATGTGAGTAAGCCGGAAGGGATTTTCGTCCGAATGGGGCCGTCGCCTTTGGACTTGGATGAGCTTCAAGGAAGGACGATACGTCTTCCTCAGGAATTAGTCGCACGGATGCAAAGGAAGGTCAAAGAAGTGGGGATGAAAAGAACGTTGAGATCTAGGATCTGGCTGACGACAACACTTAGGCCACCAAGACGTATCAGGTACGTTGACTGGGAGGCAACCCCGGCCAAATTCATTCCCGCCTTGGACTAGAGTCCTTTAAGAAGCTGCAAAATCAACCATTTCTCGACTGTTTTTGAGCACGCAGAGAAGTGGAGGGGTCCAGCCCTACTATACTGTCACGGTCTTGCAGGCATGCTTATCCCATGAATGACTGCAGGCTCTTGATACTGACCGACGGTATTACAAAGTCATGGCCCTATTGCGTTCGCTCTGACAACAAGGATCCTCCTCTCCAAGACGGTCTTGGCTTGGTTGTGGATCATTGCGAGGGATCCAACAGGGGATAAATACATACTCAACTACATGAAGACTCGGTGACTCTTGCTGGCCTTGAGACTTGGCCTTGTTCTCTTGGCTGTTGGAGTAGGTCTTCTAGGCGGAGGAATTATCGCTTATCTGACTGGAGCGATGACGATTGCTGATGTGTCAAGAGACTGCAGAGTGCTCGGGAGTCCTTGCCCCGCGGGCGAGGGAGAAACTCTTCGCATAGGTGAAAGTGAGGAGCTGGGAGGAGCAACCTCCGTCGTCGCGGGGTTGATACTAACGGTGTTAGGGTTGGGAATCGGAGTAAGACCCAAGCAGCTTTAGTTGCCTGGGGGCAGTACTCGTCATTCGACGTTCTGACCTTGCACCATGTCCGGGATTTAGAAGCTCCAATTATCATTTCAATCAGCTATTTGCGTACTCTCTTCGATGCCCTCTTACTCCGAATCTTTGCGCGTATTTCTTCCCACTCCTTACGACCCAACAAATCATCCAGGCTCTCGCTTAGGGGTCTTCTACTGTCAATTGCCGATCTCATCACATCGGACAATTCGATGGAGTTCTGAATACTCTCGGCAACAGTCAGGATTCGTCCACATGCGACACACTTCCAATTCCCATCAACCTTCACCTGCTCAAAGTGGCCACATCTCTTGGGCTGGTTTCTGCTTGGCAGTTGCAAGTCTACTTCATTTCGGAAGATCAGTTGGACACGTGGTCAGAGATTGATACGGAGTCCGTCGTAAGCAAACTCGAGTTTGTGGCCATTGTGCTTCTTCTCAAGTTCCAGATAGTCTTCGTAGGAGCGAGCCCATAGCTGCTCTATATGCGTCAGTACAGCCTTCTGAGGGTTGATCCTGTCGATTATGTCTAGGGTTTCCTCGAATGAGGCTTCCTCGTTGCGAATCGGATGTCCGGGGGGTACGATAACGCGGCCTCCCGGGTCCCGCTCGAACCATCCGGTTTCTAGCACCAGAAGGTCGGGGTCCGAGAACTCAGTGCTTGGCTTCCAGTCTTTCGTATCGTCGAGCGCGAATACCAACCGTCTAGATTCTCGTTCTAGGATGTACGCGGTCAAGCCAGGCTGGGTCATCCTAAACGGACGCACTTTCATACCGTCCAACTGAAACGTTTCTCCTTCCCCCACCTCATGGATTCTCGCTATACCTGCTCTCTCGAAGTACTCGAGGTTCTCCTCTAGGCCATGTCTCTTGCGAAAGTCTTCGCGAACCCAACTTGGAAGCCAGACATCCGTTGCCCGTCTCTTCTTACGGTCTAGCCAGTCCATATTCAGCTGTTCCAGCACTCTTCTACCTGCGGTATGGTCAGGGTGCCAGTGAGTGTAGACTAGGTGGCGAACCTCGTGGATTCCTTCACGTTCAAGGCTCTTGTCAACATCTTCTGGTGTATCGAACAGAACGCTTGCTCCAGCCAAGAAGACGGAAGGTCCATTTCGGACAAATCGTCCTCCCTTAAGCCGAGCCTCTTGACAGACTCTGCATAAGCATCCAACCTTTGGAGTGGTTTCCGCTCCTGCTGTCCCGAGAAATACTAGTTTCACTGGTTTCAGTCTCGCAGATCGCACAGTTTGAAGGGTCCGGCATCAGCATAAAGAATGTCTATGCCAGAAGCCAAGCGTATCGACCTCGCCTCGTTACTGTTAACACGGGTAACAAGGCTATTCTAACATGGTCAGAAGCTTGAGAAACGAATAAAGACAAAGATATTCGAAGGCTACTTGGTTTGAAGGTCCAAGTCGAGAACCTGAGTAAAAGGTCGCTAGACGACAGAATCTCCGTGTGCGGCGAAGACCAACCAGACTCACCGTCGATTCGCCGGGGAATAGAGGAGAAGAAGCACTGGCTTCAGAGAATGCTCCGAGAACAAGGTCCTCCCTCGAAACTGGCCTATGTCGATTCCAAGCCTGTTGGACACATTCAGTTCTACCCAGAATCATCCATACCCTACCTAGAACACCCAGACCCTAAGACTCTACAAGTAATGTGCAGTTTCGTCCGGCTCGCTCAGCAGAACAAAGGCTGCGGAACCGCGCTCTTCAAGTCCCTCTTGGAGGATGTGAAGAGAGAGGGGCGATTCGACAGAATCGAGACTCTTGGGTTTGACCCTCCAGGCTGCGGCTTCCCCCAGACAACGTTCTGGAAGAAGATGGGCTTCCAACAGAGGCCCAATGGGCTACCGAACGAGCTAGAATACGTGGTGAATGGCGAGCCTACAACGCCTCAGCACAGCCAGCCAAGGCATGTTCAGGAACGAGGGGTCAAGATATTCTACGCACCCACGTGCATCTACAATCACCATTTCAATGACAAGATGGAAGAAGCTATCCGAAGCGTGAATCCGGAAATCCCGGTGGAGAGGATCAACATTTGGGAGAACCCTGACGAGGCAAAGACCCGTGGGATTACCTCTCCGTGCGTCTACATCAACGGCCATCCAATGAAGCATTCCATTTTTGAACTGGAGAATTGCAAGAAAGAAATTCAAACATTCATCTCAGACAGCTAGACCCTCGCACACGCGACTACACTGATTCTAGAGAAGTCCCAGCGAGGATGTCGACGATGAATGTTGCATCAGAAACGGAATAGGACTGAGGTTGCAGAGGGCCCAGTCTTCTCGAATAACGCTCGAGTTTCAGCTCGACTATAGGTGACTACGCTGGACCATCGTGTCAGCCTGGTCATAGGCGAAGATGGGAGCACTATGGTTCATGTTCATGAGCTGATGGGATGTTTTGCGCTTTCACGCTCAAAGAGCAGGGCTCTAGAAAAGCTCGTTGCAGTAATTCCTCAATACCATCAGTGGCTAGCCGAACATGGAGAAAGCACTACTATTCCACACCACGTCGAGCTTACTGTGGTTGAAGAGATGGATACAAGAGGAAGTGCTGGTAGTGCTGGAGGGCCGGATCCGCTGCGTGATTGCGATAGGGTTCCAGCGACCAATCAGGACATAGAACGTTGTCTCAAACTTCTGAAGTATACTCGCGACGATCTAAACCAAGTGATTACAAAGTTGCCGAAGGCAGCCTTCAGCTTCAAGCCAGCGGGTGAGCCGCGGAGTGTGCGAAATACGCTTAGACACATGGCCGATGTTGATGTTTGGTATCTTTCGAGAATCAATGCTGATCCACCATTAGACGAACCAAAAAGGAGGAATCTCCTCAGATGGTTGAAGTACACACGGTCTCTCGTTCAAGAGACTCTTCCAAACCTTACAACTGAGCAACTTAGCCAAGTATTCTATCCGAGCAAATGGTCAGACCGCACTTGGCCTTGGACTGCAACTAAGGTAGTGCACCGGCTGGTTACCCACGAGAAACAACACACCGGTTATCTTAAGAGAATCCTGAATTTGCCCGACAGTCCTCTAAAATAGCCAGCTGCGGCGAGCAATCATTTCTTTCCAAGGAGATGCGCGAGAAACAATATAGATTCGAGACTGAAGAACGACGCAGAATCGAAGTGACCAACCGAGTATCTATTGAGATTCATCCGATAGAGGGCAGACACTCAGCAGCCCAGAAGTCAGAATTCATGAGGAAGGCCACGGAAGCGGTCGTAAAGGTCCTTGGTTGCTCTCCCGAGGAAGTCGTGGTGAGCATCATAGAGTACAAGCCTGAGAATGTTAGCAGGGCAGGGACCCCATTCAGCGAGAGAGGCTGAGACTTGCCTACACTTACGGTCGATCTCCTCGACTCAAAAGTCACATCGAAACAGAAGCGACTGCTCGCAGAATCTCTTACGGAGGTGGTGTCGCAGACTCTCGGCTACCCGAGTGAAAGAGTTACCATAGTCTTCCGAAGATCAGCAAAGAGTGAGATTGCTCGCGGAGGGAGGCTTGGCTAATCCAGAGCAGCAATGTCCCCGATTTCGGAGTCTCGGCACACAGTTGCTTCAACTGACTTGAGCGTTCGATTGAAGATTCGTCGGCTCCGGTCCTCCGACTACAGGACTGTAATGAGGATTGAGGAATTCATTCTAGATGAATATCGTCAATACCTGAAGCGAACACGCGAAAGGGACGAAGTACCGTCAGGGATCCAACCCGCATACTTTGATTACTACGTCAGGACGAAAAGCAGTTTTGCTGCACTAGTTGACGGCGAGGTTGTCGGCTACATTCTCAGTCGGCCAGTGTCTTTCACTGATGGGGAGAAGAAAATTCTATGGCTTGATTACGTCCCCGTCCTGCCGAAATTCCGAAGAAGAGGCATCGGAAGCTCACTGCTGTCCAAGGCGGAGAACTGGGCGACGCAACACGGTTGCAACATGCTCTACACAAGTCTGAACCCCAACAACACTCCCTCCCGAGTCCTCCTCGGTCGAAAAGGCTTCGCGGTGAGGAATTGGATGAAAGCTGTGAAGGAACTATAGAGCCGGGGTTGACTCTTAAAGGGACCGCATTGGACGTCCACTCTCAGGGACGAATTCGCTAGAGTTCCGTTCGGCCCAGAAGGTCAACGGGAACGGGACCAGTGGTCATGAATTAACCGCCAGTGTCCTCCCTTGTTCTGCCATACACCCGTGAACCTAATATCCGACTCGAAGTTCTCGTTGTTCTTCATCCTGTACGAGATATGTCCAGTGGCAGTAGTCAAAGCCATACCGTCACCAACCACGACCCTCAAATCGTCATTCAATGTTAGGTCGAGGTTCTCTATTGTGTCAAAGGACCTTTCAATACTCTGCCTGTACTGCTCCCAGCCGAGATGAGTCGGACCTAGGTCAAAGAAGACTAGGTCAGGCGTTTTGGAATAGAATTGTGAAGCATCGCTCGTGTTTTTGGAACGCCATGTAGAACTCCAAGTCTCTACGAGCTCACGGGCCCTCTGTTTGAGTAAGGCTACGTCCCCGGATCTTGTCAAGTAGGCGGACCTTGGGTTTTTCATAGTCAGGTGTGAATCTCTCCCCGTCGGTCCAGCTGCTCCTTTATCTAGCATGAGGCTGTTCCTTGTCCAGGATCATAAGGCTGGCGTTGTTGTGCAGAGGACTCTGGATTGGCTGAGGCAGTCGAAGAAGGACTTGGCACACGCTAGGAAGAGCCTTGAAATGGAAGATTTCGAATGGAGCTGCTTCTCCGCTCAGCAGTCCGCTGAGAAGGCTGTAAAGGCGTTATATGAGAATCTACGAGGGCATACCTACGGGCATTCAGTCTCAGCGCTCTTGTCGAGGCTACCAACCCGTGCTAGGCCCGGTCTCGACCTGATAGCTGAAGCGAAGATACTGGATCGACACTACATTCCGACTCGCTACCCGAACTCGCACCCGCAGGGAGCGCCTATGGATTATTATACGCGGCGCGATGCTGAAGAGGCTGTAAGGATTGCCGACCGTATCCAACGCTACTGTCAGAGTAGAATACGCCGTCCCAAAGCAAAAAGTCGAACACGCTCTTGAACGGTACGTCACCCGTCTCAAGACGAGAGTATCACTTCGAAAGGTAATACTCTTCGGCTCATACGCAAGGGACAGTTATTCCCACGGGAGCGACGTTGACTTGCTGATCGTCGCAGACGATCTACCAAGTGATCAATCGCAAAGGTACACGATGTTCAAGGATACTCTGATAGGGTTGGACCTACAACCCTTCAGCTATACCACTCAGGAATGGAGTAGCCTGGTTAAGACAGGCTCGGGCTTTGCAAGAGAAGTCCGGCAGCATGGAATAGCCATCTATCCAAGAAAGTCTTCAAGGAGAAAGATGAGCGCCTAGGGAGCGCAGAGTCTTGACAGCACTTGATTGGCCCGTCATACCCATTTTTCCAGGGTCTCTCGTCCCTTCGCATGGTCATCATCCTTGACCGGTTTATCCAGCGCCGCGTTGGCTTCCAGCAGTTCCTTGAGAGTCCTGAAGTCTGAGGCGAGGACCTCCTTGAGGCTGGCGTCGTACAGCGCGGCCGCAGGATGATACATCGGCAGAATCGTTACATTGTCTTTTGGCACAGGTTTTCCATGCGCCTTGGTGGCTGAATACTCGTCGCCTAGCAATGTTGTTATTGCCGGCGTTCCGAGGGCGCAGACTATCCGAGGCTTGATTAGCCTAATCTGTTCTATCAGATATGGGTTGCATGCTTCAACTTCAGACCTTCGCGGTGCACGATTGGTGGGAGGTCTACACTTGACAATATTCGTGATGAAAACTTCAGCTCTATTGAGCCCGATCGACTCCAAGAGTTCTGTCAGTAGTTTCCCTGCAGCCCCTACAAAGGGTCTTCCCTGCTCGTCCTCATTCTGGCCCGGTCCTTCGCCCACGAACATTATCCTGGCGTCTGGGGGACCTTCCCCTGGGACAGCAATCTTTCGACTCTTGTGAAGCTCGCACTTTGCGCACGTCATGATTTCCGAATGAACGGTGGCCAGTCCAGCTGACCCGTCGTCCCTCATTCGAGATGGGCCTCACTACTTTCTTGAGATATCGAGGTCGCCAGTCGCGGTGAGGGCCCTGTAACAGTTCAACGTGATCCACTTGCTCGGCTTCCAAAGCTCTTCGACATCCACCAGAGCCTTTCTCTTGTTAGCTTGCGCCTCTGGCTCTCTGGACCAGTCTCCTTCCAACAGCCACTTCCCGTCTGGAGAACGCTTCGACAGGATCAGGTGAACAGCGTCCCTGACACGCTCATCATCCCCATATCCAAGTTTTGTGAGGACCCTTAGCCCGTGAAGCGCGTCGTAATAGTAGTACATTGGAAAGTGGAGGCTCGTGGCGAATGGTAGACTGTGCTTCCAGTGATGATGGTCAGACTTGTAGATTCGGTGCATCAGCAAGAACTCTGCACCCTGCTCGGCGGACCGTTTCATCTTACGCGTCCGTTTTGTACGTGGAATCTCTGAGTAGGCCCAGAGCGGCTCTACGGTAGACATGAAGCTGCTGTGCTTGACTTTCTTCTCGGGATAGTTGCAGTTCCAGCCTCCATCGTCGAGCTGATGCTCGGGCATCCAATCGATCGCCTTCTTCACCCTTCTGTCTTCTCCGTACCCGAACACGAGCAGGGTCCGGATCATGTTGCCAGTGAGGCAGGGCTCCTCCCAGCGTCTGGCCTTCTTCCCAGGGTGCCGCCTTTGCCAGCGCTTCACCTCCAGAGGGCTAGGACATGTGAAGGCGCCGTTGTCCAGCTGGTGGAGGTCTAGAAATCTCTCGCAGGCGCGCTTAACGCCTTCGTCCGGCGTGACCCCCATCTCACCAAGGAGCATCAAGGGCCAAATCGTGGATGTCCATTTGGGAGTGTAGAATGTCTCCTTTGGTGGCCAGTATCCCTCATTTGTCCGAGCCCTCAGAACCTTTCGTACCGGGGAATAGTTTCGGATTCGTGCTTTGGCCTCTAAGACTTCCTTGCTAGTAGGAGATCGTCCAAGAATGTCACGAAGAGCAAAGAATCGAATTGGAGGGTCCTCTTTCTCCAAGAGCCAGTCCAGACCCGATAATTTCATCGGCCCAACTTTGCACCTCTAGCTAATCAGGTTTTCACGGACGAGGATCCAGTCATCGTGCTGAGAATAATGCAATGCCGGAGAGGTTGAAGCTGATGCGACTATTCCGCGTACCTTAGTGCTTCGGCTGGTGGAATCCTGGCAGCACGTCTACTAGAACTCACTGTAGTGAGGACTGCTAGCCCGTAGCTGAAGCCGATGATTTCGAGAAGAGATACCCAAGGGATGACAAAGCTGACCCCCGACCCCGGGCTCGTCGCAATCGCATAGCCTAGGTCTATTCCGAGGATTATCCCGATCATTATCCCTAGGAGCGCGACGTAGCTGTTTTCGAGGAGGAAGGCCGCGAGTATCATCCTCTTTCTGAATCCTATTGCGCGAAGTACTCCTATCTCTTTCCGCCTCTCGACCACAGATCTTATCGAGATTATTCCCAGCCCCGCAATTCCGACGACCAGTCCGAGTGCGAGGAAGGCTTCGAAGATTCCGAGAAATGATTGGCCGATCTGTATGAAGTCGCTGATGAGGGGCGCTATCGCGATAGTTTGCATGCCCACGCGGGCAAAGTCTCTCTTCAGAGTATTCGAGACAGCGGTCGGGTCCGTTCCGGGTGTCACCTTGACGAATCCGAATTGTCCAGCTACTATTCCGAAGCTCTGCTGGAGGAACTGGCTGGTCCCAACTATCCCGCCGAAGAAGACGCCGTTGAGAACACCCGCAACCGTGACCTCCTTGATGACTGTTGTCTTTCCATTGTCTGGAGACAACGTTGGTTGAATTGTCCGCGGTAACCGCGTTCCACACCTCTGCGGGGGTCTGGTAGCCTTCAGCCATCTGCACCATGCTGAACGTGTTGCCCGTGAAGAAGTTGCTCTCTCCAATAGCGCTCGGGTCACCCCCGACCGCCAACTGGGGTCCAAAGTCTATCCCAGACGTGAGGTCCCGCACGACAACTCCTGTACTGTTGAACGGAATCACCGCGGCAACCTTTCCGTTGAGGCTTGCATCATTCCCAATCTGCGCCGCCAGATTGGCCACTGGCAGTGTCGTCTGGGTTACGACATCGTATCCGCCGGAGTCCTGTTTGATCAAGTCGTTGAGTGCTGCTCCCTGTTCTGCGGTGAGGAATGCGATGGTCGTGACAGAGAGCAGGACCAAGGCGAACATGGCCACCGTGGCGCCAGTTCTGAACCGCTTGTTTCCGGGATAGGAGAGTGCGGTCTTGAAGATGACCGTGAGCCTCTTCCTTCCTCGATAGAAGACCCGGAGCATTCTGAGGATTACATCGGTGTTGTATAGGGCGAGAAGGATGGCGCCCGCGACCATGAACATCCCGCCGACGATAAGGACCTCCGGCCCGAAAGTGTAGTTCTGGATG
>WNFY01003641.1_pt1 | contig 17470 bp, 15 predicted proteins | sample 5400091 | NCBI WGS metagenome assembly WNFY01 (sample SAMN13153364, study PRJNA577476) | soil metagenome | isolation source: 60 cm soil or saprolite under grassland replicate 1 | place: USA:California | collected 2016-06-15
ATTCGTGCGCCACACTTGCGCGAACGAGAGGAAGAAGCGCTGCTCGGGCGTGAACCCGTCGATGAGCTTGCGCTCCGACTATCGACGCCTCAACACGACCTATCGCCGGGGCGAGCGGTACATCATGCAGTGCGACATCCGTCTCTATTCCGTTGGCGAACTCGTCGTGATGTGCCGAAGCTCCGGCTTCACGCGTGTAGACATGTTCAGTTCGTTCGATGGAGCACCTCCAAGTCCTCACGCAAGGGCGGTCATTTTCGCTACGAAACCGTAAGGGTTGCCTCTACGAGACCACACGCTCCAGATCGAGATACGTTGGCTTTGTGAAACCCTCGTGGCTGTGAAGTTGAACTTCTCGGTATCCGACAGCGGCGAACAGCCTTCGGTTGTCGGCAAGGCTGACGCGCGTGCTCAGCTTCAGGCGAATCAGGTTTCGCCGACGTGCCTCGGCCTCGACCGCCAACAGTAGGGCTCGGCCGATTCCGCGCCTACGCAATTCCGGATCGACAGCAAGACGGCTAACGTGAAGCGAATCTGCATCTTGCGACCAAAGCACTCCCCCAACGATCACGCCATCGATCTCCGCGACCTCACCGCCACCCGCAGTCAGGTGTGCGGCCACCTTATCGGCAGTTTCTCGCAATGCGGAAGGAGGAGGGTCCGTTGCAGGACGCGCTTCGAAAGCATGGCGGATCAACCGTGCTAGGACATCGGCATCCGTCGGTTTAGCAGACCTAAGCGAAAAGGTAACCGTGTTCATCTACAGAATATTAAAGTATGCGCAGGGTTGCGCAGGGTTTGGTTCACCAACGATGGTTCCGTACGTCACCCGGGGATGGGTCGCGACGTCGTATGGCGTGGCACGATGAAACAGGTCGCGTTGTCCACATGACCGCAGCGCCGGCACGCCATTTGTGGATTTGCGGCAATAGGTGAGGCGCGGCTCGATGCACATGATTTGCAACTGGGTGACAAGCGGGGCGCGGTCCTCCTCCGGCAATCTTCGATTCCGTAACTCGCCGTGCCCGACGTACAACGTCCTTGCGTCCTGCCACGGGGTGCGTACATACCAGAGGCTGGGGCGAGTGGGCTAGGCCGCGCGCTGTTCTGGCGTGACGGGCGGTTTGTGCGGGGCGCGATAGGGACGTGATTGCATGTGGCTGATGATCACTTTTCAGCCTTTGCAGTCGCTGCTTCATCTCTTTCTCCAAGGCGTCATAGGCCGCTTGCGTGTTGGCGAACCATGTGTCGCCGCCCATCAGCCCACGCGTTCAAAATGCATTCAGTGTCTTTGTCTTGAATCGCCGGCCGATGTCGACGTCGGCCACCTCCGTGCCTCACCTGGGTCAACGATTCGGTGCTCCACGATGATCAGGTTCCAGTGACGGGAGCGGTGTTGTTGTTCGCTGGCGATTCAGCCGCCCTTCCGCCAATGACCAGACCGCCCCGCATGTGGCCACCGATTGCGATCACGAGAATCGGCGCACCCAGGCAAGACAGCATGAGACCAATTGCACCGGTCTGGCCAGAGCCCCAGACCGATGGGATCAGCGCTAACGCTGCATCGGGATGCACGAGAGGCTTGAACACATGCTCGGCGAGGGGAATTGACAGCAGCAGCGCAATCGGAGACGCGCAGGAAGCCACCAACGCCCGGACAGCGAAGACACGGCCCTGGATTTCCGCCGGCACGTTCGACTGCCAGAGCGTCTGACTCGCGGCATTGCCTGTCGAGCCGCAGAGGCTCACGACAAATGCGCATGCCAAGACCATGAAGTCATTCCGGCTCGCTCCAAGCACCAGCATCGCTGTCGCCTCGAGTGCGACAGCAAGCAGGATCAACCGGCCGAGATGCCAGTAGCGCGACATGCGGTAGAAGAGGAAGCCGCCAACCAGAAGCCCCAGCCCATCCAACACAAGCGCGCCCGAGAGAATCTCCGGCCCGGAGAATGACAAGATGTACGGCGCCTGGACGGCAACGAGGATTGAGAACGCGCAGTTGGCACAGGCGAAGAGCAACAGCAGTTGGCGGAATCCCCGATGCGCGGCAATCCATCGAAAGCCGAAAGACAACGCGTCCCATTTCCAGCCCGCCGTAATACTTTGCTTCGGCGCAATGCGCAGCGTCGGGTTGACCGTGATTCCGAAGACCACCAGCAGCGTGCCGACTGTTGCAAAAGTCATCGCGTTGAACGAGAGCATCCCAAGAAGACCAACCGTCCGAAGTGCCGCGAGGCCAATGACAGGGCCGGCGAGAATAGTCGCCGATCGCAACGTCTCAGCGATGCCGTTGATGCGCGCCAAGTGAGACGCGGGTGTTAGCCGTGCGATCGTCGCGGTAAAGGTTGGCCAACGAAAGGTTTCGGACAATGACAGAGTGAGCACAACGGCGGCCACCGCGCCGACCGACAGCATGCCGATCCACTGCAGCAACGCTGCTGACGCGATCGCGGCAAGCGACACAAGTTCGCAGCCCAAGAGGATGCGGCCCTTGTGCCGGACATCGGCCAGCACACCGGCGACCGTTGATAGGAGCAGTCGGGGCAGGCCGGTCAAGACGAGAAGCAGCACGAAGATTTGATAGGACCCTGTCTTCTGGTAGAGCCAAACGTCCAAGCCAAACGTTGTGACGCTGGTACCGATGGCGCTGATGGTCTTGCCACAGAGCAGGGCCATGCTTTGCCGTGGTAGACGCCCGTTCGATGCGGCCGAGTTTACGATAGCCCCGTGCTTCTTCTGCATCATCGTTTCCCTGCGATCGCTAGGCCACTTCCCTCAGTTTGAACAGACGACCTGCCTGCTCCCAGGCGCGGATCTGGCGATAGTCGGCTTCCAGCTGATCGTGTGATTCATGGACGAGAAAGACGTGACCTGGTTTGGTCCACAGGTCAATCGTCTTGTAGATCCGATCGCCGGGCTGCGGTCCACCGAAGCGAGCGACAAAGGACGGCAGCGTGGCGAAGAGCTCGTCGCATTGATTCTTCTCCAACAGACCGGCTGCGGTGGCGATCAAGTTGACAACCGACATGTTCTTGAGCAGGCGATATCCGGACTCCATACCGCGTTCGAAGCCATCGGGATCAAGGCAGTAGTTCGCCGTGTGGGTGATTTGGCTCTCTCCCAGCGCAGCCTCGAGCGCCGGTGAGAAAAGACCGCCCTGTAGCCGGGACCCAACTTCGATGAGCACCGGACCGTTCACTGTCAACATGAACTCGCCGTGCGACGGACCTTCTTTGACGCCAAGCGCGTCAAGCACGTCGCACGCGTAGTGCTTCAAGGTGTCCTGCGGTTCGCCGCTCGGCGCCAGCAGCACTTCCCGGTCGAAGATGGTGAAGGCGCCGGGAACCTCAATGCGGTCGTCACGCCAGATCTCGGCACGCGCTTGGCGCACGGCGGCCAGACCCGCATTGCGGACCGCTTCACCCATCTGGTACTTGTCACGCCGAAACAGACTGGTTTGCGGCGAACTGCCAGGCAGCATTAGCGCATCTGCGAGGAAGTCAGCCACGATCGTGCCGGTTTCGAATCCGGCAATGACACACGCTGGTGCGTGCTCGCGCAGGGCCTGCGCCGTGGCATTCAAGTCCGCCGCAGCGACGATAGTGGTCGCAAACAACTCTGGACGAAACGCGCGTGCACACACGGGCGGAATCTCTGGCGTCGTCTGCACGTGGACCAACGTGTGTCCTCGGCTGACGAATTCTGCGGCGAGCCCTCCCCCGCTGCCGTAAGCATCCACGATGCAAAGCTTCCTCGGCGACGACTGCCGCATGCGCGGTTCAAGCATTATTGGTCTCCTCTTCAAGAATGGCGTCGCGCAAACGGATCAACGCGAGTTCGACGGTTGGCCGGTCGTGCACGAGAGCGACGCGTATGTGGCCCGCACCAGGGTTCCCGCCGGTCGCGTCCACGCACCCTAGGTATCGTCCGGGCATCACTTTGAGGGCAGCCCGTGCCCACAGACGTCGAGTGACCGCTTCGTCGTCCTGAACCCGAAGCCACAGGAAGAAGCCGGCCGCTGGGCGCCGGTACGCGGGAACGCAGCGCATCACCTGGTCGGCAGTCACCCAGTTCTCGCGCAGTCGGGCACGATTGGCCTCAACGTGCGCCTCGTCTGACCAAAGCCGGGCAGCCGCGTCGCATACCGGCTTGGCCAAGGACACACCGCATGTTCGGTTGACTCGTGCATAGCCGTCGACCAACGCAGGGTCACCGGCAACGAAGCCACTGCGCAGTCCGGGCACCCCGGACCGTTTCGATAAGGTGTGAACCACCGCGGTGCCCCGGTAGGACACCTGGCCTTGAGCGACCAGCTGAAGGTAGCCGGGCGGGGGCGCGTCGACATAAGTGTCGATGTAGCACTCGTCCACAAGCAGGATTGCACCCGAGTCCGAGGCGATCGCGGCGAACTTCGCAAGCACGGACGAGTCGTATACGTCGCCAGACGGATTGCCCGGGTGGCAGATGATGATGGCACATAGCCGCGGGCCGGCGCGGTCAAGCGCCTCTTTGAGACTACGCGTTACCCGCGAGGGTTCGGGGTCATAGAACTCGGCTTGGGCTTGGCTCTCACTGACGGCAGCGTAATAGGTTGGGTAGAATGGATTGGGCAACGCGACTACCGGCTGCGCGGTGCCCTGCATCCGCTTGCGTCGGACGCTGTCCGTGATCAAGAGCGCCATCGCTTGCTTGGCGCCGGGCGTCGGTTCGACGCCGAGGTTTCCAGTCCGCGTACCGAAGCGTCCCAGCAGCCATTGCTCATAAGCGTGCCGCAATTCAGGCGTGCCTCCGAGGGGCGGGTATCGGCTCCAGTCAGCGGGGCTCACGAGGTTGTCCAACAGCATGGACGGCGGATGGAATTGCAGTTCGCCGAGGTGCAGAGCGATCGGCGCAAGTCCGGTCGGCGGCGTCAGCGGTTCGAGCAGAGACGAGAGACGCGCGAATGCATTGCGCGGCAACCGATCGGTCACCTGTCCCGACCGATCTGCGATTGTCCGCCTTTCCAGTCTCGACACTCGATCCATCAGGCCGGATCCCTCACATCGTGGTTCAGGCTCGTCTTCTCACGCGTGCCGCGGTCTGCGTACTTCACGATGACCGCTGCATACGTCGAAAGCAATGGGCGCTCGCTGCTCGCGCGCCCACCTGAGATGACGACAGCGTTCTCCGGTACATCACCATACCAGACCTTGCCACTCTCGCGATCAACAATCGGCGTCGACCGGCCGATGAACACGCCCATACCAATGACCGCTCCGGTGCGCACGCACACGCCCTCTGCAATCTCGGCCCGAGCGCCGACGAAGACCTTGTCCTCGATAACAACAGGCGCATCGTTCAAGGGTTCGAGCACGCCGCCAATGCCCGCGCCACCGGAGATGTGACAGTCCGCTCCGACTTGCGCGCACGAACCGATGGTCGCCCAGGTGTCCACCATGGTCCGTTCCCCGACATGCGCCCCGACGTTTACGAAGCACGGCATGAGAACTACACCACGGCCAAGATGCGCGCCTCGTCGCACGACCGTGCCGGGGACCACTCGAAGCCCGGCGGCAGCGAAATCTTCGCCTTGCCATGCGTCGAATTTCAACGGAAACTTGTCGTACGCGCGCGGGCTGCCCTCGCAGCCGCCAGACCGCCCTGATTTTCCCGTCAAGAAACACAGAAGGATAAGCTTTTTCACCCAGGCGTGAGTCACCCATTCCTCGCCCTTGCGCTCCGCTGCGCGGATGATGCCTGCGTCAAGGGCCGCAAGACCTTCGTCGAGACGCGGTAGGAGCGAGGAAATGTCAGACGCCGTCATCTCAAGCCGACGCTCGAAAGACGTCTCCACAACGCTTTGGAGTGATTCAATGTCCATCGTCATGAGCCGGCGATCGTGCTGGTGGAAGGCTGTCTCAGGCGAAGCGGCACCTCGCGGTATCCGACTGTCGCGACATAGTCTTCGAAGGTTTCACGCCGCCGGATTTCGACGACATCACCTCGGTGGGTCAGCATGAGTTCGGCGGGTCGCAGCCGCCCGTTGTAGTTGAAGCCCATCGAATGTCCGTGCGCGCCGCAATCGTGGATCAGTAGGATGTCGCCTAAACGTGGATCTGGCAGCGTGCGGCTCACTCCGAACTTGTCGTTGTTCTCGCAAAGCGGGCCCACGACGTCCGCTTCAACCTGCATGCGTCCCACGGCTAGGGGACTTGTGATGTGGTGGTAGGCAGTCGGATACATCGCGGGACGCATCAACGCGGACATTGAGGCATCGACACCGACAATGATCCTGCCCTTGATCGACTTGCTGACGACAGTGGTGACGAGCACGCCGTGCGGGCCAGTCACACAGCGGCCGCATTCGAGCAGAATGGCTGGTTGCCTGGCTACGCCGAAGAACTTGTCGACGGCGTCGCGGATGGCGCACGCATAGCGATCAAAGCGGAAGCCGGCTTCGCCGGGTCGATAGGGAATGCCCGGCCCACCGCCGAAGTTGATGTACTCGAAAGGGACGCCGAGTTGGTCACTGATTCGGGCGGCCAGTTCGACGAGCTGGACTGCGGCTTGCGCCATCCTGTCGGCGTCCAGTTCGTTGGCAATAGTCATGCTGTGGATGCCGAATCGCCTAGCGCCGCGATCCCATGCCTCGCGATAGGCCTGCTGCGCCTCGTGGTGCGGGACACCAAATTTCGAGTGCGCTTGATCGCCCATCAGAATCGTGCCCGACTGGCCCGCGTTTGGCGCGACGCGAAACGCGACCACGGGCGGGAGTTCCCGAAGTTGGGCGAGCGCCGCGCGGTCGTCGAACGTGACGAGCGCGCCGAGCTGCATGGCAAGCTCGTACTCTGCGCTGGCTACGTTGTTAGGCGTGAAGACTACAGTGGATCCGCTTGCGCCGACTTGCTCCGCGAGGCGTAATTCGACTGGCGATGAGCAGTCGAAGCCGCTTCCCTCGCGCAGTAGCGTGTCAAGAACGGCCGGGTTGGGTAGGGCCTTGACCGCGAAGTACTGCCGAAACTTCGAACCATTGAAGGCGCGAACCAGCGCACGGTGCGTTGCCGCGATGCCGGTTTGGTCGTAGACATGGAAGGGCGTGCCGTACTCCCGCGCAAGCTCCCCGAGTATCGGGAGCAACCGTTTTGAGAATGCGGGTCCGATGGGCATGGCCGGGGCTCGTTTCCGTCAGACCTTCGCCACGCACAGCGTGCGATTCCGTAGCCCGCTCTTCGGGCGCAAATAGGGGAACGGGTAGCACTCGATGGTCTTGAATCCGGCTTGGTCCAGTGCGTTCGCAAGGTAGCTCGGCGACACGAACCAGAATCCTTCAACGCGATCGTGTGGCTCGTAAGACAAGTCGCTGTCGCGTGGAGCATCGTTCGAGATGAACAGGCGAGCGCCTGACGGAAGCCCGAGTGTAGCCAATTTTTCAAGGAACGGGATAAGGCCCAACTCTGCATCGAACAGGTGCCCAACAAGACCGTCCGCATAGACCAGCGATACGTCGGTCAGGGTGTTCGGCTGCAGCGACATGACGTCCGCTTGGAATGCGTCGACACCTTTGTTCCTGGCTAGCACGACTGCTTCGCGATTGTAGTCGATTGCGCGAACCCGGCGCCCAGCCTGCACTAGTCGCGCCTCGATGACTGCGTTGCCACAGCCGACCGAGAACACGGTGGAGCCCTCGGTTGTCAGCGATTGCAGCTTCAACGTAACGTGCGACTGGTAATCTGGGCAAAAGGTGGACGGCGTGATCGAGTCGCCCAATGCGTCCCCGCTTTCCCAGATTTCGTAGATGGTCTTGGACGTGCCATCGACAACCCTCGGCCGCGAGTAGTAGTCGCGTACGGACTCCAAGTCCTGCGTGAAGATCGTCGTCATGTTGTTCTCCATGTGCTGCTAAAAAGGAAGTGAAATCGTCCACGTCGAGCTAGCATTCAGGTCTGACTGACCCTCGGATGTGGTTCTGGACGTATTCGATCGACTGCGGTTTCAGATTGCGCATCTGAGCCAGCAACGGTTGCAGCGCTTTGCTCGCCAAGGGCCCGTATCGGCGATGAAGCGCGAGCGCGCGGTCAGCTCGGTTATCGAGCAACGTGTCGGCTAGCACGCGTGCAAGGGAGCGCAGACCCGCGATCGCCGCCTGCGTGTCCAGGACCAGCCGGCATTCCCCGTCCATACTCGCGGTTAAGGCACCGAACTCCGCGAGGTAGTTGAGCTGCAGCAACATGCCGTCTGAGTCGGGAAAAAGCCCTAGGCCGCGGCTTACGTAGCGCAGGCACTCGGCTACGTAGTACGAGATCGACTGCTCGGCTGTCACGCCAAGAGCCTCGCCCCATACCTCAGTGAGGATGAGCGTGCCGAAAACGTCGGCCGCAGTCTCTTGCAGAACCACCGAGATCCAGCGGTCCGTCCTATTCAAGGATTCGTAGCTCGTACTTGCCCGTTGAACGAAATGGCCGATCTCGTGCGCCAGGACACCAGCTGCCGGGATTACGTCCGGCCGCGGTGCTGGGGCTGCCTGGCCTACAAGCGCGCGAACAAACTCGTCGAACAGCGGCCACGAGATGTGCTGGAGTATGGCCGCATGCGTATTGGCAAAGTAATACGTTTTCTTGAGCGGCGAGCGCTTCACGCCCTCGTCTTCGGGCAGGAAGTAGGCGATGTGCTTCGGATGCAGGTTGCCTTCCCCCGCCATGAAGAAAAGCTCCGTTGCAACGAAGGCCGGGACGTCTCCGACGACCAGGCCCTTGTGCAGCAGGCTGAAGTAGGCCGTAAGCGCATCACGATCCTTCATGCATGCGTCGAGCATCCATTGAACCCTGTCGAGCCGGTGGCAAGCAAACGCAGTTGGCCGGCCCCGCTCCTCTTTGCCGAACCAGGTGGACAGCTGGCCCGCGACGACAGTGATCTTCTCATTGGCATGCGCAATCGTCGCCAGGCGCTCGTCGTCGTAACCGTACTCGACACAATCGGCGCGCGCGAGGAGGACTCTCCTGTCGTCGCCCCGCATCTTGGTCGCCACTTGGCGAAGTACGCCCGCGATCGTGCCGCGGCGATGCAATCTCGTTCGTGGCAACGGCAGGCCGGCCTTGCTGTCCTTCCATTCGCTCTCGATCAAGCCCGCCAACTCGGCGAGGTTCTCGTGAAACCCCGCGGAGAACTCGGACGGGTCGGAGGCTAGGTCGACAAGGAACACCTCGTAGGCCGGTGCCGGCGGCCAGAATGCTGAAATCGTGGCCCCGTAGTCGCCTGCGCGGTCCAGGTTGGCGGCGTAGTCAAATCGAGTCACCACGTTGTTGTGCATGCTGCTCCCTCGACGACGTGATAATGGTTTTGCTCGAATCGCGATCGACCAACCCTTTCAATGAGGCAGGTCGTCACTCGCGACCGTGGTCCGGTGCATGAGGCGCCGGTACCGGGTGGAGTCGTAGGTCGTGGCGCGGTGCATCGCGCTACGGTTGTCCCAAAGCACGATGTCCCCCTGTCGCCACCGATGGCAATAGGTGAACTGCGGGCGCACCGAGAACTCTTGGACATACGTGACCAGCGGCACACTTTCCTCTTCGCTCATCCCAACGACGCGCCACGGCACACTGCCCCCCGCGTACAAAGCACGCCGGCCGCTCACGGGGTGCGACCGGACCATGGGCTGCGGCATGTCGGGCCACGCAGCCTTTTCTTCCTCAGTGAGCGGCGTTCGCTCAGGGTAGTTGTAGGGCCGCGATTGCACCCGGCTGATGACGACCTTCAAGTCGTCGATGCGCCGACGTACTGATTTGGGCAGCGCCTCGTAGGCCGCGTACATGTTGGCGAACCAAGTGTCGCCACCTTCCGGAGGAACCTCGATCGCGTAGAGCATTGACCCTGCGGGCGGCTTATCAAGGTAGTGACCGTCGCTGTGCCATACCCGCCCGCTCACCGGCGAGCCAATCAGCTTCCCGTCGCGGGTAATGTTCGACAAAACCAAAATCTCCGGATAGTTCTCCGCGGCGAACTGAGAGCGGGTATATGTGGCCACCTCGCCGAACCGTCGAGTGAATCCGACGTGCTGCTTTGGCGTCATCTTCTGTCCGCGAAACAATAAAATGGTCGTGTCGATCCACGCTTGGTAGATGCGGTCGAAATCGCGTGCCGATATCGGTTGCGTCACGTCGACGCCCAGAACCTCGGTCCCTACAGTGTCGGTAATTGGTCTCAACTCGATCATCTCAGCGGCTCCTGGACGCTTGCGGTTTCCACGAATGTGCCAGGTCAGTTTCGAAGGTCCCGCCCCGATCCATCAAATTGACAGCGGTTCGGCGACCATCGCGACGCTCGCCTGCGCACCTTGCGCGACGTTGATGACGGGCGTGCGACGACCGTCGCTCGCCGCCAGCCGCAGGTAGCTGCCTGCGTAGCGATGGCCAAAGACGGCCGGCCCTAGGCATACAAAATGCACATTGCCGCCGCTGCCTTGCGGCTGGAAAAGCCAGGCGTCGACGACGCGGCGCTGAACGACGAAGCGGACCGGCCCATCAATTGCATCGTGGAGGCGCTGCTCCCATTCCGTTCGACTCAAATCTTCGCCCATTGATACGGACGCGCCACCAAACGAGGAGGTGGGTTTGAGCACGAACGCCGCCTGGCATTCGAGCACCTCGTCGAAGAGCTCGCGCCGCATGCGCTGGGTCGGCGCGACGTGACGTTGCAGCAAGGCCCATTCGTCGGCCGAGAAGAACGGCTTGAACCTCGGTGCCGTCAGGAGTTCGAGATTGGCCTTGTTGTCGAACAAGACGTTCACGGGTGGACTGATGTAGTCGACCAAGTTCGCTTGATCGGCAGTCGCGAGTGCGGAGATCACCGCAGCAGGCACCCCGAGCTTTACCACCTCCGCATAGGCAAACATCGAATAGATGACGTCAACACGCCGGTTGCCCCAGTAGATACCTTCGGTGCCGATGCGGAGCTCCTGAAGCATCCCAGTAGCGACTTCGAATCCGAACTCCCTCACGGAGGCGATGAAGTCGCCATGCCCCGGAAAGGGGCGAGCTAGATCGTCTGTGTCGACCACAGCCTCGAAGAACAAGGGGCGGGACTTGACCGGCCGTGTGCGTATCAACCCCATCAGAGCGTCGCGCCAGACCTCCATCATGTTGGGCGTCCGACACTGGATCCCGACACTCTTCAGGTACTCGCAATAAGGAGTCTTCAGGAACTCCCGTGCGACGCGGTCGTAGGACCCCAGTCCGCCGATTGGCGGACCCACATTCAGCTCTACAGCGGTGAAGCCGTGGTTCGACACCAGGATGTCAGGTCGGGCGAACTGGGTCGCCATGGACAATAGTCGCGGCGTGCACAGACTCGCGATAAAATTCTTCTCCGCGCCCTCGACACCCTGGAATTCGAGCATCCGGACAAAGTCGTCACCAAAAATCCGTTCGGGCAGTGATCGGAGAATGTCGATCAGGCGGACAGCAACGTCACCCACGTTCGCGATGTACTGAGCGTCGAACACTGGCGGCGGAAATGCCACCAGATCGAACCGCTGGTGCAGGCCCTTCAGTTGGCGATGGAACTCATCCTGCGCGTCCCGCCCCGAAACGCCCGAGGCGGCCAAGTATTCCTGCCAGCTACAGGCCGCTTTCGGTTCGAGGATCTTCATCCGAGGTATCGGCGTTCCTTCGATGCCAGAGTCGGTAACGCAGGCTCGCACATCAACCACGGCTCGAGTCGCTTCTCCATAAACACGCTGAGCGGGTCTTCCTGGTAGGTGCCGAACGGCCCGCGTTCGAAGAAACCCGCTTTCCGGTACAGAGCAATTGCTTCAGGCTGGCTGACCCCGGTCTCGAGCAGCAGCGTGCACACCCTCCGCTCGCGAGCAATGGATTCTAGATTGCCGAGGAGCAGCGCTCCGAGTCCGCGGCGGCGCACAGCTGGATCGACGAACATCCGTTTAATCTCTGCGCTTTCGGAATCTTGGACTACGAGTGCCGCGCAGCCGAGCACCGTGACTCCGTCGCGAGCAACGCGGAGGTAGACGTTTGGCTTCGACAACTCCGCTATGGGAAGAACGTGCACACTCCCCGGCGGATAGAGCGACCGCGAGTACTCCTCCGACAGCACGAGCAGACGCTGCACTTGTGGCTCCGCCAGTGTGCCCGGACCGACCTGAACCTCAGCAATGCCCTCTGTACTCATCCGCGACCTGCCTTCTCGGCGAGTCGAACATAGATCGGTACGGCGCTCGCGAGCTCGTCGAGCCGAATCGATTCCCCGCGCCGATGAGCGACCTTGATATCGCCGGGCCCCATGATGAGGCACGGAGCCACGACCTGCAGCGCCGACGCGTCAGTACCAAAGGGCTGCGTTTTCGCGGCTCGACCCGACACGGCCTCGGCCATACGAACGAGCTTGTGCCCCTGCGGAAGGTCGAGCGGTTTGCCATCCCACTCCTCAGTCAGCGTCACTTTGGCGCGCTTCGCGCTTTCGCGCACCGCATCGGCGACGCGCCCGGCGTTGATGCCCGCGCTGTACCGATACTTGATCCGGGCGGTCGCGCTTGGCACGGTCACGCTGAGAAGCGTGGGCGGATTCTCAATGACGAGATTGAAATCCGAAACTGCGGGCTCGTAATCGGCGTCCTGCAACGTCGAGTCGCTATGGAGTTCCTCGCGAAGCCCTCGCATGCCGTCGAGGAAGTCGAGCAGCGCCCAATTCGCGTTGCACCCGCAGCCAGATGCGCTGTGGGCCTGGATACCGGTCGACACCGCAGTGAAGTGCACGCTCGCACGATGACCGCGCACTGGGGCCATCCCCGTCGGTTCCCCGATGACGATTCCGCGGATGTCACTCTCCCGGATCATCTGCGAGCGTTCGATCAGTGCGTAGGCGCCGGCCTTGGTAGTTTCCTCGTCTGTCGTCAGCAGAACCATCACTGGGATGTCGGCCGGAACCGATTGCGCCGCTACAAGTAGTGACGCGATCGGGCCTTTCATGTCGGCGGATCCAAGGCCATGTAGCACGCCGTCGCACACGACAGGCGTCCATGGCGCTGTGTCCCAACCATCGTCGGGCACCGTGTCCATGTGGCCACACAGCGCTAGGCATGGGCCGCTTCCGCGCCGAGCTGCGACGACGCGCTTCTTCACGCCGTGCTCATCGACAAAATCGATCGGTTCGACGTCGAACCCCTTCAATGCCTTCACGCATACGTCCGCAGCGTCGATGTTCGATTGGCTGCCTCGCGTATCGATTGCCACGAGCTCAGACGCCAACGTAGTCACTTGTTCGATGAAGTCCATGCGATGTTGCTCTTCTGTCCTTGAAGTCCTTTGCGCGGGCCTCAGGCCGCCTCGCGCAGCGCGGCGATCCTGTCCTCGAGAATCATTGCAGCGCCCTTCTCGGCGATCATCAAAGTGGCCGCATTGGTATTGCCCGAGACCATCGTCGGCATGACAGACGCGTCGATGACGCGTAAGCCACTGAAGCCATGTACGCGCAACCGATCGTCAACGACCGCGAGTGCATCGTGGCCCATGCGGCAGGTTCCCACCGGGTGATAGGAGGTGTCGCCGTGGTCGCGCGCATAGGCCAGAAGATCTGCATCGGATGCCCTCTGTGAGCCAGGGGCGAGCTCATGGTCGCGATAGTCGTCCATCGTCGTGCTCTCGACGATCCGGCGAGCAGCGCGCATGCCAGCCACCAGGCAAGCTTGATCGACCTCGCTCGACAGAAACCTCGAACGGATCGCAGGCGGATCAAACGGATCGTTCGAATGAATATGGATTGATCCGGTCGATTCGGGCCGCAGCGGATACACGCCCAAGGTCATGCCAGGTTTGTTGTCGAGACGACGGCACGATGACGGACCGTAGCTGGCGGGCGCGAAGTGAAACTGGATGTCGGGTTCCTCGACAGCAGGCGAAGATCGGATAAACCCATGGCCCAGGGCAATTGGCAAGCTCAGAAGTCCGCGGCGCGCGACAAGATAGCGGCCGATCTCGCGCAGCAGCGGCAGGCCGCGCGTTCTCTCGTTAAACGTAACCGGCTTCTTCACGCGCCACTTCATCCGGACAGCGAAATGGTCGCGCAGGTTCTCGCCGACACCGGGCAAGTGCTTGAGTACGTGGACCTTGGCGGCGCGAAGAACCACCTCCGATCCGATGCCAGACAGTTCCAAGATCTGGGGAGACTGCACCACGCCCGCGGATAGGATGACTTCGCCATCGCTACGCACATCCAACTGGTGGCCTCGTCGCAAATAGCTCACCCCAATGCATCGGTGCCCCGAGAACGATACGCGTGTAACGCGCGCCTCAGTCACCACCGTCAGATTTGGCCGGAGGCGCGCTTGTTTCAAGTAGGCGTCAACGACGGACCAACGCCGACCTTCCTTCTGCGTCACCTGGTAGTACCCGAAGCCGTCTTGCCGGTCCCCGTTGTAGTCCGTGTTGAGAGCGTAACCAACGCTCGTAGCGGCGCAGAGAAACGCGTCGCAGAGCTCGTCGCGTTCGCGCGGCGTCGTCACATGTACGGGGCCATCGCGGCCGCGCCCCTCATTGCCATATCCAGAGAACCGCTCGAGCCGTTTGAAGTACGGAAGTACGTCGGCATATGACCAACCTTGGTTTCCTCGCTGCGCCCAAGTGTCGTAGTCGATGCGCTGGCCCCGGACATAGATCATGCCGTTGATGGCGTTCGATCCGCCTAGCAAACGCCCGCGCGGAATCCGCAGCCGCCGGCCACTGAGCGTCGGGTCGGGCTCGGTCTCGAAACACCAGTCGTAGTTCGGATTTCCCATGAGCACGACCTCGCCTGCCGGTACGGAGAGCAGTGGCGTGCGGCGTTCATGCCCCGCCTCAAGCACTAGCACATTGATGCTCGGGTCCTCTGTCAGTCGCGAGGCGAGCACGCAACCTGCCGCGCCGGCGCCCACGATGATGTAGTGATAGTTCATGCGTCGATGGTTCTTGTCCGGTCATTCAGTCACGATCACGGAGCCGGCACGAGCAGCTATTCCGCCGTGAACGCCGTACCCCAGAGCGCCCCTCGGGAAACATTGATCGAGACCGCGCTCCCGCGGCTTTCCGCCTCGCGGACGAGTGTTCCTGCATGCCGCCCCCCGAGGATGATAGGTCCGATGCAGACTGACCGCGGCCCTGAATTGCACTCGCCTGGAAACTGGTAAACCGCAACGTCTTCGACCATTGCCTGCACGACGTAGGGCACGGCTGATCGAAGGACATCACGCAGACGTTCGCCCCACGCAGCGTCGGAGACCTGATTCCCAAAGATGACTTCTCGTCCGCCGAACTCGGAAGCGGGTTTGAGCACGAGGTCCGGACGTCGCTCCCGCGCCAAGTCCAGCGTCTCATTTGAAAGCACCCATGTTTTCGGAACATGTCGCGCAATCAGCGCCCGCTCTTGCGGTGTGAAGCGGCCGGCAAACTCGTCAGAGGTCATCACAGCAAGATTGGCCTTGCTGTCGTAGAGCGTGTATGCAGGCGACATGAAGAGATCGACAAGACCATCTTCCTCCGCCTGTACCAAGGCAGTCATTAACTCGGGAGCGACCCCATGTTGCTTCTGCTCCGCATACACAAAGTCGGTGTAGACAACATCGGCGCGTTGATCGTGGAAATACACGCCGTCAGCGTGGACCCGAACTTGCGAGGTGTGCGCGGTGAGCACGTCGAAGCCCGACTCGCACGCCATAAGCTTGAAGTCCGGTCGCGAAAAGTTGTCCTCGGGATTGGCTGGATCCGCGACTAACTCAAGCAGCAGCGGGCATTCTCTCTTCCTCAGCCTACGGCAGTTCTCGCAGACGATTTCGCCCCAGGTGGCGCCGAGCGGCGGGTGCCGGGGCCGCGCATCGTGCTCGCTCAGGTAGCGATACAGATTGTCGTCGGCGAAGGCCTTCGCGTAGCGATCGCAAATGCCAAGGCCGCCGACGGGCGCGGAGATGTTCATTTCAACGACCGACCATCCGGAGGAAGTCAGAATCAGGTCAGGCCGCGCAAACAGTCGCGCACGAGAGAGGAGGGGCTCGGTGTAGAAGCCTCGCAGATACTCAGCATCGCTGGCGGCTACCCGCTGGAACTCCAACATTCTGTCGAGGTCGCCCCCAAAGATCCGATTCGGCAAGGAGAAGACGATCTCGAGCAAAGCATTCGCTGCAACTCCCATCGAGGCCATCGCTGCAGCAGTAAGGATTGGGGGCGGATACGACGCTGACGCGTACCGCGGATGGGTTTTCCGTATGCGCCCATTAAAACTCGATCGGGCGTAGTCCAGATCGAATGCGGGATCGCTTAGGTACTTCTCATAGAGCGCCAAACAGCGCGGATCGAGCTGGGCTAAAACACCCCGAGACTCTGGCGTGCCCAGTCTCACCTTCTTCACCCCCGGGTTTAGTAGTTGCTGCGGCATTCCCCATCAGCAAGCATCGTCCGTTTTACCTAGTCTAGACAATCGCGGACCGTCATGTCAACGTTCAGCCAACTCAATGTTGTTCGGCGCCTCCTGTTTGACGACGCGCTTGTCGCCCGCTCCGGCAGTCCGCCGTATTCATCCCAGGGAAAGGATAGATGCGGACGGCGGCAATCGGGCCGCTACGGGCGCTGAGCGATGGCGAGCGGGCGCGACCGGACACACGGTGGGGCTTTTTTTGCCGGACCGTCCATGCGATAGTAGGCGCCAACGGCGACCTGCGGGGCGAGCCCCCGCGGCCCTCGCCGCCCCAAACGGAGAAAAAGAATGACAGGGCATAGTCCCTTCGTCCCCGACAGCTCCAGCCTCGCCGAATTCACCTTGCGCGCCGTCGTCATGGGCGTGCTCCTCGGCATGCTGTTCGGCGCCTCGTCGCTCTATCTGGTGCTCAAGGTGGGTCTGACGGTCAGCGCCTCGATTCCGGTGGCGGTGATCGCGATCACGCTGTTTCGCCTCGCCTCGAAGGCCGGCGGACGCGATTCGACCATCCTCGAGAACAACATCGTGCAGACCGCCGGCTCGGCGGGCGAGTCGATCGCGTTCGGGCTCGGCGTCACCATGCCCGCGATCCTCATTCTCGGGTTCGATCTCGAAATCGCGCGCGTCATGCTGGTGGCCGTGCTCGGCGCTCTGCTCGGCATCCTGATGATGATCCCGCTGCGCCGGACGCTGATCGTCGCGCGCCACGGCGAGCTGAAATACCCGGAAGGCACGGCGTGCGCCGAGGTGCTGAAGGCGGCGGAACTGTCGAAATCGGCAGGCACTGCGCAGGGCGGCGGGGCGCGGGCGGATCCGGGCCGCGCCGGGGTCATCTTCCTGGGATTCGGAATCGGCCTCGCCTACAAGACCGTCAACATCGCACTCAAGGGCTGGAGGGACGTTCCGGAAAAGGTCTTCGGAGCGCCCCTGAAAGGCGGCTCGGTGGGAGTGGAGATTTCCCCGGAGCTGCTCGGCGTGGGCTACATCATCGGCCCGCGCATCGCCTCGATCATGTGCGCGGGCGGGGTGCTCGCGTACCTGC
>WNFY01002495.1_pt1 | contig 17466 bp, 8 predicted proteins | sample 5400091 | NCBI WGS metagenome assembly WNFY01 (sample SAMN13153364, study PRJNA577476) | soil metagenome | isolation source: 60 cm soil or saprolite under grassland replicate 1 | place: USA:California | collected 2016-06-15
GGTTATGGCAATTTTGGTTACCTGGCACCTGACAGTTTGGGGCAAACTCAACTTCATTCTCTTTTAAATTTTGTGCCCGCAGCCTATCGCAATTTTAATGATGTATGGACGGTGCATGTAACTGAACAGGGAATTTATTTTCAATCACGTGAACACATTTTCAGATTGCGGAAAATCAATGGAGGAACTAAAGAAAACTGGGAAGTGAGAGTGTGGAATTCTCCTAATGCTAATAAATTCATGTTTGCCTTTTACCTTGATAATACTTATTACGTGCATCAGCAAGGAGTAGGCCTTTTAAAAATGGTAAATGATTCATTAGTAATCATACCCGGCAGTGAGTTTATGGGCAATGAGCGAGTGCAGGTAATGTTGCCTTATACATCCTCCAATGCAGGAGACCAAAAGAACGTGAAAAAACAATACCTGTTGGGTGCATTCTATAGTGGTCTTTATTTATACAACGGAGCCAGCTTTACCCATTTTGCAACAGAGGGAGATTCATTAATAAAAAATAATACATTATATAAGGGAATTCTTTTAAGTGATGGTTCTTATGCATTAGCTACCGCAGGTAAAGGCGTTACCGTAGTGGATAACCAGGGGAAAAAACTTCAACAATTAAATAGAGAAGTTGGATTGCAGGATGAATCAGTTTATGCCATTTATACTGATAGAAAGGGAACTCTTTGGATGGCATTAGACAATGGTATTTCCAGGGTGGAATCAGCTTCTCCGTTTACACAATTTACTGTTCAATCTGGTATAACTACTGCTACAATTAGCATTAACAGGTTTAATGGTGTTTTATATGTTGGCACAACAAATGGATTGTTGCGGTTCAACAGTAATACTGCAAAATTTGAACAGATAAAAGGCATTCCCACAAATCAGGTATTTGCTTTGACGCCTGATAGCAATAGCATGCTCATTTCTACAGACGGACTTCTTTACATTAGGGATAATAAACCAGGCATCATTAAAAAATCTGTAGCTGGGAACCTACTAATAAGTGCACTTACCATTTATAAAAAAAATCCTGATATTCTTTTTGCAGGGTTAGCTGGAGGAATTGCAATTTTTAAGAAGAACAGCAATAAGATCGTTAAAGAAGAAAAAACATCATCGTCCGATTGGATGTTTGTAGGAAATATTCCAGATATTTCTGAAGATGTCTGGAGTTTTGCAGAAGGCATTGATGGCACGATGTGGACAGGCACACAACAAGGTGTTTTAAGGCTTTCTGATTTCATAGATAGTACCGGCAACCCTACCCCAACTAAAGCACATGTAGAAAGATTTGGAACAGCAGATGGATTATCTGAAGGAAACATTCATGTAAGTTCAGTAAATGGTAAGGTTTTTTTTATATCGAACAGCGCTGTTTACCGGTTTAATGAAACAAACAGGCGGTTTGTTACAGATAATACGTTTGGGGAAAGGGGTTTTGGAAACGATCCCAACCAGTATGTTATGACCACTGATAATAAAGGACGTGTATGGCTAAATTTTGGCAAGGAAACGGCTTTAGCTCTGCCACAAAAAGGTGGAGGTTATCACGTAGAAAAAACCCCCTTCCTGCCTCTTGTTGATCACGTAATTGCAAATATATTTCCTGAACCGAATGGTACCATTTGGTTTGCTTCAACGGATGGCTTGATAAAGTATAATGAAAATCTTAAAAAAGATTACGATGAACCATTTAAAACGCTTTTACGCAATGTAAATGCAGGCAGGAAGATTTTGACTATTGCAGAGTCTGGCAATCAACAAACACCCTTAGATTATAACCAAAATACACTTCGTTTTGAATATGCGGCTCCTTTCTTTGAGCAGGAAAAGAAAACACAATATCAAACATGGTTAGAAGGATTTGAAAAAGAATGGTCTAACTGGGGTAATAATTATTATAAAGAATATACTAATCTGCCAGCCGGCAATTATAAATTTCATGTAAGAGCAAAGAATATATATCAGAAAGTAAGTGACGAAGCGCTTTATGATTTTACTATAAATCCTCCGTGGTTTCAAAGCTGGTGGGCTTATTTACTCTATGCCTTTGCCGCTACCGGTTTAGTTTATTCGTTAGTTCGCTATCGAACAAAACAACTTCATGAGAAGCATCGTGAATTGGAAAAAACTGTTTTAGAACGTACCTCAGAATTGAGCCAGCGAGTACAAGAATTAGCTGTTATAAACAGTGTGCAGGAAGCTTTGGTAAGTGCATTGGACATGCAGTCGATTTATGATCTTGTGGGTAGCCGCATAAGAGATGTTTTTAACGCGCAGGCAGTCATTATCGCTACCCTGGACCAGGATAAGGATTTAGAGTATTTCAAGTTTACAATCGAAGATGGAAAAAAATATCATCCTGATCCACGGCCCATTGATAAGTTGAGGAAGGACCTTATTAAAACAAAACAGAAGATTGTTATTAATACTACTGAGGAAGCTTATGTGTGGTTTGCCATGCAAACCGTAGCAGGAACCAAGCCAATGAAATCAGGAGTGTTTGTTCCGTTGATTATCGGTGAGAAAATAACCAGTTACGTTAGCCTGCAGAATGTTGATAAAGAATATGCATTCAGCGAATCAGATGTAAGATTATTAGAAACACTTGCCAATAGCATGAGTGTAGCCCTGGAAAATGCACGACTCTTTGATGAGACTCAGCGCTTGTTGAAAGAAACTGAACAACGGAATGCAGAACTTGCCGTAATTAATAGTGTACAGGAAAGCCTGGTAGCACAAATGAATATGCAGGCAATTTATGATCTTGTGGGTGAAAAAATGCGAGAAATTTTTAATGCGCAAGTGATAGACATTGTGACTTATGATAAATCAGCTAACCTTATAGAAGATCGGTATTCTTATGAAAAAGGCGACAGAACTCTTATACCTCCCCGTAAGCCGAGCGGGTTCAGAAAACACGTGATCGAAACAAAACAGCTATTGTGGCATAATGAAAATGTAGAACAGGTGATGCGGGAATTTAGCAATGATATTGTTATTGGCGATATGCCTAAATCGCAGGTGTATGTGCCAATGATAGCAGGCGGTGAAGTAACCGGGGTTATAAGTTTACAAAACCTTGACCAGGAACATGCTTTTTCTGAATCGAATGTCAGTCTTCTTACTACCCTTGCGAATAGTATGAGTGTAGCACTTGAAAGTGCACGGCTTTTTGATGAAACCAATCGTTTATTGAAAGAAACGGAACAACGTACTGCAGAGCTTGCAGTTATTAATAGTGTACAGGAAGGTCTGGCTCATGAACTGGATATGCAGGGAATTTACAATCTTGTAGGTGATCGGGTACAGAAACTATTTAATGCCCAGGCTGTGATCATTGCGAGTTTTGACCTTGCAAACAAAAAGGAATATTTTAATTACGCATTTGAAAACGGAGAGAAATATAATATAGAGCCAAGGACGATCAACGAAATGCGGCAAATGATTATTGATAAAAAGCACACAATTTATATAGAAACAGAAGAGAAGGCAAGTACTGAATTCGGAATTACTGCGATTGGTGATACAACGATGCCAAAATCATTGTTGTTTGTACCGTTGCTATCCGGAAGTGAGATAAAAGGTTATGTGAGTCTTCAAAATGTAGATACTGAAAATGCATTTAGCCAATCTGATATTCGGCTACTGGAAACACTTTCGAACAGCATGACAGTTGCCCTTGAAAATATAAGATTATTTGATGAAACCAGCCGGCTCCTCAAGGAAACTAAACAGAGGACTGCAGAACTGGCTTTAATTAATAGTGTACAGGAAGGTCTTGTACGGGAAATGGATATACAAAGTATCTATGATCTCGTAGGTGATCGGGTACAGAAGCTCTTTCAAGCCCAAACAGTTGTTATCGCCACTTTCAATTTCGCAAATAAAACAGAACAGTTCAATTATGTATTTGAAAATAATAAGAAATATAATTTTGAACCGCGACCTATTAATAAGCTGAGACAATTACTCATAGAAAAAAAGCAAACTATTTATATTGAAACGGAAGAAAAGGCAAGAAATGAATATGGGATTATGGCAATAGAAGATTCAGAAATGCCTAAGTCCCTTTTGTTTGTACCACTCCTTTCAGGAAAGGAAATAAAGGGTTATATTTCTCTTCAGAATATAGATATCGAGCATGCATTCAATCAGTCAGATATAAGTCTTTTGGAAACACTAATCAATAGCATGAGTGTGGCTCTTGAAAATGCAAGACTGTTTGATGAAACAAAAATACTCTTGGCAGAAACCGAAAAAGGAAAGAAAAATGTTGAACTATTGAGTGATATTGGAAAAGAAATAACCGCTTCTTTGGACTTTGAAACAATTTTTTATAAGCTATATGATCACATCAATCAACTTGCAGATGCAACTATTTTTGGGGTAGGGATTTATCAGCCTGAACATCAGCAGATCGAATACAAATTTGCCATTGAAGAGGGAACGAGATATGCACCATATACGCGCAGCACTACTGATAAAAATCAATTTCCTGTATGGTGTATTGAAAAACGGCAGCCGGTTTTCATCAATGACGTAAGAAAGGAATATAAGAAATATATTACTACCTATGATGAAAAACCACTTTTACTTGAAGACGGCACTTATGCAAAAGAACCTGCATCAATAATCTATCTGCCCTTAATCGTACAGGAGCGCATACTGGGGATCATTACCATTCAAAGCTTTCAGAAAAATGCTTACACTGAATATCATCTGAATCTTTTGCAAAATCTTGCAACATATACCAGTATTGCGCTTGACAATGCGAATGCTTACCGCCAACTTAATGTACGCGAACAGGAAATTGGCCAGCGTGCGGCCGAGCTCTCAACAGTGAATAGTATTAGCCAGGCACTCGCTTCGCAATTGGATTTGGGAGAACTGATAAAATTGGTAGGAAACCACGTGCACCAACTATTCAAATCGAATATTTCATACGTTGCCCTGCTCGATCAAAAAACGAAGATTATTAACTTTCCTTACCAGGTTGGAGAAAAAATGCCTCCTCGTAAACTGGGAGTCGGTTTTACTTCTAAAATTATTCTTTCAGGCAAACCTCTTTTGATCAACAAGGAAATAAATTTAAAAAGCCAGGAATTGGGTGTTCATCGTGTAGGCATACCAGCCGCTTCTTATCTCGGTGTGCCGGTTCCCGTTGGAGATGAAATAATCGGTGTACTAAGTGTACAAAGTACCGAGCAGGAAAATCGTTTTACAGAAAAAGATCAGCGCCTCTTATCTACTATTGCTGCACACGTTGGTATTGCTTTACGTAAAGCAAGATTATTTGAAGAAGTAAAACATGCAAATTTAGAAGCAGACACTGCACGCAAAGCGGCAGAGCAGGCCAATGCCGCCAAAAGTGCATTTCTTTCTACGGTAAGCCATGAGCTGCGCACACCACTTACTTCCGTTTTAGGCTTTGCAAAAATCATTAAGAAAAGACTGGAAGAAAAAGTTTTCCCTGCAACAGACAGGCATGATATAAAAATGACAAAAACTATTCAGCAGATTTCTGAAAACCTGAATGTTGTAGTTGCGGAGGGCGAGCGACTTACAAATCTTATCAATGATGTACTTGATCTGGCAAAGATTGAAGCAGGCAAAATGGAGTGGAACATGGAAACATTGGCAATGCCTGAAGTGCTTGACAGAGCTGTAGCTGCAACTTCAGCATTATTCATTCAAAAAAATCTGCATTTGGAAAAAGACATCGAAGATGCACTGCCACTGATTTCAGGCGATAGAGACAAACTGATACAAGTAATGGTTAACCTTCTTTCAAATTCGATAAAATTTACTAACGAAGGATCTGTAATATGCCGTGTTTATAGAAGCAACGATGAAGTAGTTGTTGCGGTTACTGATACAGGTATTGGTATTGCTTCTAAAGATCATGCAGCAGTGTTTGAACAATTCAAACAAGTGGGAGATACTTTAACTGATAAACCAAAAGGGACAGGTCTTGGCTTACCGATTTGTAAAGAAATAATTGAACATCATGGCGGCAAATTATGGCTGGAAAGCGAATTAGGCAAAGGCAGTACATTCTTTTTCTCGTTACCGTCAATTACACAAAAATCTGCAACTATCAAACCGATCCATTTCGATGATCTTGTTCGACAGTTAAAGGAACAAGTAGAGCAATCACGCCTTAATATAAAAGGAAGAAGTCCTTCTGTTTTAATAGTAGATGATGATGCTTCTATTCGTTCACTGTTGCGCCAGGAATTAGGAGACGCAGGTTACTTGATAGAGGAAGCTGAAAATGGAAGCGAAGCATTGGCCAGTGTTCGTGAAAGACACCCTGATCTTATTATTCTTGATGTAATGATGCCCGAAATGAATGGCTTTGATGTAGCAGCGATTTTAAAAAATGACCCACAAACAATGGATATTCCAATTATTATTTTATCTGTTGTACAGGACAAATCGAGAGGTTACAGGATAGGGGTTGACAGGTATCTTACAAAGCCGATAAATACCAATGAATTATTTGCTGAAGTAGGGAGTCTGCTTGTGCAGGGTAAAAGCCATAAAAAAGTAATGGTGGTTGATGAAGATGCTACTACTGTTCGCGTACTGTCTGATGTACTGCATACGCAGGGCTACCAGGTGGTAGAAAGTAACGGAAAGGAGCTTGTGGAAAAAGCAATCTCTTCACAGCCTGACATTATTATTTTAAATTCTGTGTTAAATGGCAAACAGGAAATAGTTCAAACATTGCGATTTGAAAAAGGGTTAGAGAATGTTTTGTTTTTAGTGTACCAATAAAGCCCTCTAAATCTCCCTAAAGGGAGACTTTGGAAAAGCATAAAAGAATTACTGAAACTGGCATAAAAAAATAAAATTCTTTAAAATTTATTACAAGTAAAAAATTCTGTGTTTAGATTTTCTAATCAAATAAAAGAAAAAAGAAAATGCAACAAAAACTTTTGATCGTGGATGATGAGGCACATATTCGTATGCTGATTGAACAAACACTGGAAGAACTGGAAGATAGTGATGTTGAATTTTTATCAGCAGACAATGGCGAGAAGGCACTTGAAATTATTACAAATGAAAAACCTGATTTGGTTTTTCTCGACGTAATGATGCCAAAGATGAATGGGATGGAAGTATGCAGGCGGGTGAAAAAAGAACTTGTCTTCAACAATGTTTATATTATCCTGCTCACTGCCAAAGGACAGGAATTGGACAGGCAAAAAGGTCAGGAAGTGGGCGCTGACTTATATATGACGAAACCTTTCGACCCTGAAATGTTGTTGAAGAAAGCAAAAGAAGTATTGAGTATTGAATAAACCATCGCTATAAAAGCACTTACTGCCTTCATCGTCACTAATCCGTATCATAAATCATGTCCCGTTTAAAGCTCAGCAATATAATTTCAAAAAAAAATGAAGTTTCTCAACTTCTCTCATCTCTTGCAGAGCAGCTAAATGCCACCATTTGTATTGAAGATGAAAAAGGAAAAACATTATTTGGAGAACCTAACGGGATCCCTGTTTCCAAATTCCCGCTTGTTTTGAATGATGAAGTATTAGGTACTGTAACCGGAGATGAAAACGTAAAACCATTTGCAGATCTTCTTAATTTATTATTGAGTAAAGAAGTGGAAAAGAAAAAACTTGGCACAGAAGTATTGAATCTGTACCAGGAATTAAATCTTATTTTCAATTTCTCTGAAAAGCTTGCACAATTAATAGAACCGGAAGCTATAGCACAAACAGCACTGAATGAAGCACGACATCTTATAGCATCAAATGCCGGTGTAGTAGTACTCTTTGACGAACAAAGTGAAAGATTAAATTTATTAGCTTCTTCGGGTAAAATATTTTTTTCGTCTGACGATATTAATAACAATGAAAGCATCATATTAAAGATTGCAGGCATTGGGCAATCTGAGATCATTACTGATGCTAAAGTGTTGCAAACAATAAATGAATTGCAGTTACAATCGATTATATATGCTTCCCTGAAAGTAAATCATAAGGTAATGGGAGCTATCATTTTATTTAATGATCAGCCTGTACAATATACTGCCGGTGATTTAAAGTTGCTTACAACGCTTGCATTACAATCCTCATCTGCCATTAACAGCGCATTGCTGTATGAAAAAAATATTCGTGAATCAAGGGAACGGGAAGAAGCTATGCGACGCATTCATGAAATAACAGTGAAATTTGTTCCGCATGAATTTATAAGAGCACTTGGTCATGATGTAATTACCGATGTGAAGCTTGGCGACCAGGTTGAAAAAAATGTTACTGTTCTTTTTTCTGATATAAGAGGCTACACATCATTTTCCGAACAAATGACGCCCGAGGAAAATTTTAGTTTTGTTTGTTCTTTCAATGAACTTATGGGGCCGGTCATCCGTAAAAATAACGGTTTTATAAACCAATATCTGGGTGATGCTATCATGGCTATTTTTCCTGTTAGTGCTTCAGATGCTCTTACCGCAGCTATTGAAATGCAAATGTCCGTACAGGAGTTCAATAAAAAACGTGAATTAAAAAACCAGCTTCCAATTGAAATTGGTGTGGGAATGCATACCGGCTCTCTCATTATGGGTATTACAGGCGATATGGATAGAATGGATGCTACAACCATTTCGGATACAGTGAACACAGCATCCCGTATAGAAAGTCTGACTAAATACTATAAAGGAAACATTATTATAAGTGAAGATACTTTTCAACAAATCAATAACCGGGCAGTGTTGCATTTTCGCCACCTTGGGTTGGTGCAATTAAAAGGTAAACAGGCATCAATTAGTATTTATGAATGTTTTAGCGGTAATACGATCCAAGCGCTTCAAAATAAATTGTCTACATTATCCTTATTTAATGAGGGAATTCAGCATTACTTAAATAAATCTTTTGCCAAGGCAAACAATGTTTTTCAAAAAGTAGCAGAAGTTGATCCTAATGACCTTACTGCGCAATTTTTTTTAACCAATACAACCCGGTTCGTTAACACAGAAGTTCCCGAAAGCAGGGCAGGTGTAGTGGAAATGGAGGAAAAATAAGAAGCAATCAGGACTTATTGTGTTGAAAATAAAATTGATTTAATGCCTTCCTGGCAGAGCGAGTTAATTCACGGTTTTTTTTACCTTGTTGGAATTTGCTGACAAGGTTTTTTGTTTTCATGGAAGTGAATCCATACATGTACAGAAGTTACTCATAGAGGCTCACTCCTCTTATAAAGAACGTTGTAAGTGCGATATACTGCAAATCCTCACCTGTAGTGCCTTTGGAGAGATTCTCCGGAAAAATAAAAACTTACAATTTAAGCCGCACTCCCGCCTTGCTGAGTTGACCGGCAATAAACACACAGAACAACGCGAGCAAAAACGATTTCATCAGGCCAACACCTCCTGTGATAACGGGATCGGGCCAATGGAAATTTGTTGCTTTTATTATCGCGTATACAAAATAGGGAATCAGGTAGCAAAGCAACGTATCTGTTCCGGCGGGTCTGATGATCTTGAACCAGCCCGCTCTTCTCTTTACATCTGCGATCCAGTATACGACAGTAAAAGCAAGAAGGGTAAAAGCACTGCAGAGAAACAGCCATGCCGGCGTAGCGCCAAGCTTTGCAAGTTTCCAGTAAGGTCGTGTAATAACAGACAAAATGATCAGCAGTGCTGCAAATGCCACGAACACTATTGTCATCGTTCGGTTGTCATTCTGCTTTCTGAAATACCGGAATATCGTGGCGGTCAATACCCCACCCATAGTCAACCCTGCCAAGTTCCTCCGAGGATGGCATTTGGAATGAAGGAAACAATGCTGTCGTGTGGAATATAGCCTGCCTTATTCACCATACTCAGTACGCAGAAGAAAATCCATGCTGTGAGGATCACCCAAAAATTATTCTTTGAAAAAACCGTGATCAGTCCCCCAGCAAGATATGCCCATCCAATCAATCCCAATATGCCCCACCACTGAGGTGCAAAACGGTTTAGTTGCCCGTCTTCGCCTCCCCTGTAAACAAAGGCTAATATCAGTAGTGTGATGATACCTGCTGATTTTGCAACATAAACAATATAACGGTTTGCCTGTTTAGGATACATATTCCAAATAAGGATGAACGACAAACAGGATAGTGAGTACCACACATAACCTGGCATGCCGGTCGCGGTTTCGTTGATTGTTTCACCGTTCACCAGGGACACTCCCATCACCAGCAGAGCAATGGATCTTGCCAGCACATGCTTCACCAGTTTCAATTCATTGTCGCCTTTTTTTCTTCTGTTTTCCACCGCAAATGGAAGCGATAATCCGACAATGAACAGAAATGCGGGAAACACCACATCTGCAAGACCGATTCCATCTACACCTGGTTTTACATGCTCCAGCCAGGTCGGAATGTTTTTTAATGACCCGAGGTCGTTCACAAAAATCATCAGCACCATAGTAAGAGCACGGACTATATCAATGGAAGAGATCCGGACTAAAGGGATTGATTTCGCATGCGAAACCTGTACCGGTTGTTCTAATGTGGGAAGTTGCATCATATTGGTTGACTATTTTATTTTTTTTCACCATATCCCTGAAGTCATTTTCTTTTCGTCGCTCAGTCTCTAAACCGATTCATTTATAATTCGCCCTTTAAACTGCGCTCAGAAACATAAATATAACTTAAAAGCTGATATGCAGCTCATCGATCATTCACGAGGAATACAAAACAAGAGTTCCTAATTACACGATTTCTTTATTGTAAGAAACACTCATCATTCAACAACAATCTCATCCACCAGCATGTGCGCGGGACGGCCAGCGCCAGGATGCCAGTCCGGAGTATTTCCTATACTGCAAGCCCGTACTTTTATATATCTCGCTTCCCTTGGAGCAAATTCTGTATTAAACTCCCGCAAATATCCTCCATACTGATCTATGGGTAATGTATTCACAACATTTCCTACTAACTCAAAATTCTTTCCGTCCATTGAAGTGTAATACTCCACATTTGTAGGAAGCAGTCGCAACCAGAATCCTAACTGGTAATACCCTGATCCGATCTTTCTGATTTTTTGCACTTTCTCAAGATCTATCACTACTTCAAGGTCCTTCCCGGCAAAATTTATCCAGTTATTATCATAATCATGACTCCCCCGTTTGCCATCTGTCAGCATTTTCAACTCCTCCTCATTAATATCAGATGTGTCCGGACTAATCATTATCACTTTTTTCCCATACGCCAGATGCTCATTCATACCCTGTGAATATATTCTGTACATCGCAGAGCGGTATTCTTCCGGCGATGTGCTCCATTCTTTTACCTGCGTTACGCCTTCACGTATGCACAGGTCGGTAAATTCGTCAACCATGTTCCTGATATTCGTTTTCGCTTCCCATTTACCATTCACCTTCTCAAATAATCCATTTTCTCCTGTAAAATTTTTCTTCGCCTGTTCCATTGTTGCATACATTAAAGGAAGCCGCGCGATTCGAACCCTTTCCAATATTTCCGCTGAATCTGCAACCAGCTTTTCAGCTTCGTCGAATAATACATTATATTTTGCAATAAGTGCAGGTGTTAAATAAGTATCCGAAGCTTCGTTGGGAGAACCAAAAATCCGAAGTGGTTTACCGCCCTTTATCAATTCCTCACGCATCAGATCAATATATTCACGGATCGGCTTTCCTGCAGAGCCGTAATATCCAAACAAAAAATCATTCATCACAGAATCGATATTCAGATAAGGATCCCATAGCAATTTAGAAATGAGATATGAACGCAACGCAGCAAATTCACCACCCACTTCGCGGTTACCCTGCTCAAATATTGCATTCACACCATTCTCTGCAAAGAATTGAATATTTGGCTGCAGCACGTGGAGGTTGGGGAACGGACTGAGCAAATGATTGAACTGAATTACGTAGTCCCATACAATGATGTCTTTTGCAATTTTGCCCCAGTCCTGAACATCTTTTACAAATTCAGCACTCGATGTATCATCTTTGATAGGCTTATCGCGATATGCTTCGATACTGCACAGCATGATGTTTACATTATCGTGAGGCTTCAGCGTTTTTGGAGCGTGCCGGCCATACTCATAAGCCAGTGTAGAAATCATTTTATCAGGAAACTGATCCGCCACCTTGTTCACAAAGTTTATTATGGAGCCGGATGGGGAGCCTTCACGTTCATCCAGTGCTTTGCAACTGTCGCATGTGCAATAATCCCTGTTGTCGTTCTGGCTCACCGACCAGTATTTGGCAGAAGGGTTCTGAGCAATTTTCTTTCTTAAATTCTGAACAGTTATTTCAAGCACTGCAGGATTTGAAAGACATAATTGTGTTGGCAACCGGGCACCTTTGACCAACGCGAAATATTCCGGATGGGATTTATAATAAATCTGCGGTGGCACCAGTTCATTAAAAGTATGCACCCACATGCCCCAGTCGGTGCGCTCACCATTAGGATCATGATCAAGCTTATGCCAGTCAGTATATTCAGCATCCCAGGTAGCGCGGTAATGTGTGTCCCGGAAACTGATCATCGGAACCTGCAGGTCATTAATTTTTCCGAGTATGATCTGCTTTTGCCGCGGAACAATTTTTACTTTGGGACTATACATTCTGCATCCAAGATATTTTTCAAGAAATGAATACACTCCATACAATGTACCCTTTTCATTTCCTCCTGCAATGATGAGTCGCAATGAATCTGTTTTGATCACAAATCCATCTTCCTTTAATAATTTATAATTAATGCCTGCAGAAAGTTCATCGAGCCTTTCATTTTGTCCTAATAGGATTTCATAAGGGCTCCTGTGCTTGTCTGCTGTGATTACCGGCAGTGCTGCACCTGAAATTTGCAGAAGATAATCTTGCAATACGGTTGCTGCCTTTATTTCAGCAGGAGTAGCATGTGTTGGTATGATGATATTGTATTGAGAGGATTCGTTATCTGTTAGAATAATCTGCTGCTCCGTTTTATTTTTAAAACGTTTTTTGCTCACCTTTTTCTGTGCAGATAAACTTGAAATACAGACAAGTGTGATAAATGAAAAAAGGATAATTGGAATAATGCATGTTCGTTTTTTCAATCGTTGCATAAATTTATGATTTGAAATTATTATTTATTCACGCCTCATAACGCCTGCATCCTGGTTAGGTTTAGTTTTCCATGTTTTCTCCGGTTGCATTACATCAGGTGTTGTAAAGAAAAGAAAAAATCAGGACGATTGTTTTGGTTTAATACGAAAGAAAAGAGATGTAACGCGTTATCTATAACATTTAAAAATTCTTTGTCCCATTGTACTGTCATAATATGTTGTAGCCTTAAAATATTGTCATCTAATGTGCAATATGTTTGCTTATAAATTCACCAAGCTTGTTATACCCTTGTTCATTAGGATGGAGCCCATCTGAAAACAAAGACTCATTTATCTTTTGATCATTCTTTAGAAAGAGTTTCCCTGCATCTGCATACTGCACTTTTGAATCAAACTTTATTGTAGAAAGATCTGTATTCAGCTTTGCAACTCTTTCCTCCACATCTCTTCTGGGAAGTATGCCCATCAATAAAATGTCTGCCGTGGGTTGTTTTATTTTTATGGCTTTAATCAAAAAAAGTAACCCATCTATAATTTCTTTATCACTGTTGAACTGTAAATTATTTGTGCCAATCATTAATACAATTTGCTTCGGTGAAATGTTATCAAGCTCGCCGTGATAAACACGCCATAGTACATTTTCAATTCTATCCCAGCCAAAGCCAAGATTTACTGCGTTTTGCGGCTCAAAGAATTTTTTCCATGACTCAACGCCGCGTGCCAATGGAGCAGTTGGTTCCCCTGCCCAATAATGGGTAATGGAATTACCTATCAAAACAAGTTTAGGAGACTTCAATTTATTATAAGCCAGTATTTCATTATGTCTTGTTGTCCAATCGTAAATTGCAGCATCACGATGTTGTGTAACAGGAATTGTAGTACTGATATCTCCAACCGGTTCATTGATGACCGTTCTTATCTTTTTCTCATAGGCATCCGCATAACGCATCATGCCTATATCGTTCGGATGCGTTCCATCTACCGTTGTTTCAATATCCTGACCGATCTCATTTTTTATAAGCAGGTAAATATTCTTTGTATTTTTTGCAGTTAATGAATCAAATTCTTGTTTTAATACTGTGTTCAAAGCCTGGTATTCTTCTCTGCTTGATGGGTTTATATCTTCGTCAGTATAACCATCATGGTCTGTCAGCAGTATTGGAATACCAGGTCTTTTACTTTGCAGTCGCTGTACCGATTCTACAATTCTTTTTTTCAATTCTGTTGTGGAAACATTTGAGGGAGTAAGATTTGGTAAACAATCGAGCACATATAATTTTGCATCCACTTCAGTTATTAAACTTATCAGTTCTTTTTCCAACCTGCCATTCCCTGAAAACCCGAGATTAACGACCGGTCTGTCTAATTTTCGGCTCAATATATTTGTCCATGCGAGACCGGGACGAGTTGCACAACCACCCTGTGCAATAGAAGTTCCATAGACAAGAATTGGATTTTCCTTTCGTGCAGGCAGTGGGGTGAATAAACTTTCTTCCGGCACATTTATTTCCAGCCACTTCACAGAATTATACAGCGGGAGATACAAAGTATATTCAAACGGGTTTCCATATTCATCCTTAGAAAGCATACCTCTAAACCGGTAAACAATGGTGTCACCAAATGAGTATCTGCCGGCACACCAAAGCCATTTTCCATCACTGTTTTTGGCATAGAGGTCAACCCCACTCACGCCGGTGGCGGGCATATGCGGCATTTGCAGATTTTCACTAACTGCGTATTTTACAATAATATCATTTGCATTTGTTCTGAACCGAAGGCTAAGTCCTGCACTATTTTGAGAAAGCTCCCATAGTTCGTCTCGTACGACATGCTCTGCTCTTGCAGGCAAACGGTCATAATAATTTTTTACTTCTCTCGACCAGGCCTGGCCTTCCAAAACCTGTAATGTATCTGAAGCTGGATTCCATTTTTTGTAGGTTGTTACATTTTGAGAGAATCCCTGCAGGGAGATCATTAAAGAAAATAATGCGAAGATTTTTTTAGATTTCATTGAACGGTTTTTATTCTCAAATGCTTTAGCTAAAGCGTTATTGAAGTTTTTTTGTAAAAAGAACAGAATAGTGAAGTGAAATAACAAAGAATTCCGTCTGCTGCGAACTCTTGCAGATTTTTTATTTTAAAGTACAAGATAAAAATTTTTGATGAGAAGAATTAGGTCGCCCCGATGACTGCAGTACAAGCGAAACAAAAAGTTGATACTGCGTGATGTCAAGACTGCATTTTGCCAAACTTATTGTCGGGTGCTGTATTGTTACACCTGCTAATTTCGTTTAGCTTCGCTTTATACGACATTTTCAATTATTGTTTCATTTGCTTACACGACCGATACCAAATTGGTCACCTGTCTTAACAGCTTTGTCCCCGGCAAAATCTATTTCAACCATTTTCTCGCTTTCAACATTATTGTAAAACTCATCCTGTAATCTTGTAATGATCTTACGCGTTTTAACATCAATAACTTCACCGCTTGACGGATACACATATTTTCCATCAATGCTAAAAGTTATCCACCCCGGCATATCATTAACAGGAATGGTGGTTAATTGCTGGTATGGAGGCAAAGCACTAAAAACATGAACGCGCATATTGTATCCATCGGCTAACCACAATTCCTTTTCGTCAGGTGTAAGACCAATGCCATGGCTTGGATTGCCATGCCTTCTTACAGGTCCCGTATTCCATCCCTGTACTTCAATTCGCGAAAGTTTCTTTCCTGTCTTAAGGTCCCCGACTTCAAAGCCAAGCAGGTTGTCAACTGTTGCATAAACAAAAGTCTCTTTGCCACTGATAGTAAACGGACGAATGAAGTCTCCAAATGGACCAACCTTACTTACAAGCGAATGTGTTTTTGCATCGGATATATAAAGCCAGGGCGATCCAATATCATCCAGGTAAACAAGATTGCCTGAAGGACCATAAATAGTGTTATGTGCCCTTTTATAAACGTCAATCCTTTTAATGATATCGCCTGTAGCGCAATCCACTACATTCCAAAATGTATTTTCTAAAGAAGGCAGGTACATCGTTTTGCCATCAGGTGAAATGGACATGCGATCGCAGCCACCATCAAAAAATTTTTCCCATACAATTTTTTCCGTAGTAAGATCTATGCGTTGAAGTGATTCAAGCGTACTTATATAGATACTATTAAGCGGAATACTTATGGCAATGCCTTTAACATTCGAAGGGGTTTTATCAGGATGAAAACCTTTGGTATCAATTCGCTTAACGAAGCGGTGATTATTATCAATATCAAAAACCAAAATTCCGTGACCACCATAACCAAGATAATCACGAATGCCCGGCACTGCCACATACAAATATCGTTTTACGTCAGCGGGAGAACGATCATGCAATGAGGACACATGTGCTGACGTGAACATTATAATTATTCCGAAAAGTTGTAAGAAAAGAATGGTGTTTGTTGATTTCATAACATGCTTTGCTTTTTTGTTATTTACTTTTTTGTCCATTGAGTAACTAAATTTCTTTGTACTTTTTCTCTTGAAAGAAAAAGTACCAAAAAGTTCAAGCACGCATGATAGGACAACACATGCGTGCACACACCCTGATTGAGCTGTGGTGCTACTGTGACTTCAACTGTTGAGCCTTGATGACTGAATCGAAATTCTTCACTCAATCTAATTTCTTGTTCTGTTAAGTTTGTTATATGAACAATGTAAGCTCGAATGTGAAAATTCGGCATCAGGAAAACGGCGTTAAGAAATTTTCGGAGTGAAGCATTAAACAGCAAAGGTTGCTTGGCTCTTCACAAAATTCTTTCGCAAGTCTTCGCTTAATTATTTTTTTAAGTTTAGCTTTTAGACTCTTTTTGCTGTAGCGGAACGAAGAAAATTTTAGCCATTTTTCTGTAGCTTGGTTTTTTGTTACTTTTTTGTATCAAGTGAATAGTAGCTGCAAACTACAAACCTTGTAAGGTAACAATAGTTTACGAACGTCGCATAGCCATTCAAGGAAATATAGCTGAAGTCACAGTAGTACAACAGCTTGATCAAGGCGTTCCCCACAAATGGGCTGTATATCATTTGTGGGTGTCCTTTTTTGTTACTTTTTTTGACAAGCAAAAAAGTAAAAAGAAAACATTTGTTACTTAAGAGACAAAAAAGTAAAATATCTCCAAGGGATATTCTAACGTTTCTTTTTTAATTTTTTCTCCTTTGGTCTAACTCGTATGTTACTTTAGCTGGTTTGTAGTTTGTAACCTACTATTCATTTGGTTAATCAATTCTCCAAGTTCAATCCTGGCTCTATCCCATTGTTCAGGGTTATAACTCCAGACATCAAGTTTGCCGATAGATTTATCACCAAAAGGTTGATTTATTATAGAATTGACAATA